>Ga0114999_10010545_pt1 | contig 9990 bp, 19 predicted proteins | sample ArcticOcean_MG_C_3_FD_89820 | JGI IMG/M metagenome (GOLD analysis project Ga0114999, IMG submission 89820) | Marine microbial communities from western Arctic Ocean - ArcticOcean_MG_CB8_126 | ecosystem: Environmental > Aquatic > Marine > Oceanic | place: Arctic Ocean: Canada Basin | collected... | reverse complement strand
TTCTCTCCCTAAAAGCTATTTTTTATCTCAAAGTTCTCAAATAAGCTAAGGCGTCAGCTATTTACAGAGAAAGTGAGATAGCAGTAGAGTAGTGCTTGACACCACTGTACTATACACTATTTAGGGAGTTGATGTACGTTTAACCAATGAATACCTTAATAATATAATACATAATACTATATAGACAAGGTAATGGGGGATGGTTGGGATTTTACGACTACATTTTGTAGGGACCACAACTTCCAACAAGAGAAAGTTAATTTGAGCAAAAGTCCAGTGTTTTTGGCACTTTTCGCCTCTTTTGGCCTCTCAAATGATCCAAAATACCCCTTAATACACCCACTTAAAATGGACATATAGGGGCACAAATTTGGGTTCGCTGGCCGATCTTGGCTGGCTATAGGCATCTTGGCGACTCGCTTAGATAGGGCTGAGACTCAGGTGACTACACCCCGGATCAGGTGAGACAAACACCCGTTTGGGAAGTACATCAATAAGTCCAATGTTTAGGTCTCGAAATCTGCCAAAGTAGGGTATACTCGCACCTAGGGGTGCTCGGTATTGAGCAACGCTGGATTCAGCTTGAAATGGGTCACTATTTCTTCACGGGTGGGCATAATTTAGTCTTTCTTTTTTAATACAACGCTGACAATAGACCACCATGTATTTGGACACCTAAAATGGTGTTTGTTAGATACATATAATTGTTCTCGAACAGTGACCCATTTGAGCCATACAACATCAGCCCACTGCTGACCACCCTTAACTATTCTGCGTGTCAACTTAGTAGGAAACCAGCAAAACTTATTATAGGACCGGAAATCTCGGTGCTTCCATATACGCTTTTGCCACTGGCGTTTAAATTTAAACATAACTAATTAGCCCTCTGGTTAGTTGGTTGATACCCTATTATAGTATACTATCGACCATTGTCAAGGGTCAACCTTAGGGTTTTCTCATATTTAAGCGATTTTGGCTGGCTATACGTTAACGGGCGATCTTATTGGGTTGGGGGAGACACCCCTGGCCTCATGAACTGGAGTCGACGGGGCTTAACTTCCTCTCTCAACTTTATTAACTCGCCGTCATGAAAACATACCATTGCCTTCAAAGCCTCAACTTCTGCCTTCAACATTCTTATCTCTTCCTCATGACGAGCTATGGATCTATTAAAGAATCCTAACATAATAATTCTCCTTGGTTGGATTTTGGTGGATTTTGGCTGGCTATACGTTATGGTGCGACTTGTCTATATTAGACAAGACAGAGGACCATTTTCCTGCTGTCGGCAATATGGTCTGTCTATATATTATACACTACATATGGTGTATGTCAAGGAATTGATGTAAGTTGTTTGGTGGTAAGGGTTTAGGTCGACGGGGGCGGGCGGCGGCGAACGCAAGTCCTTTGGTAGCAAGGACTTACGTCGATTCGCCATCTCTATTTAAAATCGTCTGTAAAACTGTGAATAATCGCAAAAAGTATAGCGAGAACAAAAAATTGAGTCAAGTGCTGTCCTCCTTCAGTGTGAAAGCCAACCCCCATTAAGGGGGAAGGCAAAGAAACCCTAAGGCTCACACTACGCAGAGAGGGCGATTGACTCCGCACGACGAACGTGTTTGTCCTCACCCGCTCGCAAGATCCGAGAAAACTCAGACTTGAAACCAGTCTTGGACTGGGCCGCGTGTTGTACGTAGCCCTGGACCGCGTTAAAGGCTTCCCACGCAGAAACGATCTTTGCCTCACCTGAGACAAAACTATCCCGCTGCGTGTCACGACGTTCGTTGACGACACGCTCCATGATGGTGTCTACCATCTTGGCGAACACGGTAACCGCACGCACCTTCGAGCCGCTGTCAGCCAGAAGAATTTCGGTCGCCGTAGGAATACGGTCAGCGTACACTTCACGCACAAACGCACTCAGATCTACGTTGCGGGACTGCATCCGTTCAGCAGCAGCGACCACGTTTTCCCAGCCATCTTTCAGAACTGAGAAAGTTTCGATCAACTCATCCATCTTGGCACGCAGGCCAGAAGTGTGACGAATCGAAACCGTAGTACTGTTCACCTTCCGCAACATAACGAGATTGTCGCACGCATCACGGTGATATGCCATCGTCCCCTGAAAACCCTTGCCATCAAAGCCACCGCGAATCATCACGCGAGGCCAGATGCTGTCATTCTCGCCAAAGATACGACGACGTTCCGCCTTCGTTGGCTGAATGTTCACGTAGTGACCACGCGACCAGTGCGTTTTGCACTCGACTTCGCCGTCCCACGCCTCAGACGCAGCCTCGACCAATGCACACACGTCATCCGTTGAGTGTGGCACGTAACGGCTGGAGATGGATTTCACGCCATCAATGTAGCCGTCAGTGGATCGGAACAGACCGTACTGGTCCGTTTTCATGTTGTCAGGTCCGAACAGTGGAAATTTGTCCACCGTAAAATCGAAATCAGAACGGACAGAATCAGAAACAGTAGAAGCGGACGCGGTAACAATGTTACTCATAACTCAAAACCCTAAACAGTAAGAAAAGAAACCAAAAGTTCGTGCAGTGGGCGACGTTAGCAATTGAGTGATTTCGGCAGAGCTTGCTAAAACTCCAAACCCCGCTAAGGGCGACGGTCACAGTACCCTACTCCTCGAAGGCGAATTGCTCATCCCAGCACGTTGGACACGTACCAGAAATCAGCATTTCACGCTCATCAGCAGAGAGATCAGGAAAAGCATTCTGAGCGAGTTCGCCAGATTGCCACGCCTTGTATCCCTCGAAAGGAACATCCAGTTCTGCCGAATTCTGGCAGAATGGACAAGGGACTGAAACGGTGATCGTTTCTGTCATATGTGTATTATACTATATTTATCGACATTGTCAAGGGGCATCTTTAATCTTTTAGGGTTTTTTATTATGGAATTGTTGGCACGAGATTTGCTCAGGGGGGAATTGACGTAAGTCCTTTGATAGCAACGACTTACGTCGCGGCGGGGGGCGGGCCGTAGCCCTAACCTCTTTGAGGGTAACGACTTAGGATTATTCATCTTTCAGAAAACAGAATGCCTTTTCAAGATCTATAACACTCTCAGCCATTGCGTCAGCAATTTCACACGCACCGCGAGCGAATTCCCTACTACCAATTACGTTGTTGTGGTAGTTTTTTAAACTGGCTACCATGTCCAACCACGCAAAGCGAATAGCATCGCGTTCTTCTTCATCAAGATCCATTTTAACCCCCAAAATTGTAGTGCCAAAGAAAAGCGGTCAGACCAGACCACACCATCAGGTTAATTCCTAATGGTTTAAAGTTCCATTGTATCGTGTCACCTCTACCCACGATTTGACCGTAAGTGAGAACTAGCACAATTACCGTTTGAGCGATGGACCCTATCATAAATGAGAGAGTACAGAAAAAAGCGGCATAGGCTAACGTGTCAAACATGATTGAACCTTATAAGAGATGTTGTGTGCGACGATGCTGGAACCCAGACCGTCAACGTACAGGTCAACCCATTGTGCCCTGCTTACGTATTCATCGTTATCCACACACTTGAAATGTTCGCAGGTGTACGGGTTATATGTGACCTCAGGCCAGCGGTAATCCAACTGTTTAAGGGTTTCGCTTGCGTCCTGAACATAACCACGAATAAAAGCGTGTACGTTTTTCTGCTTTTCCCTCAATACTCGCTGCCGACCCTTCTCACCCACAACAAAGGTGGCATCTTTCAAAACCACGTTTTGAGCATGACAACAAACGAGACCGTCTTGTTTGACGCTGATGCAATTGCGATGTAAATTACGATAACACAACACGGGACGATCAGGATTGATGTACTCAAGAACTTCACGGCTGACTTCTGCGAAGGGTTTTTTCATGGGTTTTCTCTGAGTGATGAACTGTAAGCGTGTATTGTACCATATGGCGAAAGTGGCGTCAACCCTCAGACCCTAGATAATGTCGATTTCTGTCACATGCTTCAAATCTTTGATGTGTTCACGAATACGCAAGACGCACGCATCTAACTCTTCACGGGTTTCCCACACACCATCAGAATGTTGAATAACCCACGAATGATAGATGTGCTTCTTTTCTGCCAGAGTACGCTCGTTGCCGTCAGCGTCATATAGGGCCAAATACGTCACCCACGTAGGGGTCTGCCACAGGTCAAGTTGTGGACTGTGTAAATTCATGCTCATAATCCACAATCCTCTATTTTCTTACGAAATTCTCTGATTGTCAGATCTATTGCCAAGATCTTAACACGTTGCTCGTTTGTGAAGAATTCGTCGTCCACATTCTTCCGCACTTCCCACGATTGTGTGTCTGCCAGATCTACCAACAGCTTTAAAGATGTTGCGTCTACTGTTACCTTCATGCGTTTTCCTTTGATAAAAATGTAGAACAGGCTGACACTGTGCGGGTTGTCCACCCAGTAACCATTCACTTACTCTTTCGGCTTTCACCTCAGACACCTGCCTACATCACCATTATACAGTTATTATCGTCAATGTCAACCCCTATACTTAACTTAATGTCGCGGCTTTATGGGTTTTGTTTGGGAAAGACATAAGTCGTTTGACTGTAAGGACTTAGGGCAACAGCCGCCCGCCCCCGGCGACGTAACCCCCTGGTATCAAAGGGTTTACGTCGAAAAGGTGAGAGCCTACCCCTTAGGGAGGAACTTCGCCACTAGGGAGCCGACCCACGGCACCCTTACGGACCATTTCTGCCGTTCGTGGTAAAATGCCTTCGGCCCCTTAGTGGTGAGTACCGTATCGAGAGTACGACTGCGATCAAACGCAATGTCATCCCAACGGTATCCACTCCTTAGGGTGGACGATGCCAGCGGCTGCTTTTTGGTGTCACGTTGACCACAAAGAACACCCCAGCGAAAATTAGAACCCTCAACAGGTTGTCGATAAGAAAACAAAACTAAACTCTTCATTTTAGTAACCTTTCGTTTGGTTGTCGGAAAATGTGTGGATCAGTGCAAACAGTATTGACAAGACCAGAAACTGGGTCAAACCGTCACCACCTTTCGATTGTAGCTATGCTGTACACCGTCACGCTTCAAGATCTTCAAAGCATCAGCGGCCCTAGAACCCTTAGGCTGCGTTCCGTGTAGCATTAGGGCGAACGACTCATTTCTCAGACTTGGCATTGCTGCGTGAGAATCATCGTGGTCAATCTCGTAACCAAGATCAGCGGCTTCAGCTTCACTGAAAACCACCTGAGAAGCACGCAATCCATATTCTTCAATCAGATCATCGTCACGACCACCATATGACGCGGTCAGCACCATATTAGCAGGAGTGCTAAATCTCATACTGAGCCAATATTTCAATGACTTAGTATAAGCATAAAACAGCACCTTAGGGTGGGCAGCAGCGACGGCGTACCATGCTGCCAGATAGTCACGACTGAAGAAATCACCCGCAACGTGAATCCGAACAATTCCCGCGTTCGATGGCAGATCTTCCGTCAGACGTGCGGTCATTTCCTCGCAAGACAGACCCCTTAGGGTGTCAAAATTATGCTTACGTAGGTTATATACATTTGTGTACTGAACTTCCTGAGAAGCAGAGAAGCAGCGAAATTCATTCTTTGGACCGTCCTTGATTTTACGCTTTCCCTCAAATTCAACAGCTTTTGACAGACACGCCTGAGCAAATGGGCATGAGTACCCACTAAGGAGGTCGAGAGAATAGACCTTACGTTTTCCAACGAGAAACGCGGCCAATTCAGGAACTTGAGACAGTGCGACAATTTTGGCGTTCGCAGGTGAGAACTTCAGCATGATCAGCTTTCTAACAGTGTGGTTGACTAACTCTACCCATTATATACTATATCGACCATATGTCAAGGGCATCTTTAGGGTTTTTATGATCTTTTTTTATTTCCCATGTTGGCATGACATTTGCTGAGGAATCGTCGTAAGTCGTTGGTATCAAAGGACTTACGTCGCGGCGGGCCGGGCCTCGGTGCCCTAAACCCTTGCAGGGTAAGGAGTTACGTCGATAAAAGAAAAGGAGTGGAGGCACGACTCTCCACCCCTAAGTAACACAACACGTCACCACTACAGTGAACCAACGCATTTGGACAGGCTGAGAGAACGCACAGTGCCGTCAGTCAGACGTACCGTAATCCCTCGGCCACTTGGACCCGTAAACGATGCCAACTTGATACCCTCGATTTTACGCAACACGTTGCGAGAACCGTTGACTGGATACAGAATGTTGATCTTTCGATCATTACGCTTGAGATAGAGATCGTTCGTCACTGATAAAACCCTCAATTTGTGGAAATGTGAAACGCTTGACGCCCTGTGGCGTCTCAATTGAAACGTAGTCGGTGAAAATGGCTGCGACTACACCAGCCTTGAATTTTGTGCCAACGCGGACACACGGTGTTGCTGTGTCAGATAATGTCTTCAATTGCTTCCTCCTGTGCGAGACGTGCCGTCTCAGCGGCCTCATCTCTGAGTTCTTTGGCCTTGTCAGCGAAACGCTTCGCCAACTGATGTACCATCTCGTCTGTTACTCGAATGTTGGCTTCATTACCCGCAGAATCCTCAAACTGAAGATTACCACCCCAAAAACTGTACTCTGTGGCAGTGAGTTCAACAACTTGCTTGACTTTCATCGTTTTCCTTTCGTGTTGTTATAAAAAGGGGAAACCAAACGCCTGCTTATGCGGCAAACTCCGAGCATTTGGTTTTCGTTGTTTGCTACTTATCCCCTTACTCATCTATTATACTATATAGATCGGCATTGTCAAGGGCAAATCTTTAATCTTTTTTCCAAACATCCTTCTGTGCTTGGCGTGTACGTTGGCGACGTGGCCGCAAATCGTGGGCACCGCTGCCGGTAGTGTGTGGAAGATGACCCAACGCGACGGGGCCGGGCTTGATTATCAGGGTGATGGTTTTTTGTTTGCGTCTCATGGCTCTATTATACTATGCGTCGTATGGAATACAATCCAAAAGCCGAAACATTTTGGAAAAAAACGTATTTAGTTCAACAATGGTATCCCAGTCGTGGAGGGACACATCGAAGTAGCGACCGTCCTCATTCTTGAATTGAGCCTTCGCATGGAAACGTTTGGCGTGGGTGGGTAAACCTTTAATTGGACCGTACTCGTAAACCGTAATAAAGAACAGTTTTCCACGGTCGCCACCCCTGAAACACCGCTGATAATTAGCGACGGCGTGCGGTGCTAATATCTTGCTGAGGGGAAATTCTTTGTAGCAGTTGTTGAGTAGCTGAGTTCTCATGGGTTTTTCCGTTGTGGTGAAAAGTTATGACGAGGGGACATACTTGACCAACGTTCATGCCCCGAATAGTTTCCTACCGGATTACTTGCCAGCCGAAGGGTCGTTTCTCATCCCGTCGTCATGTATGTATTATACTATATTTATCGTCATTGTCAACCCCTGATCTTTAATTCTTTTAGGGTTTTTTCGCTGGCGGTGGCTGGCGGAGGAAGAGGCGAGCCTACCGGCTTAGGTGAGACAAGCCGGTAGCCTTTAGGTTAGGGTTTTTCTTGTATTGACGTAAGTCGTTGGTATCAAAGGGGTTACGTCGGTCGCGGCCCGCCCTCGCGACCCTAAGTCCTTTGGTCGCAAGGGGTTATGGCTATTCTGGCATTTTACCTGATTCAACACCTCCGTGCTGTGCTAGCTCATTCAGCACAATTTCCACAGGAACATAACCGTAAACAGTGTCGGTGAAATCACAATCGGCTTCATCTTTACCGTACAAATCCTCTGCGTATTCACGCAATGCCGACGTGCTAGGCTTGAGACTTGGGAACCCACACTCAACATGTGAATAAGGCCCCTCATCAATTCGCGGCTGACAGTAGGCGTACTGGCTACCCTGAACGCTGATTCTGAATCCGTCTTTACAAACAATACTAGGATTGAGTGGTTTCATACTAAAAAGCTCCTGATTTTCTCGTGCTTAAAAACGTTGATGTTCTCTTCTGAGTCATCGTAGAAGTATATTTTATCAAATCTTGACACCATGTCAAACAAAACCCTCTTTTTGCTGATTGGAATATTACTATCAGCCCCAACGCAGTGAATTTCAGTGGCTTTGACGCCGTTCTTCATCAACCAAGTATGAATAGCAGCGGCTACGGTATCCTGACGAGCAGTAAGAATAAATACCTCGTGACCCTCCATGTATACCTCACGGGCCAAATTCATCAAGAACGTAGGGTCTGCGTTTTTTACGAATATGTCATCACGAAATTCTGAGAAGTCAAAACTCTCACCATTCCCAAGTTTGTAGCCGGGAAATTCCAGAGAAGAAACTGACTTGTAAGATACATTCATCGAATTACGAATGATCACGCGGGCGGTGGTTATTGCCAACGTGTCGTCGAAATCGAAAACGAATGCTTTTTTTGTTTTATTTGTCATGGGTGTATTATACCTTACTCAGTCCGTTTGTCAAGTGCCAGTTTAGCTTTTCGACGTAGAATTTTAGAAATAACACGCTTGCCGTATGGCCGTTTGTGCTTCCAGTAACTGGTGAAGGTGATGGTTTTTTCTTTCATACTCATATTATATAGTATCGGCATTATAATGTCAATACCTTTAGGGTTATTTTGGAGTTTTTATAGAGATCGACGTAAGTCGTTACCACCAAAGGGGTTACGGCTCACGCCGCCCGCCCCCGGCGACCTAAGTCGTTGCGGGGTAAGGGGTTAGGCGTTTTTCCTGTTGTTCAACATTGAAGCCCATCGCTCTGGACTGATACCCTTAGGGGGTGCCTTGATTACATCCTCAAGGGCAATTTTTCCCTGATTAATTACACGCCACGCCTGAGCAACGGACGCAAATTGCATTTCAGATTTTCTCATGTTTCGTTTATTCCCTTATCTTTAAATTTTAATTGTAGTCTTCTTAGTTGTCTATTTCAAACGACGTTGGTATGAATTGCCAATCGAATTGTTCACCAACCCACTGAGTCGCTAAAGTTACATCTTTGGCAATTTCAACAGACTGAACAATATCCCAAGGTATTTCGATTTCGATTGTTGAGCCTGTAGAGGGTCTAATAGCTTTACACAAAATGCTCATTCTAGTCTTCCAAAAGATCGTCAGCGGTCAAAAGTCCACCGTTGACCATACCATTAACCAAAGCACACTCAGCACGATGCTGTGCGATTTCGTCCACTTCATTTTGTGACCAGTCCAGCGGCTCCGTGATATCCGTGCCGTTGACCTGTGCCGCCAATAGCTCGATGTTGCGAGCCTTCACAGCCTTTTCCTTAACGTGTGGCGTGATGCCGTCGCGTTTCTCGCACAATTCCTCAAGACGCTTGAGAGAACGACCGCCACGAACGTAATCACGAAAACCCTCAGGAAGACAATGATTTGGAACCTCAATAGCCTCAATCCACGCTTCCCGCAGATATTCCTCAACAGCATTGATATCGCGAAGACCGCCGTATGGTAGTGATGGATCAAAGCTCATGTTTTTCCTTGCGTGTGTTGTGTTGTTTGTCATGGTGTAATTATAACAGAAGATCGACCATTTGTCAACCCCTATTTACCACTTTTCCAGAGATTAAAAGCATGTAGACAATCAGCCGCAGACTGAAAACGTGCCAGAACCTTGAAATGCTTAGGCTCTTGCTCCAGAAGGATAACACACTGGCAAACTTCAGCCTTATCATTAAAAGGCCCTAGGAGTTCATTCATATTTATTTCTTTCATTGTTTCAGTTGTGCCCCAGCGGATGGCCGCTGAGGCGTTTGGTTGAGCAAAGACGCCTACGGGTAAGTCGTTGTTGTGCCGTCTTTGTAATAGACGACAGCCTTAGGTTGACCATCAGCCCTGTGACCCTGAACATAATCAGCCGCAGGTGTTCCATAAATCATAGGCGTGTCAGAACCATCGTCGTCGCCATACTGACAAGTCCAACGGTCTCCACAGCAATCACAATCCTGACTACCAACAACCCCGTTGAAGTACAAACC
>Ga0114999_10010539_pt1 | contig 9995 bp, 8 predicted proteins | sample ArcticOcean_MG_C_3_FD_89820 | JGI IMG/M metagenome (GOLD analysis project Ga0114999, IMG submission 89820) | Marine microbial communities from western Arctic Ocean - ArcticOcean_MG_CB8_126 | ecosystem: Environmental > Aquatic > Marine > Oceanic | place: Arctic Ocean: Canada Basin | collected... | reverse complement strand
GCGGTTCTCACCCATTATGGTTGAAGCCTCTGAGGCACCTATTCCATTATGACGCCAGGCCAGCCACTGACTGGTTCCTTGTTGGAGTTCAACGACGACGAAATTAGTATTCACTGTATCAACCCAAGAATAACAGCATGAACCAATGATGCCTAAATGCTTGGCAAGCCCTCCCGAGGCCTGACCTCATCACGAAGCTGCGCGAGGTGCTCCTCAAAGTGGGCGACCCAAGTTTCCAAGCCGTCAAGGACCCCGTACGGTTTCCCGCCACGTTCGCCATTACGGCCAAGCTGCTCTTGTGAGAGTGTTGTGGCCAGTTCCAAAGCCTCATCTATCTTTGCGAGGCTGCCCTTGGTCAATTGCTGCCATGCAAGCTCACGATCAAAGCTAGCCAACGTGGGTTTGTCCTCATCAAGCAAACGAGTGATCATATTGCGATACCCGTCTCCGTTGGAATGACGCAACAGATCAGCGACACTCCACTCCGATCCGACATTGCCCACCTGTGCCGTCACATCACTGAGACACTTCTGGTGCGTGTCTCGCACCTTGTTCAGACGCTCAACTATAGCTTGGCGGCGGGACTCAATGGATGTTTGCATAATTGCCTCCTGATGGATAGTCTGACAATTATATTAACTTATACCACTGTCTACAAGCACAATTCCAAAGACATTGCATTCAAAATCACACTCAGAGAGGCCATCGAAAGTCCTCTGACCTATCAACCAGTTGGCTATTTCAGATACAAAAAATGGAGCTGGCGATGGGACTCGAACCCAGACAACCTACTTGGAAAAAGGTGTTCGGTTGCCCTTAATAATCGTGAATTGTGCCTATATCAATCTCTAGAAAATCGAGCTCGGTTTGCCACTTACCATAAGGCACCTCTACTTCTAGAGCTATTGGTACCCATCCAAATTCTTTTAGGGTGGTGGAGCGGAAGTCCATAAATGCCCGATCAAAATAGGGGAAGTCGCTAGGTAGCGTCCGCTAGCGGACGCTAATGGTAGTATAAGCACAGTCAAGGATGGGAAGTGAAGAATTCAAAAACCGTTGAACAGAGATGCCCGTGCCAGTTCGAATCTGGCCTTCGGCACCACCCGTTTGGACAAGCTAGGCAGTAGGAGTAAAACATGGAAAACAAAGTTTCGCGTGTGGTTTCATTAATGCAACAATACCTTCTTTCTTCTATCGGTCTTTTCGCACTTATATTGGTATTCGTGTCCTGTGGTTCTTCAACGTCGGTGCCCATAGCTACATCTGTAGCCTACCCTGCTGCAACTTCCATACCTGATCCAACTGCAACTCCAATAGTTGTACGAACGACTAAACCTACTTCTACTAGTGTTCCTACAGTTGCTGCTAAGCTGGTAACCCCAGTACCTGAACTAACTTTTTCGGCAGAACCAACGCTATCTCCAGAACGAGGCACTCCCCTGGTAAAGAAAAAGAGTCCTCTCACAAAGATACCAACGCCACCTAATGCACCGACTTCTACAACAAGACGGACTAACTTTCCTGCATTGGCCAAGGATCCAGCTCCGGACTTTACCTCCCCCACTTCTGAAGGGACATTCTCAGCGATGATCTCCTCTGCCTTTTCTAAGGCTCTGAAATCTGAATTTGATGTTGTGTCTGAAAAGATGGGGATTTCAGCGGCGGTGTACAAGTCAGGAAAGAGTTGGTCTGGAGCGGTTGGAATGGCTGAAGAGGGAAAACCTATGACTCCGGAAACTCCTCTACGGCTTATGAGTACTTCAAAAACATTTCTTGCTGCTCTGGTTCTAACACAAATCGAAGAAGGTTTATATTCACTGGATGATCGTATATCAACTTTGTTGCCAAATCATAGTAGCTACAAATCCTTGGACATATCAGTAATACCGGATTTGACAATACGGGAATTACTTACCATGAGATCCGGAATTCTTGGAGAGCATGACGATAAAGGTAAGATGGGCACGTTTAAGGTTATGGCAGATCCAAATTGGGAACCGGTAGATACTCTTCGATTACTCACAAAGCCGGCAAGACCACCAGGAGCATTCAAATATTCTCCTATAGCAAACTCTTACTTGCTTGCATTAGTAGCAGAAGAAATGGGTGATAGCGATTTACTCACCTTATATCGCACTAAATTAGATCTATCGAAATATCAAATTCAAATAGGATTACTCCCGATCACTGAAACTCCATCTTCACTTGCGAAGGCATATGCTGAACGATCAAATTATGGTGGGGCAACAGGATTTGGAGACATTACGGAAATTGAGGTATACGCTTCTTATGGACTAGATTACCATCAGGCAGATGGACGGATTTCTTGGGCTGGAGCGGGGATAATTTCCACCCCTACTAATATTTCCCGTTGGGTTTATGAGCTAATGAGTCCGAATGGTTCAGCGGTTTCTTCTGGAGTAACCACTAAACTCACGGAATCCTTCGTTGATGAATGGATTACCCTAACAGAAAGTCGTCAAAAATACGGATTCCATTTAACTCTGACGGAAAATTATCTAGATGATGGCAGAATGATTTTATCGTATGGTCACCCTGGAGGTGGATCGGGATTCGCGTCATCTCTTTTATATGTTCCATCCCTTGATCTTGGAATATCGATAATCGCTAACACCGAAATTAATAATTTGCTTGGCTCGTGTGGACGCACTTCTAAGGGTGGAGGACCAAAGTTGAAGTATGGATTAAATCCGCACAGCTGTATTGCTTTAGGTTTCCTTGAAGCTCTTATTAGTGACAACTAAAGCTATGGTGTTAATAGGTTGATTTTACCGCGAGGGGGACATATCCTCCCGAAGAGCCGATAATAAACTAGAGGCCATCGTCGGGCAGGAACAGCGGACAGGTTTTTTGTTTTGCCTGTGTATGCAAGCATTGCTAACCTAGAAAGATCTAGTTTAAACGCAATATTATCCTGTTCTCCTAGTGCATTAGCGATTCGTGTTGCAGCTTTGCCCGATAGTCTAACTGAGGATAATACAGTTAACCCTTCTACTGTGCCTGCCTCTCCCAACCGCTCCATTTTCGATGTCCTGTGTGGTAACACCGTATATCGAATTAAAATTGATTTGATTGTAAGCGCCGCGGTGGGGGGATGTTAACTGGTGAAACATTGGCGGCTGGCCGTCAAAACAATTGAACCGAAGTAAGACGAGCGAGCTGAACGGCTGAATGGTGCCAACGTTCCTAAATATGTTACGTTCCATGGTGAGAGTCGATCGGTATATATGTTGTTCATTCGTATAGGTGTCGCCTGATGGTTGTTTAGACATCAACTTGTCTAGTTCCAAATCAATCAACCTAGAGTCATAGATTTCAAACTCAGCATAATTACCTCTCAGTAGCCGCTGTATCCCTTTGATTGTTGCGTGGTCTATGCGTATTTCTCCCCCATCTGGCACGAAAAATAGAACGACATCTGGATTCGTGAAGCGGTCATCATCAGATATTGAAATCGGGTTCTGTTCCGTACCAGTAGCAATGAAACTGCCCGCCAGTTTGAAAGTTCCTCCTGACATAATTACTGTTGTACCGGGATCAAGGGTTAATGTCACTCCTTGTGGGATTTGCATCGTCCCATTGATATGGTACGGGGAACCAGCAACTGTCCAAATTGTGTCTTGAGATAATATCGTGTTGCCAACCTGTGTGCCGGAAACTGGCGTTGGGGTAGAACGTAGTACTTGAGTCGGTGTAGAAATCGGAGTAGCAGTAACCACCACTATCTTCTCTACGATAACTTCCTTGACTACTACTTCAGGAGTTGGCACAGGATACGGGGTGTAGGTTGGATACGGGGTATAGGTAGGCAATGGAACAGCAGTATCACCGTCACAAGCCACCAACAACGCTGCTGCCGCGGAGAGGAGAAGTAGCGATATCGACTTAAGCTTGATGTAGCCATATTACTCTAAGCGTCTACGGAGAAGAAAATCAGATACACGTTATATATATAAATTTGATTCACGACGTTTGCTCTATCCGAGACAAAGCCATCATCTCACTGCTCAATGACTCTTATCACACAGTCTGATAAAATTAATGTCGTTATCTAAAATTCTCAACGATAGGATAAACAACCTAATGGCTAAGCCTATTCCAAATAGATTTTGGGAGGACTCCAGTAATTGCGAGGCACTTAATGGAAACAAAGCTGTTTGCGTTCCCAATAGCAAGACGGATAGAGCGGGTGTCCGATGAAGCCGTGGGAGGAACTTGAGACCGCCACTATGCCTGATGGCAGCCTCATCAGGCTGCAGCGCCACGATGGCAACTACGTCATTCGCGCCGATGGTTACGCCCTGATGACTAGCTATTCGCATGGCTCAGAGGATGCAATGATGTCACTCGCTTGCCCGCGACCACCCGTTGATGCCTGCATCCTGATCGGCGGCCTTGGGATGGGCTACACGCTTGCCGCGACGCTCGATCTAATGCCGCCTGGGAGCACCGTGGTCGTCAGCGAGCTAATCTCAGAGGTGATCAAGTGGAATCGCGGCCCGCTGGGGCCACTGGCTGGATATCCCCTCAACGACCCCCGCACTGACCTCATACTAGGCGACGTTGCGGATGTCATCCGAGACAGCAAGTCGCGCTTCGACGCGATCTTACTGGACGTGGACAACAGCGTCGATTCGTTCATAGTTCCACACAACTCATGGCTCTACACACCAGATGGGCTCGCTGCCGCATACCGTGCCCTGCGACCATGCGGCGCGCTTGCCATATGGTCGGTTGGTACGGAAAGGACCTTCGAGCGCAGGCTCCGCAAAGCAGACTTCACCGCTTCGACATACCCTGTGAGAGGGCAAAACAAACGCGGCGGACACTACTCCGTCATCGTGGGACGGAGGCACTAGTGCCAATACGTGTACGTTGAACTCCTGAGAACAGCCCCTCCATGCAGACACCTTCTTAAGAAGGCTTAGATCACCTACATATCACTCTAAGTGTCTACTGAATGGTTTATCTTAAAACCTTCACTTAGCTGGGAGAAGGAGAAAACGTGAAGCGCCAAGTGGTGCCGGCCACCCATCGGATAACGTCGTCGCTGCTGCCGTATGCGCCAGCGCCAAGGAGTGCCAGAGCCGACTCAGGTTTCGAACGAAAGTCAAAGCCAGCAGGGTCAACAAGCTGTGCCTCAACGGAATCTCCGCCGTCGACATAACCGTTGAAGTTGTCCTGGTATTCACCTGGAACAGGGTGGTCAGAAACTTTGCCAGTACGGTGTCCGGAAATTCTGTTCGCTGCGTTGTTCCGCGTGATTGTTCGATTGTTGCCCTCTGCCATAACGATTATATCGTTCTTATCGTAGTCGCTGGCGAACACTGTGTTGTTGTGGATTTCATGTTTATCACCCTTCACCATGATGGCACCATTAACGTTCCATATCACGTTGTGGTGCACGCTCGCATTATGACCGATAGCAGTGCCACCTAACGGCCCGTCCATCCGAATACCGTACTTAAAGCTGTCATGCAACCAGTTATACGCAATGGTAGCTCCTAGCTGCTGGCCCATCATGAGCTGGACCATTGCGCCATCACTCTGTACAAGGCCAGTATCACTAATGTCGTTGAATGTTACCACCGCTTTATTGCCAGGATTGACTGTCGAAGAAGCACCAAGCTTGTGAAGCGTGTTATGGCTAAACACGTTGCCTTCGCCGATAAATTGGATCGTCGTCATAAGTTTGCCGAGATCAGCCCCGCTCCAGTCGATATGGTAAAAATAGCTATTCTCTACCGTGTTTTGCCCCCCAGACATCTCCAGCGCGGATCCATCTGTGTACAGAAAACTTGAATCCCTAACCTTGCACCCGTAGCACTTGTCAAACCGTGAGGTCCATCGGGCTTTCGGATCTTCACCTGCGATCCCAAGGGACCGTTTCGATGTACTCGGATAGAGCAGGCTACAATTTTCGACGATGCACCCATTGCAGTTCTCAAACTTGAACGTAGCCGCGAAGAACTCGATGCCTACAAGACGGACATTGTTACCATCCGTTGAGGCGAACGCGTAGCTCCTCGTCTTCACGCGGATATTCATATCAGTCGGGTCTTTACCGGTCGGCGGCATGAAATAAATTTCCTTAGCTTCATTGTCAAAGAACCACTCCCCTGGCACGTCAAGTAGTTCGAGTTTTCCTTCAAGGAAATAGTCGTGGTGCTTGGTTTTCCAAGTTGGTACTTCGTCGTACTCGATGGTACCCGTAGTACTATCGTAGCCCGTAACTTTGCGGCTCCAAGTCTTGAAAGAACCGACGTTCAGTACGGCAATCGCACCGATTGGGTCAATACCACTCGTAAGCAAACCTTCGTGCCCATCCACAACGGCACCGGCGTCGATAAGCTTTCCGTTGTCATAGGAAGGCCCATCGTCAATCGTACCGTGAGCCCAGTGATGCATTTTATCGAAGATGGAACCATCCAGAAAGTTGGCGTTCGGCCAACGCGCTGGTACCATTTCCTCCCAATCAACAAAAAGTTGCCACACGTCAACGCCAAGCTTTGCTCTGTAGATGCCATCCTTGTGGGGTTTCCACTTCCCCCCCAAGATCTTTCTTGATGTCTGCTGATCCGTCAAGCACGGCACGCTCGCCGTCCGCAGCGATGAACGCAAGGTTGTTTTTACCGGAAATTGTTACAAGCTCCTGGTACCGCCCCTCGCGGATGATTGACTGGTCGTTGTCATTCATGAGTTCCGCCGCCCTTTGTATGGTATGAAGAGGGCACTTCGCGGTACCAGGGAAGAGGTCACTACCGGTTGCCCTATCGACGACGTAGGGCGTTCCCGCTGATTTGACATCATCTATACAATCCAGATGGCTTGGGTAGGCGGTTACTAAGTCTGGCGAGGCCACGGCGATAACTAGCGGCCTAAAAGAAGCGAATGGAGGTGCCGAGGTGGAAACGGTTGTAGTCTGTTCAAGCCTGGCCTCTACTGTCACATCGATATCTGGCAGTAATTGACTTTTCCCACCACAACCGACCAGCATCACTACTGCCGTGGAGATGAGAAGTAATCGTATGGACTTGATCTTCACACAGCCATATTACTCGAAATATCTACTGAACGGCTCAGCTGAAGGAACCTCTTACGTGGTATACGACCTACTAAGGTTCTACAATGGGTCTTAGTTGCCTCATGTGATCACGGTGTCGGCATTGGTATAGAAAGTGATGTGCAAATTGGTATAGAAGCTGATGTTGCGAATTTGGTTTTTTGATATCATTGGGCAAATGTACACCGGAGTTTCAATTATGAGAATAACTAAAACCGACTATATGGAATACACTCTCTGCCCTAAGAACCTTTGGTTAAAAAAACACAAACCAGAGCTATTCGAAAACATTCCCATCACAGATTTCCAGAAAGAGATTATTCTTAACGGTCAAATAGTAGACGAAGCGTCAATGAACCTATTTCCGGCCGGAGAGCTTGTAACGTCCGAAAACTTAGATCCATTCGATTACAGTAAGGAGTTAATCGCAAAAAAGAGCACCGCTATATTCCAGGCCAGCTTCAAATGGGACGATTTCTTTGTACGAACAGATATACTGTGTTTTGATGAAGATGCCGAGAGTTGGTCATTGTACGAAGTTAAATCTACCAACTCCGTAAAAAAAACTCCTTCCAACCACATCAAAGATTTGGCTTTCCAGAAACTCGTGTTGAAATCCAATAATGTACATATTGGGCATGTTGGTGTCATACATTTAAATAAAGAATATCGACGCAATGGGTTATTGGATTACGATCAACTCTTTAAAGAGACCGACGTTACTAATGACGTGCAAAATATTGAGAATATCGTACATACTGAAATGAACGATATGAAAAAGTATTTAGGTATGCCTGAAAAATCGGGATGTGCTTGTTTGTACAAGGGCAGAAGTTCGCAATGTCAGACATTTTCTTATTCAAATCCGTATGTGCCAGACTATTCTATTCACAATATTTCCAGGATAGGCAATAGCAAAAAATTGTTAACGGACTGGATAAATCGTGACATTTATTCTATTGAGGATATAGACAACCCAGAAGTATTGAAGGGTTACCAAAATCTCCAGCATCTTGCTCATATGAGGGGTGGAGCAGTTGTAGGCTCCAGAGAGATCCTAAGAATTTTAAATGATTTGGAGTTCCCGATTCATTTTCTTGATTACGAAACATATACGACAGCCATACCTGAGTTTGATAGGTGTTGGCCTTGGCAACAAATGCCATTCCAATACTCAGTTCACGTGTTGAACAATGACGGTTCACTGGAGCACAAGGAATACCTCTTGAAAGAACCTTCCAAAGACATGACTCTGGCATTAGTGGAAAATCTGGTAGAGGACATGAACAACCATGGAACTGTAGTAGTTTGGTATGCACCATTTGAGACGACACGAAACAAGGAACTGGCCACGTTACATCCAGAATATTCGGGGTTTCTGTCAAATATGAACGACCATATATTCGATCTGATGAAGATGTTTTCAGATGGGCATTATGTTGATCCGGCTTTTAAAGGGAGCAACAGTCTCAAAAATGTTCTTCCTGTCTTGATACCGGATTTGGCGTACACAGACTTGGAAATACAGTCTGGTACTGAAGCACCAATAAACTGGAAACGATTTGTTGGTCAACAACTTGAACCCGCAGAACAAAAAGTCATAGAAAAAAACCTTCTCGAATACTGCAAACGGGACACTCTAGCTATGGTCAGGATCTACCAATTCCTGAAGGGTTTATAGATATTACATAGATATCACATTGTGCCACCCATGGTGCTATCAGGTTCTCTGTTTGAAGAAAGCAATGTTCTCTTGGGGTCTAGGAACTTCTTGTTCGCTACCAACCCAAGGTCCTTGTATATATGCGCGTTATATAGGAAATTATCCGAGGTTAGCCTGTCTCTATGTCCGCAGGAGTGCTACCCGGTAGACTTTATATGCTCAGGCCACCAGTATTCTGGGTGGCCGCCAGTGTGACTATGATCCATTTTCCATTGAAACCGTGTAGCTAGCTGTGACACTCTTGGATCTTCAGAATATCGTTTAAGATGTTCCAACCAAGAAAGATTCCACGGTGTGGTTAACGGGTTTTGGGTTTGTTCGTATCCAGTAAGTCCTTCGAGGTATGTCGCACCAAAATACGAATCCAATACCAAGTTTGTAAGACGAACCAGAGCAGCGTCTTTAAACAATCCGCTGAAACCATTCATCTCGCCTAATAACGAAAGATGTACAGAAAAATTTACAATCACAGTGTGGTAATGAAGTGTCCATTCCATTTTATGAGCAATTTCGTTGGGAGAAGTTCCGTCATCAGAAATAGTTGCTATAGATTCCTTATATTTTTCAATCGACCATTCGAATCCATCAGTTTTATCTAGTACAACAGAGGTTGTTGCCACACTCAACAATGCTGGATATGTTTGGTTGTGAGGACCTAAACCATTTTCTTGGGCATGTAAAAGCATTTCTTCTGCTCGTGTCCTGCTACATAAATAAAGTTTTTCAAACCAGGAAAGAACAGCGGTTTTCTTTGATTTATCCAATATGGAAGCATTACGGATTTGCAAATAAGGAATAGCTAATATTCCATTAATGAAATTTGCACGATCATAGCCATGCCCAGAGGTCATCCCAAGCTGTTTGTGAAATGGGTCACATTCTTTGTTTACAACAAAAGCGTCATTTTGTGCCCAATAGTATAAATTATCTAAAACACAGATGGCAGCGGCCTTATTACCTTCTGATGCTGCCAAATCACTCAAAATCACTATGCCGAAAATATTGGATAGTTCGTCCCATGCTTTTTGGTCTACCCCACCATTTTCCAGACGATCAGGAATTTGTGTGGGTAAACCCATAGTATCGGGGCATTGACCTCCAGATAACGCAGTAGCATCATCAAAAATACGAGTGTCCCATGGTGACTTTAAATCATAATGGATCACTGCTCCTTCATTTTTTTCCACG
>Ga0114999_10010537_pt1 | contig 9996 bp, 7 predicted proteins | sample ArcticOcean_MG_C_3_FD_89820 | JGI IMG/M metagenome (GOLD analysis project Ga0114999, IMG submission 89820) | Marine microbial communities from western Arctic Ocean - ArcticOcean_MG_CB8_126 | ecosystem: Environmental > Aquatic > Marine > Oceanic | place: Arctic Ocean: Canada Basin | collected... | reverse complement strand
ATTCAGGAATAGGTGCGACGACCCTGCTGCCCCACGGCCTCTTAGGACCAGAGGTCATTCGGCCTGCCGCACCCATCGACACCACCACTCAGGCAGCGTTGACCAAGAAGATACAAGGTCAGTGTTTGAGTGTCCGAGGTCCCATGCAATGCATGAACGTTCTGCTTCGACCATAAGTCAAGCAAATAAAGGCAGCAACCTTGCAGGTTGGCCTGACTGGATGGTCACGTCGCCTACGGCTAGGTGATTGCTCCGACAGCTCCGTAACCGTCGGCGTTGATACATGCGGAAAGGTGATCGTGCGAAACGGTGCGTAGCTCCGGCACGATCTTTGGGCATCGTTCGTCTGAGAGGGGGCAGCGTGGGTTGAAGACGCACCCTGTTGGCGGATTCAGCGGACTAGGAATCTCGCCGGTCAGCACGATGCGGTCTCGAGTTTCTTCGATAACCGGGTCAGGGATCGGGATACCCGAAATAAGCGCCTGGGTGTACGGGTGGCTCGGGTTGCGATACAGCTCGTCGCCTTCGGCTATTTCGACTATTCTCCCGAGATACATGACTGCGATTCGATCGCTGATATGCCGCACCACGGAGAGATCGTGTGCCACAAACAGATACGCGAGGTTTAGCCGCTCTTGCAACTCTTCGAACAGGTTGAGAATCTGGGCTTGAATCGAAACATCAAGTGCCGAAACTGGCTCATCGCAAACAATGAAATCTGGCTCTACCGCAAGCGCTCTCGCGATTCCAATTCGTTGTCTTTGACCACCGCTGAATTCGTGAGGAAATCGGCCCATCATCAGTGGGCTCAGTCCGACCAGTTCGAATAGGTCTTCGACTCGACCGCGGTACTCGTTCTTCGAGTTGGTCAGATTGTGAATGAGCAGGCCTTCGCCAACGATGTTGCCGACGTTCATCCTCGGGTCCAACGAGCTGTAGGGGTCCTGAAAGATGATTTGCATTCGGCGACGTGTGGCTTGCAGTGCGCTGTGCCTGAGGTTCAATATGTTTTTGCCGTCGAGGAGAACCTCACCGGAAGTCGGTTCGTGGAGTCGAATAATACTGCGGCCAAGGGTTGTTTTTCCGCTGCCGCTTTCGCCTACTAGCCCTAACGTTTCACCCGGCTGAATGCTGAAGCTGACATCTTGAACAGCCTTGATTATTTGTTTTTTTCGGCTCAGGATGCCGCCTGATCCAACCGGAAATTCCTTGGACAGGTTGCGGACTTCCAGAAGCGGCGTAGTGCTCGTCAATTCGTCGACCCTGATTCGGCCGTGATTTTGAATGTGTTGGCCTCCCAACAGGCAGACCAGTGGCCGTTTCCAATATCGGTAACGTCGGGATATTCGACAGCACACCTTTCTTGAGCGAATCGGCAACGTGGCTGGAAATTGCAACCCGAGGGAAGGCCAGCAAGGTCTGGTGGCTGCCCGGGTATCGGGATCAGTTTCGAACCTTTTGGCTGGTCAAGACGTGGGATGGATTCAAGTAGCCCGAGCGTGTAGGGGTGGCGCGGATCGGCAAATATGTCTTTGCAAGTTCCACTCTCGATAAATCTGCCAGCGTACATGATGTTGATTCGATCGGCATAACGTGCCACAACTCCGAGGTTGTGGGTGATGATCAGGAGTGCCAGTTCCCGCTCGGCGGCAAGGTCTTTCAACAGGTCGAGAATCTGGGCCTGAATTGTGACGTCCAGTGCGGTGGTTGGTTCGTCGGCGATGATCAGCTTCGGTTCACAGCTGAGCGCCATGGCAACCATTACGCGCTGCCTCATGCCGCCACTAAATTCGTGTGGATATTGCCTGACGCGCACTTCGGGTTCGGGAATTCCGACCCGCTCGAGCAGATCAATCCCTTTTTTCCTGGCCTGGTTAGACGTGATTCCAAGCTGCAGCGTCATCGCCTCAGTTAATTGCGTTTCGATGCTGATAACGGGGTTGAGCGACGTCATGGGTTCCTGGAAGATCATGGCGATCTCACGGCCCCGCATTCGTCGCATTTCCTCTCGGTTCAAAGAAAGCAAATTCTGCCCGTCGAACAAGATTTCACCATCGACGATCTTGCCGGGCGGTTGCGGTATCAGCTGCATGATGCTTAGCGAGCTCACGGATTTGCCGCAACCACTTTCACCGACCAGAGCCACCGTTTCGCCCGCTTCGACGTCGTACGACACGCCATCCACTGCTTTAGTGACAGTGCCGTCACTGAAGAAGTGAGTCTTTAGATTGTTGATTTGAAGTAAAGGCACTTCGGTTCCCGATATTCGCTGAAGATCAGCAACTGGTGTCGATTTCTGGTTTCCGACCGCGACCTATCAGTGTTGGTAGCGGGACGGGATTGTAATCTTCCGTTTCCAACATCCAATCCACCAACAGGGCCCGCATATTTGAGATCACGCCGACGTTGTCAGCTTCTTGCGCCACGTTCGTGAGCTCCCATGGATCGTTTTTAAGATCGTAAAGTTCGTCTTCGGAGTAAGCGGTTGATCCATCAGACCTAGCCGAACTGGCAGACGAAAGGTCGGTAACGTACTTCCAGTCGCGGGTGCGCACCATTTTGCGTCGGCCTTCTGCTTCTCTCGCCCAGAGGGAATCCATGATTGCTGGCGAGCCGGTCTTTTCTGGAAGCTGGTTAAGCATTGACATCGTGAAAGCCGGGCCGCCGGTTCCGTATTCCGAGAACGCAGCGACTCGCGGTGGGGCGTTGGTGACGGTTGGGAGCAACTTGCCCTGCAACCGACGTAGCGACTCAGACGTCACAATTTCGGAATCGATATCGGCCAGAAGCCTTGGTCCAGCTGGCGGGAAGTCCTGCCCGGACGCCTGCGGAGGAGAGGCCGTAAAATCGGCAACGCCGCTCAATTGCAATATCGTAGGAAGAAGGTCGATCGTGCTGACCGGAGAGTCGTCGACTTCGCCCTGTGGAACTCCACCACCCGGCCACGAGACGATATACGGCACACGCACGAGGCTGTCGTAGTAGACGCCACCCTTCCCGAACATGTTGTGCTCGCCGGCGAAATCACCATGATCGGCCGTGAAGACGATGATGGTGTTGTCTCTGATCCCGAGTTCATCGAGCTTGACGAGGATCCTGCCAATTCCATCATCAACAAAACGTGTCATGGCGAGATAGGTGCCAACGATGTTGCGAATTTCTCCTTCCGAATTGCCGTCGAGACTCAACATTCGGTAAAGGACACGATTGCGTTCGGGCACGTTGGGAAGGTCGAACTCGCCATCGCGTTTCGGCGGAAGGGTTATCAGTTCCGGCGGCACCATTTCCGAGTATTTGCGGGGAGTCTCGTTTGGGGCATGAGGGTCGGGGAACGAAACCTGGATGGCAAAGGGTCGGGTCTGTTCGCCGGTCTCTCCTGTTCCGTCGAATATGTCGCCGTTCACTGCCCGCTCAAGAAAAGATTCGACCTGGGTTGGGATCGCACTTGACGAATAGCCTGCCAGATCGTGGTCTGAAACTTCGAATGCGCCGGCTCCGCTGCCACCTATCATGTTGCCGCGGGACGAGTGGGATTTTGCGATCACACACTCTGGAACAACCCATTCCATCCCCTTCACCGAACCATCTTCGCCGAGATAATCGTTACTAGACAGGCCCCTGTGTGAGAGCTCGAGACGCACATCGAGCGTGTCGAGATCGCTCTGTTGAATGAAGCAGTGGTTTTTACCGATGAGCCCTGTCGTGTACCCGAGTTCTTTCCAGATACGAAACGCGTGCAACTCGCCGGGCGGCATAAGCGTTTCGTTGCGCCTTGCCCCGGTCGAGTGAGCGAAGCGTGATGTCATCATGGCCACGCGAGCGGGGACGCACAGAGCGTGAGGAGTGATTCCGGTTTCAAAGCGCACACCTTCGCTGGCAAGTCTTTCCAGTGAGGGCGTTTCTATCCCGATATCGGAGTACATGCGAAGGGCCGACCATTTCATCTGGTCGGCGATGATGAATATCACGTTTGGATGTTCAGTTTTGCTCAACTATTTCCTTCACTTTCTTTTGCCGGGCAATAGGGATTACCAGCGACTCTTTCTTGTTTCCGTGTTGAACCATGGCATGGAGCGGCGACCGATGGTGACTGGTAGTGGGACCGGGTTGGGATCCTCGGTGTCCATCATCCACTTGTTCAAGAGCGCTCTCATGGTCGAGATTACGCCGACATTTGACGGGTCTAGCGCAACGTTGTGGAGTTCCCACGGATCGCTGTTGAGATCGTAGAGTTCATCGCCTTTTCGGGCGGTCGATGTCGCTGGGTCCATGTTTATCGGCCCCTCGTCAGGGTCGGTCACATATTTCCAGTCGACAGTGCGCACCATCTTTCTTCGACCCTCGGCTTCTCGCATCCACAGTGAATCTATCACAGTAGAGAAGCCGTTCGTGACTGGCATCTTGTCCAGTAGTTTCAGCGTAAACGGCGGGCCGCCTGTTCCGTATTCCGAGTAGGCCGCGATCCGTGGCTCGGCAGAAGTGACCGTTGGAACCGGCCTGCCCTGAAATCGGCGCATGTTTTCTGGCGTGATGAGGTCAGAGGCGAATTCGGGTGCGACGCGAGGTCCCGCCGGCGGAAGTTCGTCGCCCTGCTGTAACTCTGGCGATGCGTTGAAATCTACGATACCACTGAGTTGGAGGATAGTTGGCATCAGGTCGATGGTATTGACCATCGAATCGTCCACTTTGTTTTGTGGCACACCGCCGCCCGGCCACGACACGATGTACGGAACTCTAACTAATGCGTCGTAGAACGCTCCGCCCTTGCCCAGCATGCCGTGCTCAGCTGCGAAATCACCGTGATCGGCGGTGAAAACGACGATGGTGTTGTCTCTGATGAAAAGTTCATCGAGTTTGTCGAGGATTCGGCCCACACCATCGTCGACCATGCGAGTCATCGCCAGATAAACGGCAACCGCTCCCCTAATGTCTTCTTCGGTGTCATATTGCAGACCAATAACTTCTTTGAGGACTTTGTTTCGTTCCGGGGCTTCAGGTCCATCGAATTCGCCATCACGTTGCGGTGGCAATTTGACCGAACCCGGTGGTACCATGTCGGCGTACTTGCGGTGAATTTCGAGTGGGTGGTGTGGGTCTGGATATGAAACGAACAGTGCGAACGGGGCCACTTCATCAGCATTGACTCCAGAGCCATTGAATTTATCGCCCGACACAGCGCGTTCAATAAACGCCTCCGACTGTATTGTGATGGCATTGGTCGAGTAGCCTTCGAGATCGTGATCCGATATGGCATAACTGATCGTTGGGCTTTGCTCGGGCATGTTCACCCGAGTTGCGTTACTCGCCCTTATGGTTTCCTCATCGACGACCCAATCCATGCCGCGTGTTGGTCCGACGATTCCGAGCTTTGGCGGTCCCAGGTGCGGCAATTCACAGAGGACGTCGAGCGTTTCGAGATCGGATGGATCTTCGAAACAGTGGTTTTTTCCGATTAACCCGGTGCTATAGCCCAGATCTTTCCAAATTCGGAAAGCGTGAAGTTCGCCGGGAGGCATTAGCGTTTCATTGCGTCGGGCACCGGTTGAATGTGCGTACCTAGAAGTCATCATCGAGACACGCGCCGGAACACATAGTGCGTGTGGAGTTACGCCGTTTTCGAAACGCACTCCCTCGTTTGCAAGCCGCTCCAACGAAGGCGCTTCGATGCCAATATCCGAATACATTCGAAGTGTATTCCACTTCATCTGATCGGCAACGATGAAGACGACGTTTGGGTGACGGGAGGCGCTCAACTGCGCACTCCTGTGACAAACGTGAACTGTCGAAGCTCAATCTTCCGGGTAATTAGCAATGCACTGCGCATGTGGCTAACCTCTCCCTCGCAGGTGTGGATCGAGGGCGTCGCGCATAGTATCTCCGACGAGGTTTATCGAAAGCACCACGATTGAAATGGTGAGGCCCGGGATAATGGCAATGTGTGGCCCGAACCTGAACGAGTTTTGCGCAAAGGTAAGCACGTTGCCCCAGCTTGGCGTCGGTGGCTGAACGCCCAGCCCAAGAAAACTTAATCCGGCTTCAGCAACGATCGCTGCGCCAACCCCAACCGTGAAAAGAACCAACGACACGGCCATTGAGTTGGGCAGGAGATGCTTCAGAATAATACGCCAATCTGAAGCTCCAAGAGCGCGCGCTGCATCAACATACTCCATCTGTGATTGGGACAAGGCGTGCGATCTCACCACGCGCGCGGCAGCGCCAACACCATTGATTGAGAGGGCAATGATAACAGCCCAAAGAGAAAATCCTAGGGCCAGAATAACGGCCATAGAAAGCACAATTCCTGGCAGAGATATCATCACATCGACCAGACGCTGCACGAGCAAGTCCACAACACCACCCCGGTACGCACTGGCGATCCCTAGCAGTGTACCCATTGCAGTTCCGAGCAGCGGTGCGAAAAGTCCTATGACCAACGAGGTCCTGCCACCGTGCTGCAATCGCGTAAATACGTCGCGACCAAGTTCGTCACTGCCCAGCCACATCATGGCACCATCAAAATCTCTGCTAAAAGGGGCCACTGCCTTGGGTGCGATAGTGCGGTGTGACTCAAACGGGGTAAACATTCCCGCTGTCGACACAAATACGATTACCGCCACGATCAATACGAGTCCGAAGGCACCGGATGGGTAACGCCGACTGAATTGCATCGAACGTCGCATTCCAGCGCGCAGCGACAACCTGGTCAGAGCGTTGACAAGGGTATTGGATATTTTTTCGGGCGGTTGTGTCGTCAATTCGGCCGTCGTTTCAGTTAGCCAATCTAATTTTTCGATTCCCTCTAGTCAAGCTTGATCCTAGGATCAACCACAACGTAAAGGAGGTCAATTACGAGATTCCACAGCATTACCAATACCCCCAAAGTCACAACAACGCCTTGGACCAACACGGTATCACGTTCACCGATGGCGCCAACGATTTGTTGGCCCATGCCCGGCAATGCAAACAGATTCTCGAGCACAACGGCACCCCCCAGAAGTCCCGCAAAAAGCAGAGACGACAAGGTTAGGACCGGCAGAATTGCATTCGGGGCTGCGTGCCTGAGGATAACGCGGCTGCGATGGAGTCCTTTAGCTCTCGCAGTCCTTACGTAATCCTGGTTCAGCACTTCAAGCATCGTAGATCGGGTGAGGCGAGTAGCGATCGCGGCAAACGAGATACCAATTGCCACCGAAGGCCATATGAGACGTTTCATTTGGTTCAGGGGATCATCTAGAAAATCAGTCTGGAAAATGGGCGGGCTCCATTTAAACCAGTGCACCAACATCAGTAAAATCAAAATCCCAAGCCAGAAGTTCGGCACGGACAGGCCACCCACCGAAAACGTTCGAATTAACTGGTCAATCCATGAGCCACGTTTCAGAGCGGCAATAATTCCCAACGGGATTGAGAAAAGAACTCCCCAGATCACAGCCAAAAAAGCGAGCAGGAAGGTCACCTCGGCCTTGGCGAGGATGATTTCCGTGACATTAAGTTGTCTGAGCGGTGAGTAACCAAGATCACCCTTCAGCATGTTCCCCATCCATCGACCGTACTGGATCCAGATGGGATCGTTGAGACCGAGGTCTTCCCTGGTTTCCTCAACATCTTCCCAGCTTAGGATCGTTCCATCTCCTGTTAGATTGAGTGCGATCGCCGCGTCACCGGGCACTACTCTCATCAGCAAAAAGATCGCTGTAGCGAGGATGAATACATTGGGGATGAGCAGCAAAATCCGCCGCAGAATGTAGCCCCTCATTCAGTGCTCCTCACTACTTGTACTTGAACTGCATGCTAAGTATGCCTCATGGTCAGAAAGGCTGTTGATCAGCAATGCGTCTGGCCGCTGGTAACTTTTCCAAACGCCGCTGGCGACATTCGAATCCCGCCTCCCCGGTCGATGGCGATCAAAGATCCCGTTGCTGAAATCTTCGATCGCCGCCGATTATTCGGAAGGAAGTCGCGCGTAGCGCTATTTGCCAGTGAACCGATTCTGACGATTAACGTTTCCCTACCGCTCCCGTTATTTCCGGAGCGAGTCTTCATCGACCCACAGATCGTGATACCAGTGAAGGTTGAACCACTGTCCGAGCCCAGGTTGACGTCCGTGTACGTAATTAGCGATGAGTTCAACAGAACCCACTTGCTTTTGGAACGGAACTACCGGTACCCAGTCTTCTCTCAGAACGCGGTACGCTTCCCGATAAAGCTCGTCCCTTTCAGGACCGGGGTGAGTGGACAAAATCTTTTCGAACAGAGCATCAAACCCTGGTGGTGCTGGTGCTCCGAATGTACCGTTTGATCCGTCCGGCAGATACGCGGTTCGGAAAGCCTCACTCACACTGGGTAACGTCCAGTTCGGCGTGCCTACGCTGGCTACCCAATCTCCTGAATTGGTCGCCTCGACGTTCGCAGTCCGATCGAGCATACGCATTTCAATGTCCATTCCACCGTCTTCAAGTACCTGGGCTGCCAACTGTGCAATCTCCTGGAAGAACGGTGGAGTTGACTGGAATTTTATTTCAAAACCTTCCAGTCCCACACTTGCTGCAAGCGCCTGACCTTCAGCCAGAACTTCAGCGCGCGTTTCAGCCGCAACTTCACGGATCCCGAGAATCTCGCCCAGCAACGGGTCGATCGTTCCCGCGAAACCGGTGACAATCGTGGCATTCTCACCGGATGGAAGTGCCGACAGCTTTTGCATTTGCAGGCGGTCAAAGATCAGGTAGGCCGCTCTGCGTGCCTCCAGTTTGTCGAACGGAGGTTTCGTTGAGTTAAGCACGAGGTAGTTAATCCCTGCAAGCGGGGATACCTGCATCTGTACGTTGTCTTCACCGATAGACTTGTATGCACCCATTGCCGCCACGAATTCCGCAGGATCGTAACTTGATATATCGACACGACCGGTCTGCTGAGCCGCAATCCGGGCTTCCGGATCTGGCAGAGAGACCGTGGTGATTTTATCCAGATACGGGTATGGCTTTCCATCGGGCGCCATCTTGTAGAAGTCTGGATTTTTTGGCGTGGTGATAAAAGACTCTAGCTCCTGCTCACCCATCACATACGGGCCTGATCCGATAATACGATCAGGTCCATTCAAACCGCCTTCCATCTCAAGTACGTGCTTGGGTAGGATAATGCCCCATGCACCTGCAAAGTTCTGGAGGAAGTCGACGTCAGGACTTTGAAGTTTGAAAATTACCTGATCACCGCTGGCGGTGATCGATTCCAGCAGCAGCATGGAGGCCAACCGCGCGAACTTAAGTCCTTCGGGCGGACTCTTGGCTCTCTCAAATGTAGCGACAACGTCGTCGGTCGTTAGCGGCTTCCCATCGTGCCACTTCACATCGTCACGAACAGTGAATGTGAACGTCGTGGCATCTTCGCTGATTGACCAGTCAGTCGCCAGGTCAGGGATGATAGTAGCCCCGTCACTGGGGTCGAAACGAACGAGGTTGCTGTAGATCCGCTGCATCGTCTGTGGTGCGAACCAGATCGGGTCCGTGTTGTAATCCCACCACCTGTGCACGCGGGAGGTTGCGCGTATGAGCTCACCGCCACGTTTTTCATTGACGGGAGCGATGGTTGGCTTGCCTACCGTTGGTTTGGTTGGTGCCGCTTTTTTCGCAATTTCGTCGGCGGTTGGTGCCGCTGTGGCGGCCGGTGCTGCGGCCTCGTCATCACTAGCACAGGCGATCACAACCATCAGAGCACACAACAACGGAACGAGTGCCCATCTCAGGCCATTTTGCTTGAACATATCTAACTATTCCTCCAAATAATTATCGACTGGTAAGACAGTCAATTTGAACTTACCGTCAATTCCGTCGAGGGTCTGATTTGACGATGCTCAAACTTTTTTAAGCCCTGTATCAACAAATTGGGCCAACGTGTAAGAGCACCATCTGCTCAAACTGTACAGACTTGCTATCGATCTGGCAATCCAGTAGTACTGCGCCAAATAAGAAGGCTGTTGTTCTGCCCTTGTACCTTGTACCT
>Ga0114999_10010535_pt1 | contig 9997 bp, 10 predicted proteins | sample ArcticOcean_MG_C_3_FD_89820 | JGI IMG/M metagenome (GOLD analysis project Ga0114999, IMG submission 89820) | Marine microbial communities from western Arctic Ocean - ArcticOcean_MG_CB8_126 | ecosystem: Environmental > Aquatic > Marine > Oceanic | place: Arctic Ocean: Canada Basin | collected... | reverse complement strand
TTGTGCAGGCCGCACACGACATGTTTAGAGCGCCCGTAGGCGACCACCGTCTTCGTTGCTGCCAATAGCTGAGGCCACGCCTCTTCCTCCGTCTGCCCTTCGTTCAGCCAGCCGCCAAACAGCCGGACCATGGTGACTCCCATCTTTGCCGCCACATCGATCCAATCCTTGCAGAGCTGTATTTGCTCGTCGTATTCGGCGCCTGTCTTGAGAAAATTATTGCTGATGCCGATGTAGCAGATCTGCAGACCCTTGTGGAGGCAAAGGTGGCGCAGGTGCTCGAGGTAGTCATCGTCGGTGGAGGCGAACTGCGCGAAATGCAGGTCGACGCCATCCATGCGCATGTCCGATGCCTTCTGGATAATGCCTGCAAGGGCGATCTCGCCGGCATTAAATGTGGCCTTATAGGAAAGCGATTGTAAACTCAGTTTGATCATCGAAATCATCGCCTGTCAACGGAGTGAGGTTGCCGAGTCGGTAGCGCCGGAAATATAGCATGTTCGCAGCCTCTGTCAGGACATTGCCTCCCCCTCAAGAAATCTGGTTGATTCGCCGATAGAGGGAGTGCGGGTACGACCTCGGCCAACTTGTGCCGGGGAGTGCGAGCTGCCAGGCTCGCTTCACTGTCAGGAGCTAAAAATGCGGATTGCGAGTTCGGATATTTCGTTCTCCTCACAGCACACGCTGGTGGAGGAGCACAGGCGCCGGGAAGAGTTGGTGGCGGGTGTGAGTGCGGGTGGTGGAGTATGGGATCCAGACCGTCTTCAAGGCGGCACCGTGCGCACGCGGGAGCAGCCGATCAATTCAACTCAACTGGCACCCCAAGCGGCAAACACACGACCCACTCTGCTCGATGAGTACCTGGATGGCCGCAGCCTCGATGCCATCGGGCGGCTCGCGGACGAGGCCGGGCAGACTACCCATCTCGAGGAGCTTGCCAGAAAGGTTATTAACGGCAAGCTCATCGACGGCACTTCTCATGCCAAGGGCGAGCAGCTCGACCCCATTGAGTCCGTCATCCCCATCGAGATTGAGGTCGCTCCTAAGGACCGTCTAAAAATGCAACTGATCCAAGCCGCTGTGGAGGCGTTCAGTGGCCGTCCGTTCCACGTCTTTTCACCGGCTGACCTGAATTTCGGCAAGGCTCCCGATGGAGTACCCGTGCCCACGGCAGCCGCAGCCGCTGAGCAGGCCCCTGAAGACAATGCCGAGGAACCGACATTCGGCGTGTTGTACCGCGTCGAGGAGACCCACTACGAACGCGAGGTTACCACCTTCCATGCTGAGGGCGTCGTGCGCACGGCCGATGGCGAGCAGATCAATATCGACATCAGTCTGACCATGGGACGCCAGTTCTATAGCGAAGAGAGCCTGGAGGTGAGGGCCGGCGGCGCCCTGCAAGATCCTCTGGTGGTCAATTTCGCCGGCACGGCAGCCGAACTGACTGAGCGTACCTATGCATTCGACCTGGACACCGATGGCGAGGCCGAACAGATCCACTTTGTCGGCCCCAACAGTGGGTTCCTGGCTCTGGACCACGACAACAGCGGTACGATCGACGACGGCTCCGAACTCTTCGGGGCGCGAACCGGCAACGGTTTCGGCGAACTGGCCGCCCATGATGAGGACGGCAACCAGTTCATTGACGAAGCCGACAGCGTCTACGAGAAATTGCGAATCTGGCAGAAGGATCACGCCGGTAACGATCAGCTCATCGCCCTGGGCGACAGCGGTGTCGGTGCCCTGTACCTGGGTCACCTCGATACGCCGTTTCAGGTAAAAGACGAGGCCAACCAGCTGCAGGGGGTGGTGCGCAGTTCCGGGATCTATCTCAAAGAAGGGGGCGGCACCGGCACCGTGCAGCAACTGGACCTGGTGGGGTAAGGCAGCCTGCCTCAGGCGTATCCCTGCTCCGCCATGGCCGCGGAAAGGAAGTCGAAGTCGTGTTGCTCGAGGTCGGTCTTCCAGCGCCCGATAGAGTCTGCTCGCACGATGATTCTGGCGAGCGGGATGCCCAGGAAGTCTTCCAGTCGCTGTAACGTCTCTTCCTGTTTGAGGACAAAGTCTTCGAAGCGGACGGAGATCAGGTTTTCGGGTCGCGGTGTCGTTTTCATCAGTTGGTACTGGTAGTACCAGCTGATCGCGCGCCGTTCCCGGGTACTCGCGGTCTCCGGGTAGCGGATGTCGAAATCAGCAAGGTCGTCCGTCGTGTGACCACCGACAATGGAGTCGCGCGGGTCGCGGATCCAATGGATGAACTTCGCCTCAGGAATTTTCCGCACAATCCACGGATAGCAGAGGGTCGTTTCGGGGATCTTCCAACCCTTGTAGGAAGCCTCATCTACAAGAACATCGGCGAGGTAGCTGTCGATCAGGCGATCCCATTCCGGGTCGATTTCACCGCCGTGCAGGTTCGAAAAATCCCAGGAAAGGCCGCCCTTCCACTTGATCTGTTTGGCGATGACCCTGCAGGCATCGTACATCGCCTCGTGCGGTAGTTTGTCTCCTGAGCGGTTCAGGAGATTGCCCATGAAGACGCCGCTGGCAATGAGGGTATGGGAAATAGCGCGGGTGCCTGAGTGGCCACGCCCGATGATGGTTACCAGTGGCATGCTACTTCGCCTCGGCCTGTCAGTCGTAGATGCCCAGCAGTTCGACGTCGAAGATAAGGACGCTGCAGGGCGGTATGGTTGGACGCTTGCCCTTGCTGCCGTAGGCGAGGCCGGCAGGGATCGTCAGCTTCGCTCTGCCGCCACCCTTGAGCAACTGTAGCCCCTCCGTCCAGCCAGGGATCACCTCATCGAGTCTGAATTTTGCGGGCCCGCGGCGTTTTGAACTGTCGAAGACGGTGCCGTTGGGCAAGCGACCCTCGTAGTGCACCTGCACCGTATTGTGGGGCGCCGGCACCGGGCCGCCGCCCTTGATGAGCTCGAGAAAGACGAGGCCCGACTCCGTCCGAATCGCACCCTCTTCAGCGGCTGCGGCTTCGAGCAAGACCTCGTTCGCTTCAGTGGCGCACGGATCCTCGCATCCCAAAGACCAAAGGAATACGACGAACAACGCAGGAAGCCAGTACAGCTTGTTTGGATTTTTCATATGCCTAAACTACGCCTCATCCTCGTTGAGGCCAGTTCGAAGTTAGTGAGCCTTGAACCGTAGGGAACTGAAGGAGAAGTGGCTGCCATGTCAGGAAAATTGCCAGGAGGGTTGGGATGACGGCAAAGCTGATCTTTACACGGAGTTCGACCCTCGAAAACGGCTGGCCGTTTGTGCCTGAAGCCCTGGAGGCGCGGCTGAAGGAGTTTGGCGAACTCGAAATCGTCCAGGTGGAGCGTGGCCAGGCAGTAGGTGAGGCGACGGACATGAGCGAGGTCAACGCCATCGCCCTGTTCTCCGGCAAGGTGACAGAAGCCTGTGTGGCCGCGGCGCCGCAGCTGAAGGCTGTCGGCGGCGTCTGGGATAACAGCGGCCACCACAACCTGGCTGTCGACCCCATGTTCGAACGCGGCGTGACGATCGTCGATGCGACCAGGGCCTGGGCGCCCTCGGTTGCGGAGATCACGCTGGCGCTGGCGCTGAATGGACTACGCCGCATCGCCGACTGGCATCGACGCATGGCTTTGGGCGAAAAGCTCTGGGTTTATGACTACGGCCAATTTTGCGACCCCGTTGATTTCGTCAACGGGACGCTCGGCGACAAGACCGTCGGCGTCATGGGACTCGGGCAGATCGGCGGTCGCGTGGCGTCATGGTGTAACGCCCTCGGTTCGCGTGTCCTGGGCTACGATCCGTTCATCCCGCAGGCGCGTTTCGACGAGTTGGGAGCCGAACCCGTAGACATGGATCGACTGGTTGAGGAAGCGGAGGTGGTGATGATGACGATTCCACCGACCCCTTCAGCGAAGCACATTCTGTCACGGGAACGAATTGCCAGGTTGAGAAAGGGTGCCCTGGTAGTCGTCACCACGCGTGCCCATGCCATCGACATGGAGGCCTTGCGGGAACGCATTCTGGCCGGGGAATTAGCCGGCGCATTCGATGTCTACGATGTCGAGCCGCTGCCGGTGGATGATCCGCTACGCGGCCTGCCGAACGTCGTTCACACGCCACACATTGCCGGACGGACGCGGGATGCCAATCTGTTGGTGGCCAAGGTGATCGCCGATGACTTCGGGCGAATTCTCAACGGCGAGGCGCCGCAGGCGGCACTGTCACGAGCAGCGATGGCTGTCCGCGATGGGACCCAGGAGGGTGGCGCGGTCGTTTAGAAGCCGTGCTCATCGAGTTGTCTGCGCCGCAACGGCGAGATCCCGCCATTTTCGGGTCCACTGAAATTTGTTCGCCCCCGTGATCAGGGCGCGGTGTTCATCAGACAGCGTCTCGACAAAGTCGGGATCCGGATCGTAGTCCATCCAGGCCTGAAACATCGTTGGCATGTAGCCGCCCAGAATGAGCAGCCGGTCTTTGTCCGATTTGATGATGCCGGAAGCGTGCAGGAGGGATTCGTAAAAGAGTAAGGTGGAACCGGCGGGCGCTTCGACCTGGTGAATCATGGAGCGGTCTTCGAGGGCGGCGTCGATGATCGCCTTCTGGGGGATATCGGTCGGCAGTTTATGGCTGCCGGCAATGACGGTGGTGCCACCGTCATCCGGACCGAGGTCGGTGAGATTGGTCAGGGCTTTGATGAAGGAGAAGTGGTAGAGGCCCTGGTCATAGTGGTCGTAGGCCGGATTGATACCCCGGTGGAACCCGTAGCGGCGGTCCTTGTCTGCCAGCGGACGACGAATGTGGGCATCGGATTGTTGCAAGCGGGCAGGGCCGCCGATGATCTCCTCAGCCATGCCGACGATGAAGGGGTGCGTGATATAGTCAAAGAAGCAGGGCGCCAGGTGCGGCAGGTTGTCAATACGAAAGAACTCTTCGGTGGTACTGGTGTAGAAACAGTTGGGACCAGGTAGCCCGCCGGTGCGGCGAAAGTCGTCCTCTATGCCGTAGAGGGTGTCTTTGATGGTATCGATTTCACACGGGCCGATAACGTTTTCGATGATGACGTATCCGTAGATATCGATATGCAGGCGTTGGGCCGGCGTCAGCGCCGGAAACGGAATCGGTCTGGCAGCAACCCCACTCATGAGGGTGAACTGCTTTCGGCGAATTGCGGCAGATCATTGCGCGGGTTGTCCGCAGGGCCAAAGGCCTGGTAAGCGAGATTGAAGTAGCACTTCTGCGCGTCCGTCATCTGCGCGAAGGTCTCGGCACTGGGCCGGCGCTGCTCCTGAGCTGAATAGCTGGCAGCACGGTCGTTGAACTTGTAGAACAGGCCATAACGGGGCTCTTCATTCTGCCAGGACGCGGCCCCATGTGCCAGCGTCTCAGTGAAAATAACGGCACTACCTCTGGGAACGGCCATATTGCGTACCAGGGGACCGCCGAGGGGGAAAAGCTCCTTGCGATCATCCGCCGGCACCGAGAAATCCGACTTGTGCGAACCGGGAATGCAGGCGAAGCCGCCGTCCGCCTCGCTGATATCCTGCAGGGCGATGGAGACGACGGTGAGACCGGTGAAGATGCGGCCGCCATGCACGTCGTAGCGAAAATTGACGCCACCACCGCGATGACCGCCGTGCATTTCGAAGGGTGGACACCCCTTGTGGCGCACGAAACTATAGCAGCTTTCGCAGCGCAGCGACGGGCCGATGATCTGGACCAGTACCTCCGTGACCTTGGGATGGTCGATGAGCTTAATGAACGGCTCGCCGGCCTCGTACAGGCAGGCGGCATTCTCCCAGGTCCCGTTCGCTTCGTAGCCGTCCGGGGTTTTCTCCATCGGCTTAACCCGCGCCTTGATCTTGTCGATGGCCAGATCACAGTCCTCGGGGCTGAGCACATCCTCAATGAGCAGGAAGCCCTGGAGATCGAACAGGTACTTCTGGCGGTCGTTCATGCAGGTTTTTCCTTTCGAGTGGCCAACCACTCCAACACCTGTGGCACGAGTTGTCGCAGCACCCGCCGGTCAAGCACCAACCCCCAGTGTGATGCAGTGGGTACGACGATCTTGTCTTCAGCTATGCCGATATCGGCATACGACGAGTCCTTGGGATAGTAGTCGTCATGTCCGCCCACGACTTCCAGCAACGGGCAGGGAAGGGGCTCGACGACGATACCCCGCAGGCGCTCGCTGACCATCAGCAATGATTCGTCACACAGAGACGATTGAGCCAGGCGCAGCTCCTCCGGATTGAGCCCGGGCATGCTCGGACCGAGCAGAGTGTGGTCGCCGTCGACGGAGTAGCCGATATCCTGCGGACTCCGAACCCCGTAATCCAGCTCGATCGAATCGTCAATGGTGGAGGAAGGAGTTCCCGGGTCGAAGGCGACGCACGCCGTGCATTCACTCTTGCCGGCGGCGAGAATCGCCAGGTGTCCTCCCATGCTCCACCCCATCACCACCGGCGGCCGTGTGAACTGGGCGCAGAGGTTGATGACATCGTCGACATAGTCCCAGATGCTGGTGCGGGACAGGTCCGTCGGGTCGCTGCAGCCGTGTCCCCGAAGGTCGATGCCGTGGCTGGCCCAACCGTGAGCGCTGAGCTGACGCTGCCAGTAGGTCCACACAGGAGCGGATGCGCCAGCTCCATGAATGAGAACCACGGGCGGCTGTTCGGTCGGTTCGGCCGCAAGCGAGGCGGTAACAGATAGTGGCGACAAGGGTCCGATCCCTATCGGAATGTGCTAGTTGACGAGCGTTCTGAGATAGGTGACCGCAGCGGCCATGCTCTGTGGCCCGAGGTGCTCGGGGATAATGACGCCATCGTAGTTGGCCTCCACCAGGGCACGCACGCAGCGAGCCATGTCGACGTCCCCCGTTTCCAACGGCACCTCGTCGTGATCCATGAGGCAGGGGCCGGTCCTTTTCTGGTTGCGGGCATGGGCGAAGAAGATCTTGTCCATGCCCCAGGTCGCCGCCGGAGTATGGGGATCCTCGCCAATCAGGCACATGCCCTGGCAATAGGTGACGCCATTGTTAGGGCTCGGCACCGCATCCCAGATGCCTTTAACGACCTCCACTGCCCACAGATGACTGGCCAGCCGCAGGTTCACCTCGTCGGCGATTGCGACTACCTCGCGGAAGAAATCCAGGATAGCCTCCCAGCCATCCTCACCAGGCATGATCTGCAGAGGTCGGCCTTCATGGAATTCCGTGAAGTAGAGAAGATCGTCGAGAGGATAGAACAGAGCGGTGTCGATGCCAGATTGGCCTGCGGCACGAATGGTCTCACACAACGCCGCGCGCTCCGCCTCAGCCTTGCCGAGCAGGTTATCCTGCGAAGGCTTGGGCAGGATCACCCCCGATACCTGAACATCTCGAGCCTGCAACTCATCCTGGACCGATCTGAACTGATCCGCGGTTGCAGGACCAAGCTCTTCAAATCGGCGAACAGATGCCGTGCTGAGGAAGATCTCCCTCACGCCTGCGGTCTGGCACTGCTCGGCGACCTCGTCGGCGGTGCTGTAGTTCATGTGTATGCCAATTCTCATCTGCGTCTCCGGGCACGACGGGAAGTACTGGCGATGCGGGCAAGGTAAGCGGCCGTTGCCGGCAGATCCACCACGACCCCGCAGCTGTTGCCCGAAACGCAGGAACTCATCACGTTTGGTTCTCAGCTGGTAGCGGTTATGAAAACAACGAAGCATGGGACAGGATTGCCATGGATTGGAAGCCGAACGCGGGTCAGATCAAGCAGGACTTCGACAGGGATGGCTATATCATCCTGCGCAACTACCTGAGCACACAAAAGACGGCGGAAGTTCGGGAGAATGTCGAGCGCTTCGTCAGCGACCTATTGCCGGGTCTGCCCAACGACCATGCCTACTACGAGGTTAAGGACGCCGCCGAGACTCTCATGCGCCTGCACGGGATGACGGAAAACGACGACTACTTCAGGGAGCTCTATCGCGACGAGCAGTTTCTCGGTCTCGCCCATCACCTCATCGATGGAGCCAGAGAGTCGATGATGCAGTGGTTTGACAAACCGCCGCGGGTCGGGTCAGCGACACCTCCTCATCAGGATGGGTTCTACTTCATGTTGGAGCCCAACGAGGCGTTAACCCTGTGGTTGGCGATTGATTCTGCGGATGAGGAGAATGGCTGTATCCGTTACGTTCCCGGTTCGCACCGGCGCGACATGAGACCGCACCGCCCCAGCGGGGTCCTCGGGTTCTCTCAAGGAATCACGGATTTCGGTGACGAAGATGCCGCCGCGGAGGTGTCGATGATCGTCGAGCCCGGTGATCTCATCGCCCACCACTGTTTGACCATTCATCGCGCCGACGCCAACCCCAGCGACCGCCACCGCGCTGCCCTGGGGTTCCACTACCACGGCGAGCGAACCGTGGCAGACCCGCAGCGGCGTGAAGCCTACCAGAAACAGCTAGTGAAACAGTGGGAAGCGGAGGGAAAACTGTAACAATGGAATACCGTGAATTGGGCAGGACCGGGGTGCGGGTTTCGGAGCTGTGCTTGGGCACCGCCTTTCGCAGTCAGGACGACGAGCAGACCTGTGTGCGCATCATCGAGCGCGCCCTCGATCTGGGGTGCAACTTCATCGATACCGCCCTTTATGGCGAGGGTCGCTCCGAAGAGATCGTCGGCAAGGCGCTCAAAGGCAAGAGGGAGGACGTCGTCCTCAATACCAAAATCGGTAGCCTGCATGGTGACGGGCCCAATAGCAACCGCCTCAACCGCCTGACGCTCATGCGAGGGGCCGAGGCCAGCCTCAAACGGTTGCAGACTGACCACATCGACCTCTACTTGCTGCATCGGTTTGATCCTGAAACGCCGGTCGACGAGATGGTGCGTGGCCTCGATGATCTGGTAAGGCAGGGCAAGGTGCGTTACATCGGCTGTTCGAACTGGGCGGCCTGGAAGGTGATGGAGGCGTTGTCGGTCTCGTCAGCGCACAACCTGGCGTCGTTCGTCTGCATCCAGTCGCAGTTCAATCTACTCAACCGCTTTGAAGTTCAACCCGAGCTGATGCCGCTTTGCAAGCAGTTCGGGCTGGGGATTATGGCCTACAGTCCACTGGCGATCGGACTGTTAACCGGACGCTTTCGCCGTGGCCAGGAGCCGCCCCCGAATACATCCTGGAGCAAGGGCGAGAATCGCGGTCTGAGTCCTCACAAGTACAATCTCGAAGAGGCGATGGACGACCATGCTGAACGCGTCGTGCAGACGCTGATCGACATCGGCGAGCGCCACGGCAGAACGCCGGCACAGGTGGCGATCGCCTGGATCCTCGATCACGAAGAGATCAGTGCGCCGATCCTTGGCGCCGACCAGGTCGAGCACGTCGAGGAGATATGTGCGGGTTTGGAGTGGAAGATTGATGCACAGGAGAGGGCGTTGCTGGATGAGGTGTCGCAGCGGGGTGGGCATCCGAAGTACTCGTAGACCGGGTGCGGACTTCGAAGTCAAATGACCTCATATGCATCCGGGAATCGATTTTCCCCGCATCAGCATGGCATCGTTCTCAAGCTCGGACGACCCGGTGTAGCGGCAGTGGGCACTGACGTAGTGGGTCGCATATCCCCAGCGCTTTTTGTCCGTCCTATTGGGTCGACTGCTGTGCAGGATGTGGCCGTGGTGAAAGCTGCAGTCTCCGGGATTCAGCTCGATAGCACGCTCCTCGGGTAAGTGGCCCTCCAGTGAGCGCTCTTCGTACGCTTTCCAGCGCGCCTGGTCGATGACGCCGAACCGGTGGGTTCCGGGTAGCATCCACAGGCATCCGTTTTCGATCGTCGCCGCATCCAGTGCCGCCCAACAGGTGACCATGTCGGCCGGCTCGATATCGAATCCGAGTGGTTGGTCCTGGTGGTAGGCCTGCCGTGAACCGATCCTCGGCGGCTTCATGAACAGTTGGTCCTGGTACAGTTTGATGTCCTCGACCCCCAGCAGCGCCTCGATGCAGTCCAGGATCACACTGTGGCGTGCATGTGA
>Ga0114999_10010534_pt1 | contig 9997 bp, 13 predicted proteins | sample ArcticOcean_MG_C_3_FD_89820 | JGI IMG/M metagenome (GOLD analysis project Ga0114999, IMG submission 89820) | Marine microbial communities from western Arctic Ocean - ArcticOcean_MG_CB8_126 | ecosystem: Environmental > Aquatic > Marine > Oceanic | place: Arctic Ocean: Canada Basin | collected... | reverse complement strand
GCGTTTGATGACGATATTTCGGAATTGCCCGGGCGTCGATAACGCAGAGGCCATCCGTACGGTCAACTCGCGCTGCCGCGATTCGAGGCGGCCTGAAGGCAGCTCGATATTTTGCCGCCGAATGGCATTTTCGACGTCCTGAACAGTAAGTCCGTGCGCCGCGAGTTGCTGACGATAAAGCCAGATACGCATCGAATAGCGTCGTTCGCCGTAAATCCGGGAGGTGGCGACGCCAGGCACGACCGAGAACGCATCGAGCAGAAAACGGTTCGCGTAGTCGGAAAGCTCCAACGCATCGTGACGATCGCTGGTCAGTCGCATCCAGATAATCGGCCGCGCATCGGTTTGGCGTTTGGCAATGCGCGGTGTTTCAGCTTCGTCCGGAAGGCGGTTGATCGACCGGGCGATTCGATCGCGCACGTCGTTGGCCGCGGCGTCGATATTGCGTTTGAGCGTAAACTCGACGCTGATAGAGGACGATTCATCGCGACTTGTCGACGCGACCCGTTTGATTCCCTCGATTCCGGAAACCGCCTCTTCGACGATCTGCGTGACCTGCGCCTCGATCACTTCGGCGGATGCACCACGATAGACCGTTGTGATCGATAGGACCGGCGAATCTGTATCGGGATATTCCCTGACCGGAAGCTTGTCGTAAGCGAACAGTCCGAAGATCACCAGTACCGTGCTCATCACGGCGGCGAACACCGGCCGCTTGATCGAAACGTCGGAAAGAACCATTAGCTCGTCCCCTTAGGCGGCGACGGTTGGCCGGGTTTGATTGGCTTGACCGTCGAGCCGTCACGGATTTTTTGCAATCCGCGCACAACGACCGAGTCGTCTGCCGAAACACCTTCGAGAATTTCAACTTCGCCGATTAGTCGCTCGCCGATTCGAACTCTGGTCCGGCTCGCCTTACCGTCTCGAACGAGGAATACGAAGTGGGTTGCGCCCTGGGAAATCAAGGCTTCTTCCGGTACCAGTACCGCATTGTCCCGGCTATCGATCGATAGCTTCGCGGTCAGGAACATGCCGGGTTTGAGGCGCCCGTCGGGGTTGGGGAATTCGGTTCGCAATTCGATCGATTGCGTTACAGGATCGATCCGCGAATCCAGCGTCTTAACGATGCCGTCGAAAATCTCGGAATATGTGACGCTCTCAGCTTGGATACGCAATCCCGGTTTGGCCAAAGCGAGAACACTCTCGGGGACACGGAAGTCGACTTTGACGGAGCTGATGTCGTCGAGCGTCGTTATTTCCATCCCGGGGTTCACCAAAGCACCAACCGATACGCGCCGCAGGCCGAGGCGCCCGCTAAAAGGCGCCCGGATTACGTAGTCTTGCAAGCGCGCTTCGTTGGCACGGACCCGCGCCTTTGCACCCTGCAGCGATGCCTGCAGTTCGTCGATCCTAGCTCGTGAGACGGTTCGGTTGTTGAATAGTGCAAGGGCGCGATCGTAGAGGCGCTGCGCCTGCTGCAGCGCGATACGTTGCTCCTCCAGATTGGCATTTAGCTCGGTCGCGTCCAACTCGACCAGGACATCCCCTTTTTTGACCCGGCCCCCTTCTTTGAACGAGATTTTGCCGATGATCCCGGAAACTTTTGGCGTGATATTGACCGCTTCGTTGGCCAGCGCTGTCCCCACGGCTTCGACCGTAACTGCGACCGTGGCGATGCGGGGTTTGGCGACCTCAACACCGACCGGGCGGCCCCCGCCTCTAGTTTGACGATTGCCCTCTGCGGCTTGGCTAACACGCTGGTCGTTCCAGCACCACGCGCCCGCGCCGGCTGTGGCGAGCATGACTACGATAACGAGTTGGGTGGTGACGCGCATGGGCTAGTCAAATCTGCGAATTTGGGTTTGCAATCCTACTAAGATGGCGCGGAACTACCAGAAAGTCAGGTAACATTCGCTTAACCACAGCATTCCCGAACGGCATTCGATAGAATAGCATTGGTCGGAGACAGCCTGAACCGCATGACGACCCTGTTCTACTCCCACCCCGCATGTCTCGAGCACGAACCTGGTGCTCAGCATCCTGAACAACCAGAACGCCTGCGGGCTATCCTTGAACACCTGTCGATGCCGAGCTACGCCGCGCTTGAGCGCCGTAAGGCGCCGATTGTAGATATCGAAAAACTTTCACAGGTTCATCGTAGCGGCTATGTCGACGCGACACTCGATGCCATCCCCAAAGAAGGGCGCAATTTCCTCGACCCCGATACCGCCGTTTCGCCAGGTTCGCGCGAGGCCGCGCTGCGGGCCGCCGGTGCCTGCGTCGCCGCTGTCGATGCCGTCATGAGCGGTGACGCCAGCAATGCGTTTTGCGCGGTGCGCCCGCCCGGGCATCACGCTGAAGCCGATCGCGCGATGGGGTTTTGCTTGTTCAACAATGTTGCGGTTGCCGCGCTCCACGCGCGCGCGGCCCACAAACTTCAGCGCGTAGCGGTGGTCGATTTTGATGTCCACCACGGCAACGGCACCCAGTCTATGTTCTACGCCGATCCCGATCTATTTTACGGATCAACCCATCAATATCCGCACTACCCCGGAACCGGCGCGCGCGAGGAACGGGGCGTTGCGGGCAACATCGTCAACGAACCGATGCCGCCGGGCAGCGGTTCGGCGGAATTCCAGATAGCGATGCGCGACTCGTTGTTGCCGGCGCTTGATGAATTCAAACCCGAACTCGTGCTCATTTCGGCTGGTTTCGATGCCCATGCCGCCGACCCGCTGGCCGACATCTATCTCAAAGAAGAAGATTTTGCCTGGGTAACCGAGGAACTGGTGGCGATTGCCAACACCCACTGTTCGGGCCGGGTCGTCTCGACACTCGAAGGTGGGTACGATCTCGACGCCTTGGCCAATAGCACCGGTGCACATATTGCCGCGTTAATGGCCGCGTGAGGAAAATATGCAAACGCAAGGTACGAATTGATGGTGGATACCGACGACGCTACGCAGATCCCAGAAGAAGTCAAAGCAATGACCTTCGAGGCCGCCCTCGAGGCGTTGGAGGAAATCGTCCAGAAACTCGATTCTGGGCAGGTCAGCCTCGAGGACTCGATCGATATTTATACGCGCGGCACACAGCTCAAGCGTCATTGTGAGGCGAAGTTGCGATCGGCGAAAGAGCGGGTGGACAAAATCGTCGTTGGCTCCGGGGGTGCGGTCGGCGTTGAGCCAGCTAACCTAGATTGAACGCGCCCAGGCCTTGGATACGCTCGCTACCGAACTTGAGGAGACCGCCGACGCGGTCGAGCAGCTCCTCGATAGTTTGATCGTCCTGCCGGAAGGGCGCGAAGCCCGGGTCGTGGAGGCGATGCGCTATTCAACCTTCGCCGGCGGCAAACGGTTGCGGCCCTTTCTCGTGATCGCGAGCGCCGATCTATTTGCGGTCAGACGCGAGCAGAGTCTCCGCGTCGCGGCCGCCGTGGAAATGGTGCATACCTATTCTCTTGTACATGACGACCTTCCTTGCATGGACGATGACGACCTCAGGCGAGGTAAGCCATCGGCCCATATACAGTTTGATGAAGCAACCGCTGTGCTTGCCGGCGATGGGTTGCTGACCCAGGCGTTTGAAGTCCTCGCCGACGAGAAAACCAGCCACCACGCCGGTATTCGGACCGAACTTGTTTTATCGCTGGCGCGCGCAGCCGGCAGTCACGGTATGGTCGGCGGTCAGATGATGGATCTTCTGACTGAGCATATCGAGGTCGACGTCGGCGAAATCACGCGCCTCCAGCAGCTCAAAACGGGCGCGTTGATTGCGTTCGCGTGCGAGGCGGGCGCTATCCTGGGGAAAGCCGACGACCACGAACGTCACGCTCTCCATGCCTTTGCCCACGATCTCGGGCTAGCTTTCCAGATCACCGACGACCTTCTCGACGCCGAGGGATCAGCCGAACGGCTCGGCAAGAAGGTCGGCAAGGACAAAGATCGCGGCAAAGCGACCTATGTTTCGTTGCTGGGTCTCGACGGCGCGCACCAACAAGCCAAACTGCTCGCCGAGCAGGCCGCCACGCACCTCGCGCCGTTTGGGCCGCGTGCTGAACTTTTGCGGGATTTGGCCATATTTGTTATAAATCGCGGCACCTGATGACCGGGGCGATTGGCCGCTCCGTATGATTACGAATCGATGAGTAGCACACCCCTTCTCGATACCATTTCCAATCCCGGCGACTTGCGTAAGCTCAGGGAAAGTCAGCTTGCGCAATTGGCTGACGAGCTCCGCCATGAGACCATCAATGCGGTCTCGCTAACCGGCGGTCATCTCGGGGCCGGATTGGGCGTGGTCGAGCTCACGGTCGCCATCCACTACGTGTTTGACACGCCGAGCGATAACCTGATTTGGGACGTCGGACATCAAGCCTATCCGCATAAGATCCTGACCGGGCGGCGCGAGCGCATTCGTACCCTGCGGCAAGGTGATGGTCTCTCGGGTTTTACCAAACGCGCCGAGAGCCACTACGACGACTTTGGCGCAGCGCACAGCTCGACATCGATCTCGGCTGGGTTGGGGATGGCGGTAGCGCGCGATCTTGAGGGCCGCGACAATAATGTCGTGTGTGTAATCGGTGATGGTGCGATGAGCGCCGGCATGGCCTACGAAGCCATGAACAATGCCGGATCGATGGACTCCCGCCTCATCGTGATCCTGAACGACAATGATATGTCGATTGCGCCGCCGGTAGGTGCGATGAGTGCTTACCTATCCCGGCTACTGACCTCGCGCTCTTACCGGGGGTTACGCAGCATCGCTAAACAGGTCGCTCAGCATCTTCCGCACACGATAGAGCGAACGGCCAAACGAGCCGAGGAGTATGCGCGCGGATTTGTGACCGGCGGCACGCTGTTTGAGGAATTGGGATTCTATTATGTTGGCCCCGTCGACGGGCACAATCTTGACCATCTGCTACCGGTGCTCAAGAACGTCCGCGACGCGGGGAAGGGCGGTCCCATTCTCCTACATGTCGTTACCGAGAAGGGTCACGGCTATGAGCCGGCCGTCAATTCGGCCGACAAGTATCACGGCGTCAGTAAGTTCGATGTCGTTACCGGCGCCCAGAACAAACCAAAAAGCAACGCTCCCTCGTATACGCGAGTCTTTGCCGATGCGCTGATCAGCGAAGCGGCACGCGACGATAAGATTGTTGCCGTGACGGCGGCAATGCCGGCCGGTACTGGGCTCAATTTGTTCGCTGAACGCTTCCCGGATCGTTGTTTTGACGTTGGTATCGCCGAACAGCATGGGGTGACGTTTTGCGCTGGTCTCGCGACCCAGGGGTTCAAGCCGTTTGCGGCTATCTATTCGACTTTTCTCCAACGGGCGTACGACCAAATCGTGCACGACGTTTCGATCCAGAGCCTACCGGTGCGCTTCGCGATCGATCGTGCGGGTCTGGTCGGTGCTGACGGTCCGACTCATGCAGGTTCATTCGACGTCACCTATCTCGCAACCTTGCCTAACTTCGTCGTCATGGCGGCCTCTGATGCGTTGGAGTTGACGCGCATGGTGGCGACGGCCGCGCGCATCGACGATCGCCCCTCGGCGTTCCGTTACCCCAGGGGTGAGGGCATCGGCCTGGATATTCCTGAGAACGCCGAACCGCTCGAGATCGGTAAGGGGCGCATTGTGCGTGAGGGCAGCGCGATCGCGATCCTATCGCTCGGCGCGCGCCTCCAGGAAGCGTTGAAGGCTGCCGACGAGCTTGCCGCGCGGGGCTATCCCACCACGGTGGCCGACGCGCGTTTCGCCAAGCCGTTGGACGAAGATCTCTTGCGCCAACTGGTCAACGATCATGAGTTGCTAATCACGATTGAAGAGGGATCAATTGGCGGGTTTGCCGCCCACGTCATGCAATTTCTCGCCCTTGAGGGCCTCCTTGATCAGGGAGTCAAAATACGGCCAATGACGCTTCCCGACATGTTTATCGACCATGACGCGCCAGCGAAAATGTACGATGTCGCCGGGCTCAACGCCGCGCAAATCGTGTCAACAGCGCTTGAAGCGCTCGGTAAAGAGGCCGCGCCTGCCGAGGCGCCCAAAAGGGCCTAGGCCAGGGCCTAAGGTATGGCCCAACGGCGGCTTGAGCGCCGCCGACTTTAGATCCCCCCGAGATCGGCGCGTTCCGAGAAGTATTCCCATGCGCGTTCCATCGACATCACCGACGAGCGCAGCATTTTCATCCCCTCGGCGACTTCACCGTCCGAGAGATAGGTGATCTCGGTGCCGAGTTGATGCGCCTGCAGCAGCATCGTTGCGTTGAGTTGCGCAAACACCGCGACCGCTTCCTTGAGCGACTGGCCGGCTACGACGCAGCCGTGACCGCGCATGAGGGCGATGGTGTTGGCGCCGAGGCCGATCGCGAGGTCGCGGCCTTGGTCATATTGACGACCAGCAGATTGGTATCGCCGAATTTATCGCGAATGTCCCAAACCGGAATCGTCGCACCCATGCCAACCGCGGTATGCCAGATTGGCTTCAGCGGTGTTTTCGTTACGCTAAACGGCAGCATCGAATAGGCGTGGTTGTGGACGATCGCATTGACGTCGGACCGGGCTTCGAATATTGCCCCATGAATGAAACGCTCGGTGTAGGGCTTGCGGCTATCGCCATCGACGGCCACGCCCTCGGTGTCGTAAGCGACGATGTCGTCACGACAGACCAATTCCGGGCTGCGCGACCGCGAGAGCTGGTAGTGCTCGGGACGGTCTGGATGACGGATCGCGACGTGACCGTAGGCATCGACCACACCCTCACGAGCGAGGATGCGGTTGGCGATCGCCAAGTCATGGATTTGGGTGTCGACTGTGCTCATGTTCCCCCCCTATTCGTTCTGTAATGAAGCCGCACTGAATAAAAGCCTGATAATGACATGACCGACGAAGAAAACATTCTTCGCCACGCCTATGACGATCCCGAGTTTCTCAGCAGCCGCGAGGCGCGTCCTCTGCGGGTTCTGTCTGAATATGTCGAACCATTACATAGGCTCGCACAGCACGGGGTTGAGGACACTATCGTCTTTATGGGGTCGGCTAGAATCAACCCGTCAGACACGGCGGATTCGGGATCCCAGGAGACACCAGACAACCCGTCCCAGGAACGTGACACGTCACACTATTACGATGCGGCGCGCGAACTCGCCAAACGTTTGACCCAGTGGTCTCAAACACTTGGGGCGGAAAGCCGGCGCTTCGTGGTGTCACCGGCGGTGGTTCGGGAATTATGGAGGCGGCTAGCCGCGGCGCATCGGAAGCCGATGGATTGAATGTCGGGTTGACGATCTCGATCTCGAGAGAGAAATTTCCAAGCGAATATGTGACCCCCGCCCTCGCCTTCCACTTCCATTACTTCTTCATGCGCAAGTTCTGGTTCCTCTATCTTGCCAAGGCGGTGGTCGTGTTTCCCGGCGGATTCGAAACCCTCGACGAATTATTCGAAATTTTGACGCTGATGCAGACCGGAAAGATACGCAAGCACCTACCCGTCGTCCTGTTTGGCACAGCGTATTGGGACGAGGTCGTTAATTTCGATGCCTTGGTCAAGTACGGCACCATCAGCGAGGAGGACCTGAAGCTTTTTCGGCGCACCGATTCGGTCGATGAAGCCTATGATTATCTCGTTACCGAACTAACCGAATACGCCCTCGCCGAACCGGGTGCGATCCTTTGAGGCAAGACGCCTCATCAGCATGGGCATGATGTGAGATGACGAAGCGGCGAGCTGACGTTCAACTGGTGGAACGTGGATTGGTGGAAAGCCGCGAGCGTGCGCAGGCACTGATTATGGCGGGCGGGGTATTTAGCGGTACCGACCGCATCGACAAGCCGGGCCGGCTCCTGCCAACCGATGCGCCCCTCGAGGTTCGCCAACGCGATCACCCCTGGGTATCGCGCGGCGGTGTGAAGTTGGCGCACGTGCTCGACCATTTCTCGATCGCTATCGACGGCCGGGTGGCGCTCGACGTCGGCGCTTCCACCGGCGGCTTCACCGACGTCCTGCTCAACCATGGCGCAAGCCGGGTTTACACCGTCGATGTCGGCCGTGGGCAACTCGATTGGCGTCTGCGCCAAGACCCGCGCGTGGTTGTCCTCGAACGAACCAACGCCCGCTATCTCTCGGAAGCGGAGGTTCCCGAACTTGTTGGTGTGATCACCTGTGATGTCAGTTTCATTGGATTGGAGGCGGTGCTGCCGGCAGTCTTGGCGCGTGCAGCCGGGCGCAACGTCGAACTTATCGCGTTGATTAAGCCGCAGTTCGAGGTCGGCAAGGGTCAAGTCGGCAAGGGCGGCGTGGTTCGCGACCCCGACCTCCACGTGGAAGTTTGTACGCGCATCGAGGCGTGGGTTGCCGGTCAGTCCGGCTGGATGGTTCGCGGCATCGTCGAAAGCCCGATTACGGGTCCCAGCGGCAACAAAGAGTTTCTGATCGCGGCCCATCGCGCAGGATGAACGCCCAGCCTTTAGCCCAACCCATCCCTTGACATGATACGAAAACGTACCATACATTATCAATGATAACGGCGAAGGAACTAACTCGATCGCTTACCCGCTACGCTCGGCGGAATGGGTTGAAACTCACAATCCTCAAGGATCGCGGTAAGGGCGGTCATCGCCTGATCGTACTTGGTGACAAGGAAGCAGCCCTTCCTTGGAACTCGAAGGATCTCTGCTCCGGTACGTTGCACGCGATACTTCGGCAGTTGAACGTTAAGCTAAAGGATCACTAAACATGGACTTCGTTTATCCAGCCCGACTGGCGCCCCAACCCGAAGGTGGGTTTACCGTCACGTTTTCGGATCTTCCAGAGGCGATCACCGAAGGTGACGATCGAGACGAAGCGTTAGCTATGGCCGCAGACTGCCTCGCCGCCGTGATCGGCTGGCGGGTTGAACGTCGCCGCGATATCCCCACACCTAGCAAAGTCAGACGCGGCCAGGTTGGCGTCCCAGTTCCCCTTCAAGTTGCCGCTAAAGCTGCCTTGTATCTCGCCATGAAGCGTAAAGGCGTCAGCTTTAGCGAGCTCGCTCGCCGACTCAACTACAGCCAGCCACTTCAGGTGCGGCGATTGATTGATCCCAACACAGCGACAAGCATGAAGAAAATTGACGAAGCCGTGGCAGCAATGGGAGGCCGGTTGCACGTTGGTATCGACGACGCCGTCTAATAAAACCCGACACGAAGGGCGGGATGCGGGGTCATAGCACGCGCCCGTCGTAAGCGCGAACCTATGTGCTGACGATACCATTCCATGGGTCAGTCGGCGCTACCGTCGGGGGCTAACGGTCCATCGCGTGATACTCGGAATTCGGGATCATCTCGATTGCCGATGCCATCCGATTGGACATATTGAAGAAGCTCGCGATCTCGGCGATATCCCAGATATCTCGCTCGCCGAACCCGGCATTGCGTAACGCCTGCCGATCCGTTTCAATGATTCGATCGGGCCGTTCCGTGAGGATAACCGAAAAGTCGAGCATTGCGCGTTGACGCCTATCGAGATCCGCGGCGCGATAATTCATTACGATCTGATCGCCCAGCGCGGGGTTGCCGGATCGCCGGCGAACCGCCCACCCATGCGCCACCTGGCAGTAGTAGCAACGGTTCTCCGCCGACACCGCCGTCGCGATCATCTCGCGCTCCAGTTTCGTCAGGCCGGATTCGCCGTGCATGAGCTCATCGACGTAGGCGATGAAGTTGCGCAAGCGGGCCGGGTTCCAGGCGTAGGCCAGCAATACGTTGGGGACGAATCCCAGCTTCTCGACACATTTATCGAAGTAGGCTTGGAGGTCGTCATCGAGCTCAGTGCCGGGAGGCAGGTCCAACGCGGTTGGTCGGTCGGGCTGCGGCATTATCAGTTCCGCTCACTTTGAGATAGCCGTCGCGCGTCTGCGGCAGTTTGCGGTCGAGAATTTTCGACGCCGCGAAGGTTCGCAGGATTTGCGCGGTGCCGCCGCCAATCGTGAACATGCGCGCATCACGCACCATGC
>Ga0114999_10010531_pt1 | contig 9998 bp, 10 predicted proteins | sample ArcticOcean_MG_C_3_FD_89820 | JGI IMG/M metagenome (GOLD analysis project Ga0114999, IMG submission 89820) | Marine microbial communities from western Arctic Ocean - ArcticOcean_MG_CB8_126 | ecosystem: Environmental > Aquatic > Marine > Oceanic | place: Arctic Ocean: Canada Basin | collected... | reverse complement strand
TTAGGCTGGAAAAGCCCCTTGGCTTTTGAAAGGATCGCCGCTTAAATGAGCACCTGGGGCGGCACTGAAGCGGGACAGGTCCAGTCACCCCGACGCGCCAAACTTTTTCTGGAACTCTTTCATGCTCGAAAGAATACTATTTTCGTCATCGACTCTGCCGGCTTTTTTCTTCGCACCGACCATGGCGGAGACGGTTTTTTCCATTTCTTTGACGTCTTTTTCGAGCTGCTTTTCCATCTTCTTAATGCGGCGGTTGAGGTTCTCGATCCGGCGCAGCGACTTGGCGCGCTTTTTGGCTTCGCGCATGCGGAAAAATTTTCTGAACCGCCATTCCCCTGCCACCGCAAACAGCCAGAGGCCAGCGATCACACAAATGATGGCGACTACCAGGTATTGCGCCTTGTCGAACGCCAAGAGCGTGCCCCAAAAGCCGATGGTAATCATCGATGCGGCCGCACTGATGACCAATCGGTTGGAGACCATATCATCGTCCTGATAGGACGTTTCCGCATCGATGATGGTGTTGATAATTTCGGCCCGCGCCATGTCGGTCCACTGCTTGAACGACATGCCTTCGTCTACGGTGCGGTTTTCGCGGATGAATTGTTCGAGACGTTTAACCACGAAATCCGCCCGTTGCTCAGGTGTCGGGTGCCCGTCAAGCCCGCCCAGCTCCGCCGGGTCCTGCTGCAACAGATCATCAAATTCCAAATCTTTGTTAAACATCGTTCCTCACAACATATATCATAGTACTAATTTGCCACAATATTGCGAGGAATTGGTTAATGGGGATGCATGCCACCCAAACATTTCTTAATAAATTTTGGCAGTTTTGCCTGAGAACCCCTTTTCGAATATGTTTGTGTAATGCAATATTACTAATGATTTCTGCTCTTAAAATTAAGGATGATCCATGAGCTTACAAGTCACACCCCATGACGGGGCCGTCGGGGCGACTGTTTCGGGCATTGATCTTGCGCAGCCGCTGGATGCTGAAACAGTAAAGCAGCTCCGCCAAGCGTGGCTGGATCATGTTGTTTTGGTGTTTAACGACCAACGGCTCAGCGATCCTGAATTGATGGCCTTCGCCCGGCACTTTGGTGAGCTGGAATTTCCGCCTAGTAAATTGCTCAATTACACAAAAGGTTCCGGGCAGAAGGGTGATATCTCACCGGAAATAAACGTCATCTCCAACGTCATCGAAGACGGAAAACCGATTGGCCAACTGGGAAATGGCGAAGCGCTTTGGCACACCGACAGCGCCTTTGTTGAACGCCCCCCATCGGCAAGTGTTCTGCATGCGCTGGAACTGCCCCCCAGCGGCGGCAACACATCTTTTATGGATATGTATGCAGTGCTTGCGGCGCTGCCCACGCACATCACCGCACGGATAGAAGGCCGCCGCAGCAAGCATGATGCCTCCCACACAAGCGATGGTGCGCTGCGTCATGATTTCGCAGAATCGGCAGATGCGTCCCTGACACCCGGTCCATCCCACCCCATAATCCGCACCCATTCGGAGACCCGTCGCAAGGCGTTGTATCTGGGCCGCCGACTCAATGCCTACATCGAGGGCATGACGGTGGGCGAAAGTGAGGAAACGCTGGACGAGATTTGGGAAATTGTCATGCAGACCGATGGCGTCTACGAACACGTCTGGTCGATTGGCGACGTGGTCATGTGGGACAACCGTTGCGCCCAGCACCGCCGCGAAGAATTCGACGCGCGCGAACGCCGCATCATGCACCGCAGCCAAGTGCAGGGCGACGTGCCAGTTTGATGTACTAGTTTTATGCGGCCTTGATTTCGGCATTCTCAGGTTCTAGAAACGCCAACTCCACTACCGCCATTACTGCGATTGATTTCCCATGCCTGACACGTTAAGCCCAAAAAAAGAATATTCAGTGGCATCGATTTCGGAACATCAAATTCCTGTATCGGTCTGTCGCAGGGGGAGCGCTTCTCCCTCATCCCGCTTGAGAGCGGGAAGACAATTATCCCAAGCGCCCTATTTTTCGATGATCATTCTGACACCATTCAGTTTGGGCATTCGGCTGTTGTTTCGTATATCGAGCACGGAGAAGGTCGTTTGCTGCGGACGATGAAGAGTATTTTGGGGACGTCGCTGATAAAGGAAGACACCTATATTCGGTCCAAAGCCGTCCCTTTCACGACAATTTTAGGCCATTATTTTGATTTCATGCGGCGTCAGCTTTGCGCAGCGGCAGGGCAGGACATAACAGGAGTCGTGCTCGAGGCGGATGTTGGCGGCGGAACATCTGACTTTTCACTTGTTAAACTTTCGCCGGAACGATCCAACAAATCAGATCGCCAGGATGATATCCTGGCAAACAACGGCATCCATATTGGCGGCACCGATGTTGATCGCTTGCTCAGTCTAGAAAAAATCATGCCGGAGTTCGGGTTGGGCACTAAAATTGGGCCAAAAAATTTGGCAATGCCTTCAAGCTATTACAATGACTTGGCATCATGGCACCGCATTAATTCACTGTATAAAATCGCCACGGCCAATGAATTGCGACACGTGCGCCTGGAAGCACACCGAAAAGATTTGGTGGATCGGCTCATAGCCCTTGTCGACTTGCGGCTCGGACACCTGCTTGCCGTCGAAATCGAACGATCAAAGATCGCGCTGAGTACAGAGCCTGAAACCACCATCGATTTTCGGTGTCCGCCTGACCAAATATCTAACAATGTAAAACGGGATCAGTTTAATGAGACGATCAGAGATACCGCTGAGAAATTCGGCCGGGCCTTAGTTGAGACAACGACATTGGCCGGCATCCCCGCCACCGACGTCACAACAATTTTTGCAATGGGGGGATCAATCAGCATTCCCTTTCTTCAAGACTGCGTCACCGCAGCCTTTCCAAATGCGAACTTTGTCATGGGTGATTTACTCGGAAGCGTCGGCGTCGGTCTCTCGTTAGATGCAAAAAAGCGCTTTCAGTAAGTCCCGACCTCTGGATCGATCTCTGCGGCCCACTGGTGAATGCCACCGGCTAAGTTCGTTGCGTTATCAAAACCTTGTTCGCGCAACCATTCGGTGACGCTACCGCTGCGCGGGCCGTGGTGGCACATGATGACCAAGGTGCCTTCTTTGGGCAACTTTTCCAGATTATCCGGAATCGCATTCATTGGAATGGCGAGCGCCCCCTGCAGTGACACCATATCCACTTCATGGGGTTCGCGGATATCTAGGACCGTATGATTGGCACCGGCTGTGCGTAATTCGTGCAGATCCTGCACCGATATTTTAAAGGGTACTTCAGTTGTCATTGTCGTCTCCGTTTCAATTCGTTTGTCTCCAGATAAGGACGCTTGAAACGAAGTTCCAGGGCTGGCACCCTAATCCCAACAAAAAATTGGAGTGATAGCTATGAAAACCCGGATCACCGAGTTGTTCGATATTTCGGTACCGATCATCCAGGCACCAATGGCTGGGGTTTCCACGCCGGAGCTAGCAGCAGCGGTCTGCAATGCGGGAGCACTCGGATCATTGGCTCTCGGGGCGTCGAATGCGGAGGCCGCTGGTCCGTTGATCCAGGCTGTCCGTGCGGGCACCAACCGCCCTTTCAATGTGAACTTCTTCTGCCACAAATCACCGAAGCGGGACGCCGCCAAGGAAACCGCCTGGCTCGAAACGCTTCGCCCGATGATGGAAGAATTCGGCGCTGAATTGCCGACGTCGTTGAACGAAATATACACCTCGTTCAACGATGACGATGGTATGCTCGAATTGATTCTTGCTGAAAAACCTGCGGTATTAAGCTTTCATTTCGGCATACCGACACCAGATCGTATGCGTGCTCTTAAGGCCACAGGCGCCATTCTGTTGGTAACCGTAAACACACCTGGCGAAGCCCACCGGGCTCAGGACGCCGGTGTGGACGCGGTCATTGCCCAAGGCCATGAAGCGGGCGGCCACAGGGGCACTTTCGATCCCTCGACCGATCAAAATATTGGCACGATGGCGCTGGTCCCGATGGTCGCGGGTGCCGTGGATATCCCGGTCATTGCTGCGGGCGGGATCATGAGTGGCTCCGGAATAGCTGCGGCTCTTGCGCTTGGGGCCGATGCAGCACAGCTCGGCACCGCCTTTATCGCCTGTCCCGAAACTGTCGCCAGCGATGCCCACCGCCGACTGCTCGACAGTGGTGAGACGCCGACGAAAGTAACGACCGTCGTCTCCGGCAGGCCAGCCCGGGGCTTCACCAATCAGTTTATGGATCACATCCGGGCTAACACAGATAAAATTCCCGCCTACCCTATTGCCTACGATGCCAACAAAGCCTTCACGGCAGCAGCCGGTAAGGCCGGTGATACAAGCTATGCAACGATGTGGGCCGGACAGGCAGCGCCGCTGAGCCAGTCCTTACCGGCTGGCGAATTGATCGAGCAATTAACTCAAGAAACAATAAGTGAAATCAACCGCTTAAATAGTCTAACTTAGAATTGTGGGACGGCTCATATGGAATACGTAAATCTCGGAAAATCTGGTCTAAAAGTATCACGTCTGGCGCTTGGCTGTATGGCGTTGGGGACGGCGGATTGGCGACCTTGGGTTTCCGACGAGCAGGAATCGCGTGATGTCATCAAGACTGCGCTGGAAGCCGGCATCAACTACTTCGATACCGCCAACCAGTATTCCCAAGGCGTCAGCGAAGAAGTTACTGGGCGCGCGCTCCGTGAACTGGCCGGGCGGGACGAGGTTGTCGTTTCCACCAAGGTCGGACTGCCGCAAGGCGACACACCGAACCAGAGAGGTTTATCCCGCAAACATATATTTGAATCGATCGATGCCTCGCTCGGCCGTCTCGGCATGGAGTATGTCGATCTGTTTGTCGTTCATCGTTGGGATTATGACGTCCCAATTGAGGAGACCTTGGAGGCCCTTCACGACGTAAGGAAAGCAGGCAAGACCCGCTACATTGGGTGTTCCAACTACTATGCCCGACAATTGACCCGCGCGCTTTACTTGGCAGACGCCAACGGGTGGCCGCGTTTTGTGACAGTGCAGAACCATTTTAACCTGCTTGATCGATCTGATGAGATGGAAATGCTGCCGCTGTGTCTCGAAGAAGGTGTCGCCTATACGCCGTGGAGCCCGCTTGCGCGGGGCAAGCTGGCAGGAGCCGATTACCAAGGCAGCGACCGGGAAAAAGGCGACAGGAATGCCGCTGCTATTTATGGCTCGAAAGACGAACCCGCCATTATTGCAGAGGTTTCAAATATCGCCGATGAACGGAGCGTCAAAGCGGCGCAAATCGCCACCGCTTGGCTGTTACAAGTTGACGGCATGACCGCACCTCTTATAGGGCCTACCCAGGCCGATCAATTGAAGGAACTTATTGCCGCCACGGAGATCACCCTCAGTGACGCGGAAATTACTCGATTGGAAGCGCCCTACGAATTGAAACCAATTATGGGGGCAATTTACAGGACCGAGAGTCGCATACGATAAATTTTTAATAAGAAGGTAAAAAAAATGGCTGATCAAGAAACTGCCCTGATCGTTGGTGTTGGCGCGGGACTTAGTGCCTCCTTGGCACGGCTGTTCGCGGCTCAAGGCATGAAAGTCGCCCTCACCGCCCGCAACACAGACAAACTGGCCGATCTCGCCAGTGAAATCGATGCCACGACAGTTGCCTGCGATGTCGGCGACGCGGGATCTATCGAGGCAATGTGGGCCACAGTTAAAGCAGAAATCGGCGTGCCGAACGTGGTGGTTTACAACCCCAGCTACCGGGTGCGCGGACCTTTTACCGAACTTGACCCGGACGAGGTCAAAAAAGCGATCTTGATCACCTGCTATGGCGGGTTTCTCGTCGCCCAGGCGGCAGCGACAGATATGCTTGTGCGTGGCAGCGGCTCTATCCAATTCACCGGCGCGTCGGCCAGCATCAAGGGCTACCCTCAGTCTGCGTCCTTCGCGATGGGGAAATTCGGCCTGCGCGGACTGACGCAAAGCATGGCCCGGGAACTCGCCCCGCAAAACATCCACGTCGCCCACTTCGTCATTGATGGCGGTATTAAAAAGGCCGGCAACGACCCCCGCGCGGAAGGTAAACCGGTTGATGCGCTGCTGGAGCCAGACGCCATTGCGCAGTCCTACCTTGATACCCACCGCCAGCACCGCAGCGCCTGGACCTGGGAAGTTGAACTGCGTCCCTGGGTTGAAAGGTTTTGAGGGTGGAGAAGTTTTGACAGCTTTAGGTGCCAGAAATCACAGCATTTTGAATACAACGACAGGATTACGACAGGAATTGGATGTAGCCTTGAGCCATAATTTTCCACTTGAAAATCATTCATCTAATTACGATCTATAAGTAATGGAACCAGACGAACCTTAATATGCTTTTGCAACATCCCTCTAACCCGTTTTAGCTGTATCACTGCTTAAAAATGAACTAAAATTTAGCTTACGTTACGATCAGTATAACCTATAATAAAAACATTCCTTTTTTATTTAGAGTTTAAAGAGCGTACTTTATGGGCACTGTAGACGACCAAATTTTAAGTTCACGGATTTTAATCGTTGATGAAAAACCGACGAATGTTTTGCTTTTAGAAGAAGTTCTCGCCAGCCAGGATTACACCAACGTTTGTAGCACCCAAGATCCGCGGGAAGTTAAAGCCCTTCAGCTGGAACACGATATCAGAAAATCGGTATTCCTGACGCGATTTTACTCAAGCCCGGTAATTTTGAACCCAACGAGTGGGAAATCATGAAATCCTATGTCGAAATTGGCGCTGATATTTTATCGACGCGGGATTCTCCGCTGATGGAGATGGCGTACTCAATCGCTCTCTCTCATCATGAAAAATGGAATGGATCGGGCTACCCACAGGGACTTTCGGGCGCCGATATTCCCATTGAAGGCCGGATCGCAGCAATTGCTGACGTGTTCGATGCACTGACCAGCGAGCGGCCTTACAAAAAAGCCTGGCCAATTGAAAAAGCTGCTGACCTATTGAAGAAAGAATTGGGTGCACATTTCGATCCTGATTTGGTCGAAATTTTCCTCGAACAACTACCAAAGGTTTTGGAAATTCGGGATGAATACACCGATGTTGCCGATGGGCAATCCCGACTCGAAGCGCTTAACGCCAAACTTGTTGAGGCGACCCGCTAGGCTTTTTCGGCGCATCTTCTTTTTGGCGCATCGGCGCATTACTCATCACCCCAAAAGGAAAAACACAATGGGAAAAATGGACGATAGAGTCTGCATAATTACCGGCGGTGCTGGCAGTATCGGATTGGCGAGTGCCAAGCTGATTCACGCCGAAGGGGGCAGTGTCATGTTGGTCGATAACAACGCAGATAACATCGCCAAAGCGTTGGCGTCTTTAGGCGGCGAAAGCGACCGGGTCGTCGCGACCCAAGCCGATGTTTCCAGCGAAGCTGACACCCAGAATTACATCGATCAGACTTTGGATAAATGGGGCCGACTTGACGTATTGTTCTGCAACGCTGGCTTTAGCGGCAACAATAAGCCCATTGCCGACTTCCCCATTGACACGTTCGACGCGGTCATTGCGGCCAACGTACGCGGCCCGTTCCTCGCGTGTAAACTCGCCATGCCCCACATGGGCGACGGCGGCAGCGTTATCATTACATCGAGCATTATGGGCGTTCAGGCCAACCCGAACACCGTCGCCTATGCCACTTCCAAGCATGCGGTCATTGGTATGATGCGTTCCATCGCCAAGGAAGTGGCGCCGCGCAACATACGTGTAAATGCCATCGCCCCCGGCCCCATCGATAACGACTTCCAACTGGAAATCGAAGATCGTATGAGTAAAGTTCTAGGGATCGACGCCACCGAAATGCTCAATCAGCGCATCCCGCTGCGGCGTCACGGAACCCCAGACGAAGTCGCACAATCGGTCCTGTTCCTGGCATCAAGCATGAGCAGCTTCAGCACCGGCAGCGTGTTCATGGCCGATGGTGGCATGGCGGGGTAAATGGCGCTTAATACAGCATCCTTCAAGGCGGCTGCTATGCAGCCTCCTCTGGATGAGGACCGAATTTTAGATACAAATAAAAGCCTCATCCAGAGGCGGCGCGAAGCGACGGGACTCGAAGGATGCTGAGTTAAGCCTCGCCCTAAACCACCAGCGTCACCGGCTCCAGGTTATTGCTCTCCGGCTTCACACGCCCGATTATTGCTGCTTTATCGTAGCCCATATCCCGCAACTCATTCAGGCAGGTCCCTGCCCGGCTATCAGGAACACTCGCCAGCAAGCCGCCTGACGTCTGCGGGTCGAACACCAAGGGATAGATCTCACTCGTCACCGCCTCATCCATATTCCGAATGGCCCGGCGCAAGCGAACGTTGGCGGGCTGGAGCGTGCTGAGAATTCCGGCCCGCACAGACTCCATCGCGCCATCCAGAATGGGCAGCGATTTTAATTCCACTTCCACGTCTACACCCGACGGCTTGATCATTTCGACCATGTGACCCAGCAGGCCAAAGCCGGTCACGTCCGTGCACGCGGTCGCATCGTTTCCATACAAGCATTCCGCCGCCAAGCGGTTGGACAGGACCATGGACCGCAACGCTTCTTCAACCCAGCGGCCTTTAGCTTTTTGTTGCATGTCGGCGGCGAACAAGGTGCCTGTCCCCAACGGTTTGGTCAGGATCAAAAGATCGCCCGGCTTCATGCCGCCCTTGCGCATGATCTGCGATTTATCAGCCAAGCCGTTGACAGAGAACCCCAGCGCCAATTCTGCTCCCTCACTGGTGTGACCCCCAACAAGGGAACAATTGGCGTCTGCCAAAATTTCCATCGCACCGGCCATCAACTGATTAATTGTGTCTTCAACCTTTGACTCAATGCCGTAAGGAATCGTCGCAATGGCCAGCGCCGATTGTGCCTCTGCTCCCATAGCGAAGACGTCGCTTAGGCTATGGTTAGCGGCGACCTTGCCGAAGATATACGGGTCATCGATGAAGGCGCGGAAATAATCAACTGTGTTCACTAAGACTTTCCCAGGCGGCACTTCCAACACCGCCGCGTCATCTGGTTCGTGCAGACCGATCAGCACGTCAGGGCGCTGGACTGGTTTGATTTCCGCCAACGCGCGGCTCAGCACATTAGCCCCAACCTTGGCCCCGCAGCCCCCACACCGCATGGCGATGGCAGAAATTTCCTTGAGTGTATCCTGATCCGCCAAGCGGCTATCAAGGTTGGATTTCTCGTCTTCGTTCATATCCGGCAGATCACTGAATTTGGTCATGAAGCGAACATCGATCCAGTCCTTCCACTTCCACACCCAATCGCCCGCAAACGACATCCCCCCTTTGGTCGCGACCGCGTACTTATCGCCGGTGCTGATTAAAGCCAAGATTGTTTTTTGGGGTGAGAATGAAACTGGCGATTTGCCAAGCAGAACGCGCCGTAAATTTTTCGCCAAAGGCTTTCCTTGGCGGACCGCGAAGACCCCTGCCTTGGGCCGGGGGTGATTGACCACGTCAGCAATATCACCGACCGCAAAGATGCCCGGATGCAAAATTGATTCCAGCGTGTCCTTGACCGAGACGAAACCATTTTCATCGACAGTCAAACCTGACTCTTTCAGCCAAGGGGCCGCCCCTGCCGCTGTCACCCAAAGGATTTCATCAAGCTTCAGCGTCTCACCACCGACCAGTTCCAGAGCTCCCGCCGAGACCTGTGTCGCTTCATGGCCTCGGTGCACGATGACGCCGCGCTCTTTTAAAACACGCTCGAACCGTTGACCAACACTGGCTGGAAATTGCGGCATAATCGTTTCAGATTTAGAGACTAAATGGAATTCCAATTCCTCAGAATCCCGCCCCCTATCTTTGAGCATGTTCTTAAGTCGGAATTGGATCGCCAACAGAATTTCAACCCCTGCGGCCCCCGCACCAACAATGGCAATTTTGTGCGGGCCAGGGTTCTCCATAATACGTTCCGACAGTCTTTCCCAACGTCGGACAAAGCGATTGATC
>Ga0114999_10010528_pt1 | contig 10000 bp, 9 predicted proteins | sample ArcticOcean_MG_C_3_FD_89820 | JGI IMG/M metagenome (GOLD analysis project Ga0114999, IMG submission 89820) | Marine microbial communities from western Arctic Ocean - ArcticOcean_MG_CB8_126 | ecosystem: Environmental > Aquatic > Marine > Oceanic | place: Arctic Ocean: Canada Basin | collected... | reverse complement strand
TAGCAGTTCGTCCGTAACGGATCGCCAGAAACCGCAATCAAGATATCCTCCGGCACACAGACGAGCGGCACCAAACGGTTTGGATCGTCAGACTCGCCGAAGACTTTCGGCGCTTGACCCAGCCGCGCCATATCCGAGAGTTTGCGTCGTCCCGGCACAAAGTTCGTGTATTCGCCGATATATTTCTCAAACTTCCCCGCCGTGATGCGCGCGTTCTCGAACAGCCATTGCTGGACGTCCTGCTTCGACATGCCCGATTTAGCCAACACTTGGGCGATGATCGGGCTCAACACCAGAAGGGGCTGATAGGTGCCCGTTGCGATCCCTACCGTAAAACACAGCTCCCAACCGGTATGCTTGGTCAGACTATCGGCGAGATAGGGCAGCACCTGGTCAGCCGAATTGCCGAAGACCGAGACGATGACGTTACCGCCGGTATAGCGGGAAATGGTTACAGCATTCTCGCCCTTCGCGGCACCCGCGTCTTCACCAAGCGTGGTCCAACTCATGTCGCGAATCGCATCCTCGTTCTCCGCCAAGACCACTCGCCAGGTATTGCCGAACGTCCCCTTGTCGTTCTGATGCAGCAGGAATCCCGCGACATTTCGTAGATAAAGCCGCCAGAATCGCCCGATACTGGTGTTCGGCTGAAAGCCGTCGCGCAGCGCACCCTGTTCGTAGTTGAAGTTCAGCTCCTTGATCAGCGACCCGTTGAGCACGATTAGCGTCTCCGCCCCCGGCGTATTGCCACTGTGCTCGACCCCGTATCGGGGATCGGCCATGGCTTCCGCCAACGCCACCAGGATCGGCATGTATTCCGGGCGGCAGCCCGCCATCACACCGTTCACCGCGACATTCCAGATCGTCGCCTCACGGTTATCCGGGAGCATCTTCCCTAAGATTTCCTGGCGTTCGCGATCCGTAAAGGCGAGAAAATCCTCAATCTTATCCATGGTCGGTGGGACGATAGGCAAACCATCGGTCCAACCGTTCTCCAGGAACAAGCGATTCACTTCCTCGAAGGTACCTTCGAATAGAATTTCGCCCGATGCCGGCTCCTGCAAAACCTGTGCGACAGGCGGTTGCTCGGTCAGATTACGAATGACCTCATCGACGGTCACATCGAGCACGTTCTCGCGCAATTCATCATCGGTCTGCACGTCCACATGCCCCGGCACCTTGGCCAACGGCAAGTTCGGCATGCCGAGCCCCGACGAAGTCGTACCCGCTTGGCCAACAAATCCTTCACAAACAAGGGAGGAGGATGGTACTCCAGCTTCTTCGGCAGCTGCGCTTGCCCGCAACACGGCGGGCGTACAGCTACCTCAACAACCCATCCCGGAAATGACCGCGTCAGTCCCGGTCGACTTCATCTTGTCCGCGAGGCCCGCGACGACCGCGTGTTCGTCGCCGCCATGGGTTGAACCAAAGACGTCGTAATTGACAAACTTAATCTTTGGATACCGCTGTTTTAGACCTTCTTCCAAGAGCGGGAAAATTTCATCGCCCCGGAACAGATAGTCCCAGACAAAGCCGACAGTCTTGCCTTCCAGCGATTCCAGACGATTGGCAAGAGGTGCGATTTCCTGCGTTTTCTCGCCACGCGGCCAGACCACCGAATAATTGTTAGGCTCGTTTCTTAACATGGGCGTTCTCCTTCCCGAAAATGAAACCTGTTGCTTAGGAATATCGCCCACCTCGTGACGGCGGCAAGGATGGACCCTTGTCAAACACCGGCCGCAGTTCGACTATTTAGATATGATCAGTTTCGAAATTAGACCAACTGGCGCCACCCTCGGCGCCGAAATCTCCGGAATAGACCTCGCATCCGATATCTCGAGAGAGATGGCGGACGCCTTATGCGCCGCATGGCACAAACATCTGGTGCTGCTGTTTCGCGACCAATCTTTAGATGATTCCGCATTGCTGAAGGCCTCCAGTATTTTTGGCCCCGTCCAGGAAGGCGCTGCCCAGAAATATTTCCACAATGCCGGGTTCAAGAAAGGGAAAGGTCAACTGGCAAACTACCCAGAGATCACCGTCATATCGAACTTGGACGAGCGAGGAACGCCGGTGCGCGAAAATGCTGGGCTCGGCAGCGGTGAGGTAGTTTGGCATTCGGACAATTCTTATACTGAGAAACCGCCCGCCGGTAGCATGCTCTACGCAATCGATATCCCAAACAACGGAGGTGGCGACACCTCTTTCGCAAACCAATACAAGGCTTATGAGTCCCTGCCTGAGATCATGCGCATTGCGGCTCAAGGAAAGTTGCAACTCCACGATTCAAGCCGCAACAGCGCCGGCGTTCTGCGCCCGACCGTCAAGTTGCCAACGACTCCGGAAGAAGTCGAAGGACCGGTTCACCCACTGGTGCGCATTCATCCGGCAACACGCAAGAAGGCACTCTATCTGGGACGCCGCCGGGTCTGGCCATCGAACTACATTCTCGGCATGCCAAACGAGCGCAGCGAAGCGCTGCTGGATCGTCTTTGGCGGCACGCGACGCAGGATGATTACACCTGGACCCACGAGTGGCGGCCGGGAGACGTTTTGTTGTGGGACAACCGCTGCGCCCTGCACCACCGCACCGAGCTCGACCACACACAACCCCGTGTCCTGCACCGCACCCAGATACAAGGCGAGACGGTCATTCCGGGGTGAACTCCCACTCGCCCCAATCAGAATCAGAGCTAAATATTACCCTATACAAACAAGCCTAATAGGAGAGCGACATGCGCGGCATCGTGGCGACAATTAAAGTAAAAGACGGTATGGCAGACGACTTCGTCGGAGCGGCGATGAAACTCGTTGAAGCGGTCAACGCTAACGAACCCAATTGCCTGCTCTACCAGCTCTATCGCACCGACGATGCCCATACATTCGTCTTCATGGAGCGCTACAAAGACGAAGCCGCGACAGAGTTTCACCGCGACTCCGATCACTTCAAGACATTGGGCAGCGCAATGGGGCCCTTCATGGCCGGGCGTCCCGACGTCCAGCGGATGGAAGAAATCGAATAGAGGGCGTCTTTAATGAATTTCTAGATCGAGCGACTCAGCACCGGTCCGATTATCGGGCCGAATATGGATGCAAGGATGGGCACGAACATCAACAACCCGTCCTAAATCCGCGCACCAGACTGGCTCGCCAATCCCCTTGGGCATTAATACCTCTACTTCGCACACCATAAGGTATATTCAGCTCGCTTTCGCGGATACGGTTGACGGGCCTTGGCGCACCCATGAGGACGGCGTCCTCGATCTAGTAGACAGTTAATTCATCGACCACATCGCCTCGCCAGAGATTTATATCAACGATGCGGCGAAGTCGATCCGCTTCTATTCCCACGGTCGCACCAGCTATCACCCAGACGGTCGGCAAATTCAGTAAACGCGGGTCGCGGAATCCAAAGATGGTCTCACCTTCACGATCCGAGAGCCACTTCTTGGCTCCGCTTATTTCAGGATCTTCCAGCAGGACGGCGTTTTCTGCGCGTTCGCGCGAACCGCAGAGTTGCTTCGCTCTACCGATGGATTTCAGCCATTTGAATCACCGGGCATCCCAAACGGATTTCCAGGAGACATCAAGCACGTCGCCCTCTGGCGGCGAAGCGAGACCAAGATGACCGTCTTTCACACCGTTATCGGCAAGTCACCTAAAGTAATTTACACCTACTCATTTTACATGGACGGAGAGCCATCCAACTGGCGGGCCGGTGTTTCCATCGAGATCATGCGTCCAGAATTCGATTACGAAGGCGCAGACCTACCCCGTTTTCTCTTGGACCGCGGCGCCATCGACATCCGCGCCAACCAGCTCCGCAATCCAGATAACTTTACCGACGACGACAGAACGATATACATGCCATACGGAATTCCCGGCGAAGCAGGGACTGCCTTGGCGAATATTACCAAAGAACTTTAGTCGTCGCCCGCATCGTCCGCACTCATTTCGCCATAATGGGTGCGCACATAATCCTCACTCACCAATCCCGCACGCAAATCCTGCCGGATTGCGGCTTCCGAGCGCTTGGACGGCTTGCCGAAACCGCCTCCACCTGGGGCACGGCAGAGGAAACGGTCGCCGGGACCAAGGGTGCGTTGAACGCCTGGTTCTTGGCGCTCACCGTTAACGTATAGTTCGCCATTGGGCGCACCGCTACCACCCTGCACTCCAGGTACGGGATGGATGAAACGGCCACCCCTGAAGCTAACCAAAATGTCGTCAAGGGGACCGAGATCACCACCCAGCACTTCGACCTCGAACTCCTGACCAAAACCGCCGCGAAATTCGCCGGGCCCCGCTGAGTCCTTCCAGAGTGCACGTTTAGTCACCAAAATCGGCACTTCGCTTTCCAGCACTTCCACCGGTGTGTTGCCAACATTGACCGGAAAGGTCAGGCACGAGACGCCGTCACTGTCAGGCCGAGCTCCCATGCCACCGTTAATACAGTTGAGCGGCGCGAAGGGTGTGCCATCCTGTTTTTTACCGAAGAGATACTGCCCCCACCTCGGTGTCGAGCCAGAACCGGAGACGATGCGATCCGGCATCGCATCCGCCAAAGCGCAATAGATGATCTCCACCAGATGATTGCCGATGGCCGTGCGCGCAAAGGTGGGCGCCGGGAAGGTGCAATTCACGACGGTGCCTTCATCCGCTTTGATTTTAAGGACGCGCAAGGTGCCCTCGTTGATCTTGATAGACAGATCTAGCGCCGCGTTTACCGCAAAGGTCGTATAGGAGGACGCGTAGGTCAGAGTACAATTCACAGCTGACTTCACCTGGGGCGAGCTACCACCGTAGTCGATCTCAATCGCTTCGCCAGCGATTGTGACCTGACAGCGGATGGTAACCTCCTCGCCATTCTCGATATCGATGATGGCTTTGTGGCGATAGACGCCATCAGGTAGTTTTGCGACTTCAGCGCGGGCAAGAGCCTCACTACGCTCGATTATCTCATCTGCCAATTCCTGCAGGTCGCGCCAGCCACGCTCTACACAAACAGCCTTCATCCGCTCGCAGCCCACGTGATTGGCCGCGAACTGCGCCCGCAGATCGCCAATCACCGTCCCCGCCGAGCGCACGTTGTTCTCGATAAAGGCCAGCACATCGGTATTTAGCTCACCCGCTTTGAAGATTTTAAGGTGCGGGATGCGCAGGCCTTCCTCGTAATTGTCGCGGCTTTCCGTGGTCGCCCGTCGTCCACCGATGTCCACGTGATGACAGCACGACACCGTGTAGCCAATCAGCGCACCCTCAAAGAACACTGGCGTCGTCACCGTGATGTCGTTGTGGTGGCCACTGCCGTCCCAGGGATTGTTGCCAATCAAGACGTCACCATCGACCAAGGTATCGGGGTGATTGTCGCGGAGCATACATCGGAGCATGTGTCCCAAGGGCCCGCAGAGGCCCGGCGTCGAATCTGGTGATTGTGCCAACAGCCGCGTTTCCCGATCGAATATCGCCGTCGCGTAGTCGTTAACGTCCCGCACCACGGTCGAGAACGACGTCCGCTTTAGAGTGGCCGCGAGTTCATCAACAGTCGAGTTTAACCGTCGCCAAAACATTTCCAACGTTATGGGATCGAGTTTCGCTTGCGTCATCGCATACTTCCCCGTCTGGCCAAGGACACCAGCAGACTACCTTGCGCGTCCACCGACAGATTGCCGTCACTGCCGATAATCGTTGTGGATTCATTCTCCTGCACGATCACCGGCCCTGCGCATTCGAAACCCGGCGAGAGGTCGGCACGCTCGTAAATCGCATGCGCGACGAACCCGTCCACCGCCGGACAATACGCCTGGCGCTTGCCGACCGGCTCCGCTTGCCCATCGCCGCTTTCCGTCGTCAGAGAGACATTGCCCATAGGGGCGGTCGCGGTCAGGCGAAGGTTGATGAACTCAAGCTCCAGATCATCATAGGTGCGGCCGTAGAGTTTGCGGTAGGTCTCATCAAACCATCCGCGTACATCCACCGCGCTCACGCCTGATAACGGTGCATCTGGCAATGGGATCGCCACGTTATAACCTTGTCCCACATAGCGCATATCGGCAGCCCGTTCATAGGACAACTCAGGCGGATCGATCGAATCCGGCATCCGCTCGCTGCATTCCGACACCATCGCCATGAAGAGCGTATCAAGTGCGGTAAAGTCCGCCATCGCTACCCACACTCGGTTGGTCCGCACCGTGTCGTAGCTGACTGGCGCTACCACCATGCCAATGGCGGAGGCGACACCCGCTCTCGGCGGAATGAGCACGCTACCAATCCCTAGCCGCCGGGCCAGATCGACCGCATGTACCGGCCCGCAGCCCCCAAAGGCCACTAAGGTGTAGTATCCGGGATCCTCTCCATGTTCGGTCACATATATTTTTGCGGCGGCGGCCATGTTCTCGTTGACGATCCCATGGATGCCGAACGCTGCCTCCATAACGTTGAGCCCCAATGGGTCAGCAACAACATTTCGGATTGCCGCTTCGGCCGCTTGCTTGTCCAAAGACATCTCGCCACCGAGGAAATGTGCCGGATCGAGATACCCCAAAACCAGGTCCGCATCCGAGACACTCGGCTGCGTACCCCCTTGGCCGTAACAGGCTGGGCCAGGATCGGCTCCGGCGCTCTCCGGCCCAACCTGCAGCGTGCCAACTTCAGAGATTTGCGCCAATGATCCACCACCGGCCCCAATCTCCATGAGATCGAGGACTGGGACCTTCACGGGGATGCCGCTGCCGCGTTTAAAACGGTGGACGTGAGCAACCTCGAACTCTGTCGTGCGCGATACGCGACCTTCCTGGATAAGGCACATCTTGGCTGTCGTACCGCCCATATCGAAGGACAGCACGTGGTTCAAACCCGCAAGGCGGGCGTAATGAGCCGCTCCCAAGGCCCCCGCCGCTGGGCCAGATTCAATAATGCGGACAGGGAATTCGTGTGCCGTCTTCGCCGAATTGACACCGCCGCTCGACTGCATCAACAGCAATTCGGCGCCGACACCCAAGCCACGCATCCGCTCCTCAAGCCGCGACAGATACTGCGCTGTTGCCGGTTTGGTGTAAGCATTCACCACCGTCGTGGAGACACGCTCGTACTCGTTGATTTCCGGCAACACTTCCGATGAAAGTGAGATTGGTAGACCCGGGGCCAGTTCCTCTATGGCCGCCCGCACCGCCTGTTCGTGCATCGGGTTCTTATGAATGCAACAGGCAGACGGCGATGGATTCTATGCCCTCACGCAGCAATGCCACGATAGTTTCCTTCAATGCATCGCAATCAAGCATCTTGAGAACGCGGCCATCCGCATGGACCCGTTCGATCGCTTCCAGACGTAACGCGCGCTCCACCAGTGGTTCCGGAAAACTGATCTTTAGGTCCCAGCCGTCGTAGCGCTTCTCACGACCTATCTCTATGACATCGCGAAAGCCCTCTGTCGTGATTAGCCCGGTGCGGGCACCTTTGCGTTCAATCACAGCATTGATGACCAAGGTCGTCCCGTGGATATGAGTGGCGAGGTCGATCGCGTCGCCGCGGAGCAACAATGCGACCCCCGCCTCCACCGCTTCCGAAGGATCGTCCTGCGTAGTCAGGCGTTTGTGAATCCTGATGTTTCCAGTCTCACCATCGACGAGGGCAAAATCCGTGAACGTACCGCCGATATCACTGCCGAGGCTGAGCGCCATAGCGCGGCGCTACCCCTGCCAGCCGACAGCTTTTTCCGCCAGCAGTGCATCCACTTCACCAGCATCAAAACCCCATTCAATGAGGCCATCCCGCGTATCCGCGCCGTAATCCGGCGCTCCCCCTTTGACCGAACCCGGCGTTCGGCTGAACCGAGGTGCCGGATTGGGTTGCGGGACACCTTCGACATCCACAAAGGTGCCGCGCGCTTTGTTGTGCGGATGGTCCGGCGCTTCGTTGAAGGTCAGGACGGGCGCGAAACAAATATCTGTGCCTTCCATGATTTCGCACCATTCATCACGAGTTTTTTTCTTGAAGAGACCGGCAAACTTCTTGGCCATGGCGGGCCATTGAGTTTCGTCCATTTGTGGCGGCAAAGAGTTGTCCCCAGCCAAGCCGAGTTTATCCAGCAAGATGGCGTAGAACTTCGCTTCGATGGAAGCGATGGAGACAAACTTAGCGTCTCTGGTCTCGTAGCAACGGTAAAAATGTGCGCCACCATCGAGGAAATTACTTTCGCGCTCGTGACTGTAGTCACCGACCGCAGCCATTCCATAGATACCAAGAGCTAGATAGGCGGAGCCTTCAGTCATCGATATATCGACGACTTGCCCCTCGCCTGAATTCCGCGCTTCGTAGACACCCGCCAGAATACCAAGCGCCATCGACATGGCGCCACCACCCATATCCGCCACAACGTTCAACGGTGGGATCGGTTTTTCCTTGGAGCCAACGGCGTGAACGATACCAGTCAACGACAAATAATTCAGATCATGTCCAGCTGCATGGGCCAGCGGACCGGTCTGGCCCCAGCCAGTCATCCGGGCATAGATGACTTTCTTGTTGCGGGCAAAGCAATCATCCGGACCAAGGCCCAGTTTCTCAGTGACGTTAGGGCGGAATGGATCGACAAGAACATCGGCATCCTCAACAAGTTTGAGGACAGCTTCGATGCCCTTCGGATGCTTTAGGTCGACAGAGACCGATTTGCGGCCGCGCCGTGTCAGGTCAGTCCGCCGATCGCGTCCAATCCCCAATCCGGCGTCTTGATTCCGATCGAGGCGCAGGACGTTCGCGCCGAGATCGCTCATGAGGCTGCAGCACAGCGGCGCCGGTCCTATCCCCGCCAGTTCCAAAATCTTCAGGCCCGTGAGCGGCCCACCTTTTCCATTGCCAGTGCCCATGTCGATTTTTCCTTTACATAGTGACTAATTGAAGGCGCAATTTAATGTAGCACCCAGACCCTGCGCCGCCAGCGGGTCGGTACAGGAATAAGCGAACTAAGGAGTCGAAACGCATGCCATCGGACGAATTGTGGAAAATGAGCGCGAGCGAAGTCGTGCATGCCTTGCGACAAGGCGATCTCGAGCCGAAAGATGCAATTGAGGCTGCCATCTATAGGATTGAAGCCGCAGACGGTGACGTGAACGCCCTTCCCATCCATTGTTTTGAGCGTGCCTTCGACCAGGCGAAAACAATTGGCCCCAGCGACGATCCGCGTCATCTCGCGGGCTTGCCCATTGGCGTGAAGGACTACAACGATGTGGGCGGCGTGCGGACGACATATGGCTCTCCCATTTATGCGGAAAATATCCCAGCAACTTCTGATGCAACCATCGCCACGCTGGAAGGTCGCGGTGCCATTCCCATTGCCAAATCGAATGTGCCAGAATGGGCGGGCGGTCATACGTTCAACCCAGTGAACGGCCTCACACGCAATCCGTGGAACACGAGCCGTAGTGCGGGTGGATCCTCTGGCGGTTCCGGCGCCGCCCTTGCTAGCGGACAAGTGTGGCTCGCGACGGGCAACGATCTTGGTGGCAGCCTGCGCACACCCGCCGGGTTCAATGGCGTGGTGGGCTTGCGCCCCGGTCCCGGCGTCGTGCCGAGAGGCAAGCGCCTACAAGCCTTCGACACGCTTTGGGTGGAAGGGCCAATGGCCCGGGATGTCGCCGATGTGGCACTGATGCTGGATGCAGGGGCCGGTCATCACCCGGACGACCCATTTTCGTTCGATGCGCCGGGTTCTTTCGTTACGGCGCTTGAGGGTTCCGACAAGCCAACCCGGGTGGCGTTCAGCCCTGACCTCGGTATCGTTCCTATGGCACGGGAAGTTCGGGAGGTTGCTGACAAGGCAATCCGACACCTGACCGGTGCCGGAGTCGATGTTACAGATGACATTCCGGACTTTTCGGATGCACTGGACGGGTTCCAGACCCTGCGAGCCATCCTGTTGGGTACCTTGATGGGCGAATTGCTGGAGAGCGAGCGGAAAAGAATAACCGAAGACATAGTCCGTAATGTCGAACGCGGGTTTGAAGTC
>Ga0114999_10010527_pt1 | contig 10000 bp, 7 predicted proteins | sample ArcticOcean_MG_C_3_FD_89820 | JGI IMG/M metagenome (GOLD analysis project Ga0114999, IMG submission 89820) | Marine microbial communities from western Arctic Ocean - ArcticOcean_MG_CB8_126 | ecosystem: Environmental > Aquatic > Marine > Oceanic | place: Arctic Ocean: Canada Basin | collected... | reverse complement strand
TGCTTTGTTAAAGGGAGTGAGATTTGCTTTTGGCGATTCAAACCTAACTCTTTTTAGCAATTTACACAGGTCTTTTATTTTTTGTCGTGTACTATGAAAAAATCAGGGAAATGGTCGCTTTTGTCAATCATTGATCCTAAATCATGAAAAAATACAGAAAACGGCGGGAAAAACACGGAACCCGGCCCAAGGTCACACCCCAAACCATTTGTTTCCGCTATTTACGGGCTGCCATTAGGCATGTATATTCAGGTGCCTGGGCTTATTGGTTTGGGTGTTGGTAGTACAACCGTGTAAGTATTTCTTAGATCTGAGTTTGGAGAATTGAATGGGTGATATTGAGTTTCATAATCGGTGGGAAGATGTGGCAGATGGTGTGAAGACTGCATTTGATGGCCATGGGTATGTGGTGTTGCGTGGGTTTTTGTCGGTAGATGAGGTGGCGGATGTGCGGCGGGAGTTGGATCGGTATATTGCGCATGTGATCCCGACGATTCCGGTGGATTGTGTTTTTTATGAAGACAAGGATGATCCTGCTACGTTGAAGCAGTTGCCCAATATGCAGGAACACGATACGTATTTTGAAAATATGTTGCGTGGGGATACGCGGTTTTATCGGTTGGCCGAATCGTTGGTTGGGGGTGTGGTGGGGCGCAATTTGCAATTGTTGCGCAAACCGCCTGTTGTGGGGTTGCCCACGCCGGCGCATCAGGATGGGTATTATTATATGGTTCAGCCGGTGGAGGGATTGACGATGTGGTTGGGACTTGATGTGGCAGATGAAGAGAATGGGGGGTTGCGGTATGTAAAGGGGTCACATCAGTTGGGGTTGCGGCCTCATGCGCGTACACAGACCTTGGGGTTTTCGCAGGGCATTACGGATTATGGCAACGCATATGATTTGGAACATGAGCGGATGTATACGGCCGAGCCGGGAGACTTGTTGGTGCATCATGCATTAACGGTTCATCGAGCAGATGGGAACAAGAGTGCTGATAGACCTCGTGCGGCGCTGGGGTTTGTGTATTTGTCGAATCAGGTGAAGGAGAATGCGGAAGGGTTGGAGGCGTATCGGACGCAGTTGGCGGCGGATTGGTTGAAGCAGGGGAAGATTTGAAAGGCGAAAGTAAAAAGTGATAAGGTCAGTACCTCACGAAAACCAATGCAGGGCCAACATTTGCCCAGGCGATCATGGTAGGGGCAGGTCCCCGTGCCTGCCCGAAAGCTAATATATCGATTCGACGCGGTTGCCGCCGGCGCGTTTGGCTTGGTAGAGGGCTTGGTTTAGGGTTTTGAAGGCGTCTTCAGTGGCTTGGCGGGTGTCGGTTATGGTTGTGCTGTCAAAGGCGGTGATGCCGATGCTCATGGTGATGGCGAGTGGGGTTTGTTCAAAATGGAAAGGTTGATTGGCGACAAGCGCGCGGAGTTCTTCGGCGCGTTTTTTTGTGTCTTCTATTGTGGCAGGGTGGAGCGTAACGGCAAAGTTGGTGCCGTCGAGATGGCCGAGTTGTTCTTCGCCTTTGAGTTCTGCTTGTAAGACTTCTGCTAAGTTCTTGATGATGGTATCTCCGGCTTCACGACCGTATTGTTCGTTGATGGGGCCGAGGTTGTCGCCCGAGAGGAGTATGAGCCCGATAGCGTGGTTGCCGTGTTGGGCTTGTTGCATTTCTTGGGGCACGATGGCTTGCATAAAAGAGAGTTTATTGGGCAGGCTTGTGAGACGGTCTGTACCAGCCAGTTGGGCCCATCGGTGATTGATTTCTTGGAGGCGGCCCGACTCTTGTTGGCTGATGTGAAGTTGTGATTCGAGTTCGATTACTTTTTGAGCGAGAATTTCTGGAGCGACATCGATATCGATGTTGTCTACGGCGCTGGTTTCGCTTTCCACTTCTCCCACCAAGGCATCTTGGGTGAGTTCTAGTGTGAAGTTTTGCCACATGCCGTGGTAGAACCCTTTTTTATTGAGCAATTCTCGGTGGGTACCTTGTTCTACCAATTGGCCTTGATCCATGACGAAGATTTGGTCGAATTTGATGGCGGATGTGAGCCTGTGCGTGACCGCGATCATGGTACAGTTTTTGGCCAATTTTTCTAATGTGGCATTGATGGCGGCTTCAGTGGCGGGGTCTAAAGATGAGGTGGCTTCATCGAGCACAAGGATGCTTGGGTTGCGTAACATGGCCCGAGCAAGGGATAGGCGTTGGCGCTGACCCCCTGAGAGGTGCCCGCCCATTTCGCCAACGGAGGTGTCATATCCGTTGGGTAGGGTGATGATGAAACTGTGTATTTCGGCAGCCTTTGCGGCATTTTCGACTTCTTCGTCTGTGGCATTGAGCCGCCCTTGGCGAATGTTTTCGCGAATGGTGGTGTTAAACAATACGGTGTCTTGAAAGACGGTGCTGATCTGTGACCGCAGATCGTCTTCTGTGATGTTTTTGAGGTCTTGGCCATCGATCACAATAGATCCGTCTTCGGTTTCATAAAAGCGAGTGATGAGGTTGAGCACCGTACTTCTTCCGGATCCACTGCGGCCTACAAATGCAACAGACTGCCCTACGGGAATGGTGAAGTTGATGTTGTCGAGGTTGGTTTCTGTGCCCGCGTAGCTGAATGTGACATTTTCAAAACGGATTTCTTTTTGAAATGTTGGCAAAGGGATTGTGCGTTTGTTTGTGTTTGATTCAATGGGTTCTTCTAAGAGTGCCTGGACCCGCTGTAAACCTGCGGCTGCATGCACGAGTTCGGGGGCCGTGCTGGTGAGCATGCGAGCAGAGTTGCCCATGCCTGAAACCAGTGCCAAAAACCCGATCAACGCACCCCCCGTGAGGTAACCTGCAATGGCAAGATATGCACCGCCGAGCAGAATGATGAATTGGATGACCAATACACCCGCGCTGGAGGTTTTGCCTATAAAGAGGGTGGTACGGTGCAAATCGCGGTTGCGGGTGTGAAGGTAACCCAAACGGATAGCGAACTTCTCGATGTGTGCTACTTGCAATGCAAAACCACGGATGACCCTTTGGGCCATGAGGTTTTCTTGAATGATGCTCATGGTCTTGGCATCATTTTCTTTGCGGGCCACGCCTGCTGCGCTGGCTTTTTTGCCCAACAGTTTGGGGCCAATAAAACCCAATGGATAAATTTTATGTCGGTAAGATCAAGGCAGTTGGGCTAAAATAGCACGCACATAGATAATGGTGAGCAACAGCGCACCCGCTGAAAAAATGGCGTACCAAATGCCGGTAAGTTTGCGTATGCGTATGCTGGAGACCATGGCCAAGGCCAAGAGCGCATAGAGGCAGAAGAGGATTTGTTTGAGGGTTTCGTCGGGGACTAAAAGACGGAGTGTAAATATGGCGGGGATAAAGAGTGCGGCATATGTTACAGGCAAGCCCGTATAGTAGTTTCTTTGTTCATCGGCGGTCAAACCTGCGTGGTTAAAATAGGCCAATCGCAGGGCGTTAACACCAATGTAAGCAATGAGCAAGGCAATGGACAAGGTGCCTTTTAGGCCAAAACAATAGGCAAAGATGGCGGGTGCAAACCCAAACGCGCAGATGTCGACTAAGCTGTCGAGCTCTGGGCCTGCTGCTGATGCTTCGGGTGTTCGTTTGGCGCGTTTGGCAAAAAAACCATCGAACAGGTCTATAAGACCTGAATACATCATGAACAATGCCGCAATATAAAATTGCCCTTGTATGGCAAATATAACAGCGCCAAAGCTAAAGAAAAGCCCTGACAAAGTAAGGGTATTTACGGGATCGAGTTGGCGGAGAATGGGAGACATAGGGGCAATGGATAATGAAAGTCAGATTTATATTCTTTGGACGCCAATTTGGGTGCCGGTTTGTACTTGGACCTCAAGATTGGCTTGTGTGTGAGTGATGAGGTCTTGGTCAAAGTTGACCTTGTCGGGTTCAAATAACAAAACCAAGGTGGAACCCCCAAATTGGAAATACCCTTTTTCTTGACCGCATTTGACAGCACCGGGTGTGTGGGTTTGGATGATGCGGCCCACGGCAAAACCTGAAACTTCGATGTATGCAAACCGCCCGAAGGTTTCGGTTTCTATGTAGGTGACGGCGCGTTTGTTATGGGCAAAAAGGTCGGGTTTAAGGACCAACGCAAGTTGATTTACAAGATAATATCTTCCGCGAATATCTTTGGGCGGGCTTGCTTGGCCGTCTGTTGGGAAATGAAAACGGTGATAGTCATAAGGTGCCAAACGTACAATGCATGCGGCACCGCCATGAAAAGGACGGGCATCTGATTCTGAGGCCAATAGGGCCTCGATATTGACATGTGATCCTTTGATGGGCAATAGGGTGCGTTCGTCGAGTTGTGGATAGACAAACACTTTGCCATCGGCGGGGGAGCAAAATATGGATGCGTCTTGAACAAAAGGGCGTGATTTGGGTTTGAGCTTGCGCGAAAAGAATGCATTGAGATTGGGGTATTGATCAACAGGTTTTTCGATATCGTTTAAATCGATGTGAAAAGTTTCGATGAACTTTTTTATGTTTTTTTGAGAGGCTTTGCGATCTACCCATTTGCCATATAAACTGCAATACCAACGTCTATTAAATAAAACATTGAGGACATTTCGTACGAGTTTTGAACGTACAATCCAATGTTGGACTTTGAGATGCGCAACTCTCTCTTCTGTCATTTTGCCTGTGCGGCGGTCAAGATATTGGGGAATAAGGTCTAAAGGCACAGTTTATATCTTTATTGAGAGCCGAACAAAGGCATAAAACACAGGAACGATAAATAAGAGACCGTCAAAGCGATCTAAGATGCCGCCCATACCCGGCAGCGTTCGGCTAAAGTCTTTGATATTGGCTTCGCGTTTGAGTGAAGAGGCCACCAAATCACCAAGGAGTGCCAGTATACCAATGAGGGTGGCGCCAACGAACACTTGCCAGAGTGACCACGAGGGTACTAGAAAGTGCATGGCATATCCGACAATCAAACAAATGGCAATACCACCAATAGCGCCTTCATAGGTTTTTTGGGGGCTGATGGCGGGGCACAAGAGGTGTTTGCCTAAGAGCCGACCAAAGCCAACTGCAAAACCATCGTGGCAATTGATGAGTACTATTAAAAAGGCAAACGCACCATAATCTAATTGTACAAGCAAGAGCAAATGTGTGAGCGGAACACCAATCAGGACCATGCCCAAACCCACACTGAGCATGGCATGCATGGGGACTGGGCGTTTGGTAACCACCATGGGTAATGTGATGGTGGTCCAGGCGGCTGCGCCAATGCCTAAAAAGGCACCAAAAGAAGTGCCAGTGAGGCCTCCTACAATACCGAGTGTGCCCAATATAGGATACAGGCGAAACAATGTGACTGGACCGTATTTAACTTCGATGCACCGTATCAGTTCTTGCCACCCTAAAAACCCAATCAAGAGTGCCGGAAGTAATAACCCCCATGGGCCAAATGCACCGCTGATGAGCATCACATATGCGAGGCCAACCATGATAAAGAGGCGTAACCAATCATTTTTGTAGGTGGCTTTGTCTGATCGGTGTAAAAGCCCCAAAATGATGGCAAATAATGTGCCTGCGCCCACCACCCAAAATAATATGTGAAATAAGGGATATAATAGAGGGTCTATTAGATTGGGATTCATCTGTGTGATACCTTTTCTTGGGGTATTACGCTGGTTTTGGAAAACATATAACAGAGGCCAGTTTTGGATCGTTGGGTGTTTTCAAAGTAGCGATTGGCTTGCTTTGTCAGGTTGGTCTATGCATGTGACGGGTTGGGGATTTGATGCGAACTATAGCGCATTAATCATAATGTGAATTTTGATAAAAGTCAATGTTTTTTATGTAATTAGATATTGGGTGTTTCGGGTTTTAGGATATGATCGTGTGCGTGTTTTTTGGATTCACTGGGACGTTCTTTATCTCGCTATTTTTGTAATACAAAGCGCATATATCGCCACGTGCCATTTTTTAAATAAGTGTGAGGGCGTGTGCCTGTAAGGCCTGCGAATTGTTCAATTGACTGGACGAGTTTGGGTTCGGCAAAGTTGTGTATGAGCGTTTGTTTGTGGTCGTTGTCTAATTCGAGTGCTAGAACGACCGGAGCGGTGATGTCTTCTTCTTGACGTATTGAAAACCCTGCTTGCAAGAGGAGATTTCGCATTTTGGTAACGTTTTGTGTGGGCCTGAAGTCGGCAAATAGAAAGTGGCCCTTGGGGCGTAAGACACGATAGACTTCTTGGAAGAAGGTTTCAAGTGATCCGTAACAGTGAGAGGATTCGATGTTGACGACGGTGTCGAAATGATGGGCCTGAAATGGAAGTGCCTCGGCATCTCCGGTTTCAAATGATAAGTTTTGAATGGGATGTTGGGCGCGGCAAAATGAAACAGCTTCTGAAGAGATGTCGATGCCTGTGAGTTGTGCTGGTTTGAGATAGCGTGTGATATAGGATGCACCGCCACCTCGCCCACATCCTACTTCGAGTACATTTTTGTTTTCAAGATCAATGGCACTTGCAATGTGGTGGTAGAGGCCAATGAAATATCGGTTGGGTTCATCTTCTTTTTTAAGTGTAAGGGGTGGTTCTTTGGTAGGTGGCGCATAACCATAGTTCATGAAGGTCAAGGAATGGGTGGGGTATTTACGCGCTAAGTATTGGTAACTGCTTCGCCAAAAAAAACGCCGAAAACGCGGTGAGTGGCTTGTGATTTTGAGAACAATAAGATAAAAGAAGAGCATGGTGTATGATTTTATCCTGTATTTTGAAGGCCTTCGGCAATGCCGTTAACGGTGGCTAAGAGTGCGATGAAAATTTCTTCGTCTTGGCGATCTGTTTCTCGCCAGCGGCGCAGCAGATCAACTTGTAAGAGGCTCATGGGATCGACATATGGGTTTCTCAATCGGATGGCTCTTTGCAATGTGGGGTCGTCATCGAGCAGTTGGGTGTTGTTCTTAAGATCTAAGATGTGTTCAACTGTGAGTTGGTATTCTGTCTGAATGTTTTGGAAAATTTCGAGACCTGTGTCACCGGCCAACTGGGCATAATGTGCGCCAATTTCCATATCTGTTTTGGCCAGGACCATTTCAATGTCTTCGAGGAAAGAGATCAAAAATAAATTTTGGGTGACCACTTGGGCCACTTGATCTTGGCAGTGGTGTTTAATGGCTTCTTGGAGACCCGTGCCAAGGCCATACCACCCGGGGAGAATTTGGCGGCTTTGTGTCCAGGAAAAAACCCAAGGAATGGCGCGCAGGTCTTGGATGCCATTTTGGCTGCGGCGAGAAGCTGGGCGTGACCCGATTTGCAACCGTTCGATAACATCTATGGGTGTGGCATGTCTAAAATAGTGTAGAAAATGAGGGTGCTCATAGATTAGTTTTCGGTAGGCCTGGCGGCTACTTTGGGCCATGGTCTCTAAGATGGCAGGGAATGCTTTATTGTCTTGCACCGAATCTTGTGTGCCTGCAGTGGCCTGCAAAACAGCACCCACCATTTGTTCGATTTCACGCACGGCAGTGCCGCGTAGGCCATATTTGGCATTGATGATTTCGCCTTGTTCTGTAACGCGCAACTTTCCTTGTACTGTGCCTTGTGGCGCAGATAAAACGGCACGTTCGAGTTTGCCACCGCCACGACTGACTGTGCCGCCGCGTCCGTGAAAGATGATGAGCTCTACGTTGTGTTTGTTCATGACTTCGACGAGTGCGGCTTCGGCTTTGTGCAAGGCCCAGCGTGCTGATAGTATGCCGCTATCTTTATTGCTGTCGGAGTAACCAATCATGACAATTTGGCGATTACCTCGGTTTTGGATGTGCTTCTTATAAAGCGGATTTTGCAGCGATTGATCCATAATTTGAGGCGCGCGATTGAGGTCTTCCACTGTTTCAAAGAGTGGGGCGATGTCTAATGTAATGGTGCCGTCGGTTTGATGGAGACCGCTCCATTTGGCGAGCAAGAGAACGGTGTAAACATCGTCTATATTTTGTGTCATGCTCATAATGAAAGGGCCAATGGCTTTGGGCCCAAATTGGGTTCGGCATGTTTGAATGGTACGAAAGATTTCTAAAGTTTGTGTGACTTCTGAATCATTGGTTTGTTGGTGGGGCGTGTTTGATGTGAATGCTTTGATGAGTATTTCTGCACGCTCTTCAGCGGGTATGTTATCCCAATGGTTGGTGCCCAAGAGTTTGGCCATCACGGTGCGATGTACGAGGGCGTCTTGTCTAATGTCTAAGGTGGCCAAGTGAAAACCAAATGTTTCGGCTCTTCGGAGCAAGCGCTTGAGACTAAAAAGACCTGCCGATGTGCCTTTGTTGTCACGCAAACTTTGTGCGATATTTTGAAGGTCATCGACAAATTCGTTGGGATGTGTGTATTGTGTGCTTTCATCTTTCTCTGTGGCTTGAAGCCGTGCGCGCATGAGTTGTAACAAGACACGGTAGGGCATATTTTGATGCCGCGCAGGAATGTCTGCAAAAACCGTTGGAAAACTTTTTTGATATGCTTTGATGGTGTTGTGAATGGCTGGATTGACTTTGACGCGTGACAAAGATTGACTCAATTGGCGGTAGAGAGTGGCCATTTCCTGTTGGTATTTTTTGAATATGATTGTGCGGTGTTGCGATAGGGTGTGTCGGATGGTTTTGTGCGTGACATTGGGATTGCCATCCATGTCTCCGCCGACCCATGATGCAAAGGAGATCATAGCGGGCAATTGCCATTCGGTATAGGGGGTTCCGTAGGCTTGATTGAGGGCGTCTTCGAGGGTTTCGTAAAAAGCGGGGATGATGGGATAAAGAATATCTGTGATATAAAAAAGGACGTGTTCCAATTCGTCATTGATGGTGCGTTTGGCAGAGGGGTGTTCTTCGGTTTGCCAAAGGGATGTGATTTCAAGACGAATGCGTTCGACGAGTGCTTGATCTTCGCGTGGGATATGGTAGGGGTCTAAGCGTTCGCCAAGCCTTTGGGCGATCCGGTGGTGTTTTTCGAGGATGGTTCTGCGTGTGGCCTCGGTTGGGTGTGCTGTGAAAACGGGTTCGATGTGGATGTCTGACAGCAAGTTTTGCATGTCTTTCAAACTCAACCCTGCGCGAATGAGTTTGCGAATGGCGTCTTCGATGCCCCCAGGTTGTGGCCCAGAGCCCGACCGTAGATAGTCGCGGTTTCGGCGAATGCGGTGAATTTTTTCGGCAATGTTGACCACTTGAAAATAAGTGGAAAATGCACGCACGAGTTCACCTGCTTGGGTGGTATCTAAGGCACTGACGCATTGGAACAAGTGGGTGTCTGTATCGGGTTCTGTTTCGCGGCGGTGAATGGCTGCTATGCGCGCCGACTCGACCTGATGAAAAAGGCTTTCGCCCCCTTGTTCCTCGATGACTTCTCCAACAAGGGTGCCCAATAGGCGTACGTCGTTGCGCAAACCGGCATCTTTGAGCGAAAAGTAAATTTCTCGTCTGTTCATAATTAATCACCTAAGTGGCTTTTGTGTGCCACAGATGGTGAACCAGTGTGGGTCTGGATCGGCTGTAAAGGTTAGTATTTCTTGTGTGGTTGGATGTGTAAATGTAAGGGATTGGGCATGAAGTGCAAAGGATCGATCTGGATAGGGCTTTCGTGAGCCGTATTTGTAGTCGCCAATGAGGGGGTGGCCTATGTGAGAAAATTGAATGCGAATTTGGTGATGGCGCCCTGTGTTGAGCTGGATTTCGAGCCAGGAGATATTGTTTTTATAGTCTAAGCATTGATAAGACAGTTTGGCGTGTTGACCTTCGGGAGGCTCTACAATGCGGCTTTTGCTTTGGCGGTGTGCAATTTGGTGTTCTAAGTGCCCCGATTTGGGCAGTTTGCCTTCGGCTAAGGCCCAGTATTGTTTTTGAATGGTGCGGTTGCGAATTTGTTCGGATAAACGGGCGGCACCCTTGGAGGTGCGGGCAAAGACCATGACACCCGATACGGGTCTGTCGAGCCGTTGCACCAGCCCCAAAAAGACATTGC
>Ga0114999_10010526_pt1 | contig 10001 bp, 8 predicted proteins | sample ArcticOcean_MG_C_3_FD_89820 | JGI IMG/M metagenome (GOLD analysis project Ga0114999, IMG submission 89820) | Marine microbial communities from western Arctic Ocean - ArcticOcean_MG_CB8_126 | ecosystem: Environmental > Aquatic > Marine > Oceanic | place: Arctic Ocean: Canada Basin | collected... | reverse complement strand
TGGGCCGATTGCGACATGTACCCGCTTCCCGCATCGGGGACAGCAGCCGGAATAGGCGGTCTTATCCCTGTTGACGTAGGCGCGGGCATAGACATTGCAACATTGGTAATGAACGCCCAGGAATTTCTTCGGTTTCGTCACCTTGACCTCATGGTTCAGATATAAGAGCGGATCCGCAAACTCGTCAAGAAATTCTTGCGCTCGCACGGTTTGCCTGGACGGTAGTGATGCGGCATTTTTTGAGGTGGGCCTGCGGTAGCGACTATCTCGTGCTGCCGCGGGCCCGTTGTGCAGCTTCTTCTCCCAACTATGCATCTATTGAAGGCAGGTTTTCATTGGTGACATCCGCAAATGACGGAACGGATCCGATCGAGTCAGTGTCTCCCGTGTTCGGATCCGGGGAGCCAGATTCCGGCACGCTCGGGGAACAGTTGCAGGCGCTTTACGACCAGGTGCCCTCAACTTGCTGTGCCAATTCTGGCGAGTGTTGCGCGCTCACCGAGGAGGAGATGCAAGAGGGATGGGCGACCATGTTTCCGCTCTACACCGCTGAATACGCCAACATAGTCGACCACATCAAGACAGAGTTCACGCAAGAGCGCCGAGACGAATTGCTCGCTCACCAAGTTGAACGACCGCAGCGATGCCCGTTCCTGGCAGGCGATAACCGCTGCACGATCTATCCGGTGAGACCGTTGATCTGCCGCACATACGCCGTGATGAATCCGCAGACGATCGAAGCCGCCGTAGAGAAACATCGCGGTACTCTGCCTGATAGCTGGCTCAAAGAGTTTGTCGCAAGAGAATCGGGCATGCTGTGCCCTCGGGTGCGTGTCATGGACGCCGGCAAGCTCGAGCGCCACGCCTACAATCTGCTAACCTCGGCCTACGAACGGACACTTATCAGGCTCAGTAAGACGGTGGAGTTGGCTACCGGTGCGCGAGCGCAACTCATCCGCCGCCTCACAGTCAGTGTTCACTGGCCTGTTCGCTGGACCTGGGGCGGCTTCAACTCGATCGCGCAGTCGCCGCTCGAGTGGGTCAGGGACCATTTCAAGGGCTACTGGCAACGGGCAGAGCTCAAGGAGCATTAATACCGTCATGCAATGGAGCAGGTTCGAACAATGCGCGACATAGATGTGGGGCAGGCCGAAGTCGGAGACATCGTCGCTGAGCCGGTCGTCAATGAACAGGGAAGGGTGTTGTTGCCTAAAGGGGCGAAACTGTCGCCGGCAGTGCTCTCGCGCCTGCAGGGCTGGGGCGTCATACGACTGCAGGTGGAGGGGGATGACCTAGACGGTGGGGACGACTCGGACGACAGCGTTTTGGTCGAGGCGCTCGAACACCGTTTTTCTGATTGGCCAGAGGATGCCTTGATGCTCGAGATCAAGCGCGTGGCGCGCACCCACTTGCACGCGGCGATGGGCTAAGAGATGGCGGAAGAAATTCTCGAACGCAAGGGCGCGATTCGTGCGCGAATTGAACAATCAGGAAACCTGCCGACGCTCCCGACGGTCATTGTGCGGGTGATGGAAATCGTCGACAGCCCGCAGACGACGGGCAAGCAACTGGCGAAGAGATCGCCAAAGACCTGGTGCTCTCTGCCAAGGTGTTGAAGCTCGTGAACTCGGGATTCTGCGGATTCTCACAGCCGATCTCCACGGTCTCCCACGCCGTGACGATGCTGGGGTTTGCAGCAGTTAAGAGCCTCGTTGTCAGTGCATCGGTACTCGAACTCATGGACCAGGCGTTGCCCGGCCTGTGGCAACACTCGCTGGCCTGCGCCCGTACGTGTGTCTTTATCGCGGAGCATGGGGACCGGGAGAGTCCGGAAGAGGTCAGTGTGATCGGGCTATTGCACGACCTGGGCAAGGTGGTGTTGTGCCAAACCCTGAATACGGAGTTCGAGATGGTCAAACGCAGGGTCAACAAGCTTAATATGTTGTTTTTCGAGGCCGAGAAGCAGGTGATGGACTGCCACCACGGCGATATTGCTGGATGGCTGCTGGAGAAGTGGGCTCTGCCCGCCAAGCTCGTCACGCCGATCATCGATCACCACGACTTCGGCCCACAACGGGACCATGCTGAGCGTACCGCGATCCTGCACATGGCTGATGTTCTGTGCCGAGCAGAAGCGTTTGGCAACGGTGGCGACAACAAGATTCCCCGCTTGGAGCCGGCTGCCCTTGAAATATTGCAGATGGACGTTGCCGATGTCAGGGCGGTGATGGAACGCATGAACACAGAATTGAAAGACCTGACGAGGATGTGGTGGAACTGAATGCTCTGCCGGGGGCGGCAATGATCGTCAATAGCGCCCTCGAAGTTATCGACTGTAACACGAGTGCACTGAAAGTGCTCGGTCTCCCAATAGGTGAGCATGGCTGTGAGCGCCTGACACAGGCCTTGGCCCAGGAACAGACCGAACTGGGCGACAGTCTGGCACTGGCGACCGCCAGTCTCTCGACCGGGGAAGAGGAGCGCTTCGCCTGGCGCCATGGCGATTATCGCTTCGAAGTCAGTATCAGCCTGCGCGCGGACGACGACTCGGAGTATCTCGTCATGCTTTCGGATCGCACTGGCGAAATGCTCACACAGGACATCCAGGTGAACGCGCGCCATTATTTGGAGCACATACTTGGCCAGATACCCGTTGGCGTGGTCGTCCTCGATAGCCGCTCGCGCATCACCTCCGCGAACACACAAATGCTCTGTTTCTTCGAAAAGCTAGCCGGCGTCGGCGATTTGTTGAGTGTGATCGGTTCGACTCTGTTGGAGCTGCTCCCGGAGAGTCCAGGTGGGCGTTGGCATTCGTTGTGTGAGGCGGTTCTCATCGACGCTGTGCCGACGCCACAGGCGGCTGATGAAGAGAAGGAGGAGAAGGGTAGCTACAGTACCAATGACGGCGATCTCGTCCTGACTACTGAAGTGACTCCACTACGCGATCAAACGGGGACGCTCTCTGGAGCCATTCTGATGGCGACGGATATTACCGAACGCGCCCGCCTGGAGCACGAAGTGATGCGCATGGAAAAACTGGCCACGGTCGGTCAGATGGTGGTGACGATCAACCACGAGATTAACAATCCGCTTTTGATCATCTCGACCAACGCCCAGGCGATGCGGTTGATGAACCCTGACTTCGACGACAAGACCACCAAGAAATTGCTCAAGATAGAGGAGCAGGTGAAACGGATTTCACTGGTGACCGAGCAGCTGCGATCTCTCGATGAGGTCTCTTCCCAAGAGTATATCGCCGAGGGACCACAGATGATCGACCTGTGGGGAGATAGCAAGAAGTCGGTAGAGGGAGAATGAAGGCACTTCTCCGCCTGTTGAGTTTGCGTCGCAGTGAGGTCCCGCGAATCTCGCTGGCGGCGCTCATTTTCTTTCTTGTCGCTCTCAATGACGCCGTTGTTAAGAGCGTTTCGGCGGGTGTGTTCAACATTCGGGCGGGTGTTGACCGGCTGCCGGAGATGTACACCTGGATCGCCTGGTTGTTCGCCCTGACTATGGTACTGCTATCCTGTCTGACGACGAAGGTGAGACGGGAACGTCTGATTTTTGGATTGCTCGGGGTGATGGCCACGGTCCTGGCGTTGAATACGGTCTTGCTGTGGATGGATCAGGCCGGAGCTGGGGCCGACCTGGCTGGAACCGGCTTCTATCCTTTCCTGTTCATCTCTTCCGAGATCGTCCGTAGCATGGCTAATTTTCAGATCTGGATTATCGCCGGTGGGATCTGCTTTACCTCGCGAGCGAAGGTTCTGTTTCCGCTGCTGGCGGCCAGTACCACACTTGGTGATATAGCCGGTGGATTCTTGATTGGCCTTCTGGGTGTCCACCTGGCCTCCCACGAGACCTACGCCTTGACCGTCGTCAGCGCCATCTTTGTCATCCTCTTGTTGCGGCCGCTGATGCGCCGCTACTTTGTGTCCGCGACCAGTGATGGTGGTGAGTCCAAGGCTGCCAGTCTTGGGGAAAACCTCAGGTACTTCGCAGGGTCCAGCTACCTCAGGCTGCTCTTCATGCTGTCCCTGGCCCTGTTCGCGCTCTACACGGCCATCCATTACGGCTTCAATGTGGTCGCCCGCCAGCACTACTCATCAGAGGGCGATATTATCGCCTTCTTTGGACTGTTCTTTGGCGTGGCCGGAGTGGCGACGCTCGTCGTAACCACTCTGGCACTACGTCGAGTCTTGCGGTGGCTTGGGGTTGGCAGTCTGTACATGTGGGTGTGCGCTGTTCATCTGGCGATTGCATTGGTGCTGCTGTCGGTTTTTCAAGGCGTGCTTCCCGTATCGATCGTCGCCGTCATCTTCATCTGCAATATCCTCAATTATGTGCTCCTCGACAGCATAATCGCACCGACCTACCAGGTACTGATAAAGCTTGTGCCTTCCCGCAACAGCGATGGCACGAGAATGATCATGGAAGGTGGATTCATGTTATTGGGGGGCTTGCTCGGCGCCGGCGTGACCGCCCTTCACGCGCGCGGAGTAGTGACCCTCGGGGAGTTTTTTACCCTCCTCGCAGTTATCGCAGCAGCGATGGTGGCCACCGGTTGGCGCCTGCGCAGCAGTTACACCGAGGTTCTCATCAAGGCGGTTCAGGAGCGCAACGTCGCCTTCGATGATGAGGAGGCGATGCAATCACTCAACGAAGTGATTGCTCACTCGGCTGATTTTTCGCAGAGTTTATTGTTGCATCGGGAGGACTCGGTGCGCGAGATGGGTATTGAGATTTTGCGTAAGAGTGCAGATGCGGCAGTGCCGATCTGTCTGCCGTTGATCGCGCACGAGAACCCACGCATTCGCAGTGCCGCGCTCGACGCGATGGGTGGAGTGACCATGGCCTCAACTCAGCTCGAAGTGATCAGTCAGAGCCTGCCCTTGCTCGACGATGTGGATACCGAGGTACAACAGAGCGCCGCACTGCTGGTTGCTCGCGCCGTTGAAACAGCGTACCTGAATACGGAACAACCCTCCATCGACGCACCACTCAGGCAGCAGATAATAGACGCGGTGTCACCGCGCTTGGTGTCCGCTGCCGAAAATGCCGCGCTGCTAGCCCAGTTCCTGTTCGTCCTGCACCGCCTGGACGACGCCGGCTCGATGACGGTGCGCACGATCATGGTTGAGCAGCTATTGGAAAGCGAGTCGGCCGAGGAAATCACCGCCGGCATTGCGGCTGCTGCCCGCATGGGTACCGCGGCAGGGTACCCACAAATCGTCGACTTTTTGTCCCATCCTCTCGCAGCCGTGCGCGAAAGCGCCGTCGGCAGTCTCCACGGTATGTCCGATGAGGGTGTTCTCGACACGCTATTAGAGCTGCTTGGCGATCCAGACCCCGACGTCGTCGACGCAGCGGTGAGTGGCTTGCGTTCGAGCGTTGGCGCCAGTCGAGGCGACCCTCTGGTTCAGGCATTGCGCGAGCGCCCGTTGCCGCACTGGGAGAGACTGGTGAGCGCGCTGTTGGACCAGGAAGACGAGGCCTTGATTCCGGAAGTTGTGCAGTCCTGTTCGGGACGGCTTCGTGAAGCGAATGGCTATTTGGTTGCTGCTCACGTTATCAGGCGGCAATTCCCTGGGCAAGCCTCGGACCTGCTGGCTGAGCAACTTCAGTTGCAGTGCCGGGCGGCGCAGAACGGGACGATACGCGTGCTGGGCCACCTGGGAGATGTCGGCCTCGTCAACAGCCTCCTAGATCGTCTTAATGAAGAGGACGAAGCGGCGCGTGAGAATGCCATCGAGCTATTGGAAAATATTGGCGACTCGGCGCTGATGCAGCTGCTGCTGCCGTTGATGAGCGATGATGATGAGGAGGGCACCGCTGCTGCAAGCGCAAACGTCGATTGGCCGGGGAGTAGCCAACTCAGCATAGACACTGCCCTGAATTTTGCGCTTGGATCCAGCGATCGCTGGACGCGAATGGCCTCAGCCTGGGTTGCCACCACCAACGATCGGAGGGATCTGTTGGAAGGGCTGCCTGACGAGGTGGATGAGCCACTGACGCAGATGATGAATCACAGAACCGATGTGAAGCGATCCGATGTAAATCGACCCGATGTGAAGCGATCCGATGCGGGACAACCAGGAGTGGATGTTGACATGGAGAAAGATCAACCTCTGACCAGTATGGAAAGGATCACCTTTTTGAAGGCCTCACCGTTCTTTGCGGCACTGCCACTCGAGGAACTATATCACATTGCGCTGTCGGTACAGGAAGAGAGCGTCAAGGAGGGCACGGCCGTGATTCGGCAGGGGACGTTGGGTGATAAGATGTACATCGTGGTTGAAGGAGAGCTGCAGGTCAGGCGCTTCGACAAGGAAGAGGAAGCGGACGGTGATGTCGGCGATGCAGACCAGCCGGACGCACACTTGGCGAAGGGGCAGTTGATGGCAACGATGCGCGACAAGCAGGTGTTCGGTGACATGGCGCTATTGGATGATGAGCCGCGGTCCGCCTCTGTAGTCGCCGTTCGAGATTGCCACCTGCTGTCTTTGCAACGAGGCGATCTCGAACGCATCCTGCGGCGTTATTCCTCCATCGCCTTTAACATGATGCGCATCCTTTCGAGTCGCCTGCGTGAAAGCATGGCCGACTAGGCTGACGCTTCGGCGCCGGTCTGTTCCAGTAGCATGCAGTAGGCTCGTTGGCCGCGTGCGAAGCTGCTCAATCTGAAAAACTCATCCGGTGCATGCGCGTTCTCGTCCTCGAGGCCGAACGAAAAAGTGACGGTGTAGATGTCGAGGACATCGAGCAATATGCCACACACCGGCAGGGTGCCTCCAAGCCTGGTGTAGTAGGGCGCTCTCCCATACAGCTTCTCCAGCACTATATGAGCGGCCCGATTACCCGGATGATCAACCGGCATGAGGTACGGCCATGCCGGAGACTCACCGGTCGTGACGGAGATCTCAACCCCGGGAGAACGCTGACTTTCGAGGTGGGTGGCTACCAGGGCAGCGATCTTTTCAGGGTCCTGGTCCGGGACCAGGCGACAGGAAATCTTGGCGTGCGCCTGCGACGGCAAGACCGTCTTGACGCCATCCCCACTGAAGCCGCCCCACATGCCGTTTATCTCAAGCGTTGGTCTGGCCCAGGCGCGTTCGAGGGTGCCGTACCCGGGCTCTCCGAAAACCTCCCGGACGCCTAACAACTCGCGGTAGGCGGCGTCGTCACACGGAACAGCAGCGATCAGTTCGCGCTCGGTTCCAGCCAACGGAATGACGTCATCATAGAAGCCGTCCACGAGAACGCGGCCATCGGCGGTATGCGTCGAAGCCAGTATGCGACTCAGGGCGTGTAGTGGATTCTGTACGGTGCCGCCGTAGATGCCTGAGTGCAGGTCCATACCGGGACCACGCACGTCTATTTGCAGCGCGCACAACCCCTTAAAACCACGCAGCACGGCCGGCTCCTTCTCGCCGCGCTGCGTGCCATCAGCACAGACTGCCCAATCACATCGCAGACGTTCGGCGTGCCTGGAAACAAAGGCGGGTAGATTCGGGCTGCCGCTTTCCTCTTCGCCTTCAAGGAGGAATTTTACATTTACCGGCAGTGTTCCCGTAGCTGCGAGCAGGGCCTCAACGGCCAGAATCGGCAGCAACATATTGCCCTTGTCGTCGGAGGCGCCGCGGGCATAGATGCGCTCATCGCGGATATGGGGATCGAACGGGGGATCGGTCCACAATTCGAGCGGATCGACGGGTTGGGTGTCGAAATGGCCGTAGAGCAGCAGGGTCGGTTTGTCCTGTGCATGACACCAGTCACCGTACACGCTGGGCATTCCACCCGTCTCCAGTATTTCGACATTCTCCACCCCGGCTGCTCGCAGGCGATCGCTGACCCAGGTGGCGGCATGCCGCACATCAGCCGCGTTCTCCGGTAGCGTCGAGATACTCGGGATGCGAAGGAAATGCAGCAGTTCGTCGATGAAGCGGCCGCAATGATCGTTCAGGTACGACTCCCAGTTGGGCATCCAAATACTCCTTCTCAGTCTCTGACCATGGAACGGAGCAACTTCAGGTTGTCGATGTCCTCCTGCAGGTCGTCGCCTTTGGGGGTCTCGAGGATCATGGCGACTGTAGCCATGGCAGGGTCGTTGACGATGTTAACAAAACCGGACGGGCCAATTTCTCCCTGGCCGATGTGTTCATGACGGTCGACCTTTGAGCCCAACTCACGTTTGCTGTCGTTGATGTGAAAAATCTTGAGGCGCGCACGCCCGACTATGGTGTCAAACTGACGCATGGTTTCGGCATAGTCTGCACTATCACTGATGGGGTAGCCGGCGGCGAAAATGTGGCAACTGTCGAGACAGGTTCCGATGTGTGCGTCGTTGTCAACCCGGTCGATGATGTAGGCGAGTTGTTCGAAGCGATAACCGAGGTTACTACCCTGGCCCGCGGTCGCCTCCAGGCACAGGGTTACGGTATTGTCGGGAATCTCGTCACAGAGCCGGTTCAGGTTGCGTGCGATCAACTCCAGGCCTGGCTCCTCACCCGAGCCAACGTGCGATCCCGGATGGAATACCAGATTCGGGATCTTCAGCAGATTGCAGCGCTCGACCTCGACCTTAAAAGCGGTGTAAGACTTTTCATTGAGGGTCTCATCCGGTGAGGCGAGATTGATCAGATAGCTGTTGTGCGAGCAGGCTACGGTCACGCCGGTTTCTTCCTGGGCCGCAAAATAGCGCTCGACTTCTTCGGTTCCCAGCTTCTTGGCACGCCACTGATTGTTCGACTTGTTGAAGATCTGAACTACGTCGCACGTCGCCGTCTGGCCACGGGTGATGGCGTTGTCTATACCACCGGCGATGGAGGCATGAGCACCGAATGACAGACTGGCTTTGGTCATGGCTTTGGGGTGTGAATGAGTCGTTGATGTCGGGAATGCATCAAAACGGTTTTACCACGGCGAGAAAGACGATGACTACCATCAAGAGCGTCGGACCCTCGTTGAGAATGCGATAGAATTTCTCACTGCGGCGCCGCTCGTCGCGTTCAAACTCCTTGCGGAACTTGGCCATGGACCCATGTAGAGCGCCAAGGATGAGCACGAGGAGAATCTTCGCATGGAACCATCCACCGATGCCGGGGCCGCCTGCGGTCAAGGCCATAATCAAGAAAATGCCGCTTACGATTACGAGGATGCCGGCTGGGTTGATAATGGTGCGCAGCAGCCGTTGCTCCATCACCTTGAACTTTTCGGACGCCTCCGATCCCGCTACTACCTGGGTGTGGTAGACGTAGAGTCGCGGCAGGTAGAGTAGCCCCGCCATCCATGAAATCACAAAAATGAGATGCAGGGCCTTTAACGTCAGGTAGTGGTGTATTAGAAATTCACTCATCCGATTCACTCATCTGGTTCACGCTCTCTCGCTAAAATGAACTGCATGGCATCAACCGCAGACACGGGCCACTATGGTCACACGGGCAACAGGCGCTCTTCCCCTTCGCGTACCCCAAGGGGCGTTGGCATTTGGCGGTAGTCGGTTCCCGCATATCCGTTCCAATCCCACACAACGTCTCCGCCCTTGAGCGTCAGCTCACAGGTCAATCGGCGGTCGCCGTGGAGGTAACCGCCGACTGAATCCGTGTACCCGAATGACCCGTTCAACAACCGCAGAACGGCGACGTCGGCAGGTGCTCCGATGCTCAGATGGCCGTGCTGGGAGCGGTCGATGACGCGCGCCGCATCGATGGTCGATTTCTGCACGACGGTTTGCAACGGCATGCCCATGACGAGGAATTTTGACATGGTCGTGGTCATGTCCAGCATACCGGAGTTCATACTCATTACGTGGAGGTCGGTCGAAATGGAGTCCGGGTACCAGCCCTGCTCCACGCATGGAATCGCGTTCTCGAAGACAAAACTACCGGCGCCGTGACCGACGTCGAATAAGACGCCTCGTTGCCGTGCCGCACGGAGGTAAGGCAAGACGTTACCGTCGGTGCCAATACAGGGGACCGGACCGCGGTACATATGGGTGGAGA
>Ga0114999_10010525_pt1 | contig 10001 bp, 5 predicted proteins | sample ArcticOcean_MG_C_3_FD_89820 | JGI IMG/M metagenome (GOLD analysis project Ga0114999, IMG submission 89820) | Marine microbial communities from western Arctic Ocean - ArcticOcean_MG_CB8_126 | ecosystem: Environmental > Aquatic > Marine > Oceanic | place: Arctic Ocean: Canada Basin | collected... | reverse complement strand
TTCCCTCATATGTTCTCCGTCTAGCTCCAATTGAAGTATCTCTAAAAAATCTAAAGTGTTTTCTTGTATATTCTTTTGGTATTGAATCATAACCTACAAAAGTAGTATCTGTTAATAACGAAACATTATCTGTATCACCACCAACGTATGCAAATCTAGCCAATTTTTGATACCATTCTTTGTTATATTTCAAAGGTACCCAATTATTTCCATCAAGTTGAGGTGGATGTAAACTTTGAAATGCAGATGTTCTATCCGTTTGAGGCTGACATACATAATATTTTCCATTGTCGGACAAATCACTTCCAGAACTATATGTCGATCCACTAAGATATAATTTCGTATCTATAGGCTGTAAAACAACATCTCCTAAATTATAAGAATTATTACGAATCCATCCAGAACTGGTAACATTTGGAGCAGCTGGCATCCACGATTGTGTAACTGGTAGAGTTCTAATAGCATCAATATAAGTAAGACCGTGGGATTGATCAAAATAAGTATATGCGCCTATATTATCCGATGTAAAATCATCTACTGGTCCAAATGCCAGCGCCCCGTTCTGAATAGGTGTGGTAGAAAGCAGACTTGCGGTTGAGCTACCAGCAAATACAGACGGCAACGCGGAGAACGATCCATCTGCTCGTTGGGTAGAATCTCGCTCTTTATTAGGCCGAGCAACAATACCATTCAAAGAATTAAACCCACTTTGATCATATCCATCAGCTGATACAATAAACGTTGTAGAAACAGCAGTTCCGGCAGTATAATCTGACAGTGACAAACTTGAATCAATACTAGAATAATCAGCTTGGAGGTCATTTACAAAAGAAGAACTAATTGAAAGCGTCGGGTCGAGTGATCTAATCACATCCCTATCAGTAGTAGATGTAATAGCATTATTTGTTCTTCGCGTATTCTCTCCCCCCATCTTAATGGTTTCTCTTCCTCTTAGTTTATTTCTATTTAAAATTGGAGAACGAATAACAATTCCATCTGTAATGTTAGCGCGGGCGGGGAAATAATCCTTTACAGTCTCACCAAACAGATGTAAAAACTTATCAAAAAATCTAATAAAAGCATTATAATCTATTGTTGGTGCTAAATTCTTTACAAACGATTCTTCAATAGTATCTAATAGGGGATAATTATCAGCATTTCTATCAATCGGGCGACCAATAAAATTACCTAAATCAATATTACCATACGAACGAATAACATCTCTGTCCACAGCATCTACTGGTGATATAGATATATCTATATCGGTCGATCCCATGCTACTTGTTTGGAATTTCTTAACAATAGACGTTAACGTTGATGTTCTACTCAACGATCCCGACAACGGTGGTGCTGGTGCAATTCGTATCATATCAGTAGTTTGTATACCAGCTCCTGCTTTATATGAATTCTCAATTACCGTTCTAATACTTCTCTGGTGTTGGTATAGTGGAGAAGTACCAGTAGGAAATCCAGTACTAACAATATTTGTCAAATTAAGCCCTATAGCTTTATTAACATATGGTGAGGTATTAATCACATATCCAGCATCTTCAACATCATTAGGTAAATTAAATGATAATCTAACATAAAGATTTTGTAATGAAGAACTATAAGTATTTCCCGCGAACATGCCTGGGTTTTCTGCAAACTCAACAAACTTTCCGTCGTTGATTTGTTCTCCCCACAGTCTAAATTCGTCTAAACTTAAACCACTTGCTGCTCCACCACTTGAGGCGGGAGCAAGAGAACCAAGATGAAAGTCTTTAAATGAATTCCAATGTTTGCTCATAGATGGATAAGTTTCTACTATTGATTGACTCACCGTTGTTTCTTCAGTTTCTATTTTTCTAATATCAAACTGAACTCCAGCCGAACCAGATCTTAATTGTACACTAACAGGATTTTCATCAAATAAGTCGAAATAACTACTCGACATCCAAGTCGCCGAACCCGAAAGTATTTCAAGTCGGCCTGAGTTTGTATAATAAGCGTTGGTGGTGCTGTCGGGATGTAGTGCAGCAACCAATTTATAATCCATATTTAAACCAGAAGTGCCTCTAATATCAAATACTGTTTGTGTTCTGGCATCTTGTAATGAAAATCTCATCTGTACAGTCTTTGGTGCTCTTGAAGCGGTCGTAAATGGAACATTTAAAGAAGAATGTCCGGTCGATCCGCTGAAATTTAAACTAAAATCTTGTTCAGTTGTTGTCACCTTAACAGGTTCAATTGTAGTATATGCTCCCTTTAGAGATTCACGAACTGTAATTAAATTTGGGTTAATTCCAAAGACATTAAGTAATGAATTTATAGATTGTTTTGTTCCTTTTGATTTCAATATGAACGGCAAAGCATGAACATATCTATTATAATATTCATCAGCTATTTTTTTATAAGAAACAGATCCCGTATTATCCCCCGTAACATATTTAACCAACCCCTCGACACCAGAAATACTTGGAATACTCACACCAAATGATTCTATTACATTAGCCGCCATAGGTGCTGATATTTCTTTATCTATTTTTGGATATCTAGAAGACAGGTTTTCCAAATTTTTAATATAAATTTTAACATTATCAAAATGATGACCAATTAAATCGGTAAATGTTATAAAATCAACCGAATCTTCATCATCCCACAAATAATCTGGAATGTTTTCTGTTAATCTATTTTTATTATTTACATCATACTCAGTGGTTATAGCACTCATCTCATCGTACCAATCGGACGATGAAGCGTGTGTTGTTGCAAGTGGTATTCCCAAGATCTTCGGATAGGTATAATCAACTTTATATTGATTATTTATGTTAAAGTTCGATTCATCGGAAGCTGAATATGGAAGATTAGATTCAAACCACAACTCACTTTCATATCCATCAAAATTTCTAACTAAGTCTTGTATTTGTTTTGAAACTTGATTTGATGTATCAACAAAGACAGAAGCTGAAGCTTCATAGCCCGGACTTCCAGTAGTAGCGGTCAACAAGTCATATACCACTGAAGAACCCGACTGTGACAAAGTAGTCGTTCCATTCGCAGCGACTACCAATGTTCCAAACACAGTATTATATGATCCAGCTTCAGCAGATGAACCAGAAATATTTAAATCTTCAACAAATATCGGAGATACTGTTATTAAATCTTGTATTTTATCTAACTTGGCCTTAAAGACCTCAATTCTCTTTTGAGCAGATCCAAATGTCACAAAATTTTCAAAATTTGAATAATCTGCATTTATCTCCATAGACGCTTGATTCACATTATAATAATTTTCTAATACTTGATTTGAAACAAAATTAGAATAACTTGAACTTACATTCAATGCTCCAGATCCCCCAGCTATGCCTGGAAGTAAATCTACCAATCTTCCTGTTACTTTATTTTGGGTTCCAAGTCTACCCGAAGGTGAAGACGGTCTTAACTCTGGTACAATGGGTCCAACTTCAACAGGTAAAAATTTAATTACATCGAAAACTGGATTTTGTATTTCTCTAACTACCATAGCCCGGCGGCCAACTTGATATCCAGTGGGAAGTACATTTTTAAGACGAAGGGCTACTTTATTTCCTTCTGCTCGTTTCCAATTTATAATTTGAAGTTGTTCATTAGCCATAGATATTGGCAGATCACTACCTTTATCAAAATTAAGAAGAGTTTTTCCATATCTTAATTGATCATAATAATCGTCAAAATATGGTTGCATCATATCTGTAATAGTCTGAGCTAAAATGGTTCGTATGGAAATTTGAGTATACTCGGACTTAAACTTTAAATTAACTACAAACTCATGCTGAGTGACCAATCCGGCCGCGGTGCGTGTAGTGGAAGGTGTTTGAATAAAGTTACAAGTGCCGTCAGATTCGGTTGCAAGAGGATTATAATTTAGTGCATCTGGGTCCATGCACCCTAATACTCTAGCAAATGTCGCGATGCGCTGGGCATCGACGGTTTTTTCTTCGCCGGTGTGGGATGTTGACTCATATCTTGCTCGAATTTTTACAACTTGATTAGCTACGGTTGGTTTAATAGCTGTGACTATAACAACGCTCTCCCAGTTCCCGTGTGTAAAATCCTCCGTAACACTAATAAACCCCGGAGCTGATGAGGTCCAATCGAGCCGGTGTCCTAGAATTGCGTCATTATCATTATCTAAAACCTGAGCTATAATTGTTTTTGTCTGTCCCGCTTCTGTAAACTGTAAAATCTCATTAGTAAGCGGTTCACCGGACTCATCAAGCAGCTTAAGCTCGACATTGTTCTCAAACATTCAAATCTCCCATTACTAATAAGGACTTAAAGTTCAAACTTGTTATCATTATCATCATCATCAAAACTTAAGTTCCTCACCGTCAACACCGTCGCCATCGTCAACGGGGCCCGAGCCACCGCCCCCACCACGCCGCGGGGGAGGGTTTGTTTTTGGTCTCTTTGATAATTTTAACGTAAGTTCAAGTGGTTGACCCCCTTGATCTTTATATATGTTGTTATTTGTTAGCTTTACTATAAACTTAGCAGGGGTCTGGGCGAGTCCTTGCTCGGCATCAAAAACCAAGCTTAATCTTGTAGGATTCTTTTCCCGACCTTGAGATGATAACGTAACTTGTTGTTCAGACCGAGCGTCGAACGCCGTGACGGAAAAGCCGTCCTCTGGCCACACGTTCGTTCGTATTTCGTTGCCGGCCACTGTCCTTACCTGTCGGAAAACTACGTTGACTGGTTTTGTATCATTATTGGTGGAACCAAAGACCACGTTCGGTGTGGTGGTCACAAGTTCATACCAAGGAGCTAGTTGCTTCGTCGCCGTCGTGCTGGTGGATTCTTCTGTTGTTGTAATCAATCCGTTAAAGATTATACTATCAGATTGATCATTTAATATGCCGTGGTTAACCCTAACCATAAATTGAAACGTACCTCTACTTGGAATACTAACAGGATCATCTATGGTAGTTGTGCCATCGGTCAAATAAAATCTCAATGGTCCCGAATGAGAAAATTGTATGTTTAGGGTGTCCGAAGTTGCATCTGAACTTTCATAAGCAATCGTATAGGGACCACCTTCAATATCCCTTTCATATGGCGCATCCCAAGAACATCTATCTAGTTCTATAAATAGCGGTGGACTAATCGTGACTGGCATTTATTTCTCACTCATTTATTGATTCAAAAAAAGTTGACCATTTTCAGGAAACTTACTTAAATGGGAATTTGTATTAGATAATGAACCAAGAATTGTTTCAATTTTGTTTGCTAAAACTGCTTGAAAATTATTATCAGTTATTCTAAATCTTTTAGCTTCTATCTCACCATCCACCCAAGTTTTTATTTCACCAAATATATCTTTAACAACAGTTCTTAATACATCCTCAACTTGTTCACGGTGGTTTTCTTGAATATAATTCCATGTAAGTGTATCCGACTGCAAGTGCTCAATAATGTTATTCATTAAGGTTTCATACTTATTTTCATCAAGTGGTTTATACGTTTCAAATGCATGGACCAAGCTATATTTAAAATCTTTTGCAAAAATAGATGTATCAACAAACTGTTCAAATTGTGTTTGATCAAACACATGGTCAGATATCATCTCTAGAATTAATTCTTGTCTAGTATCAGAAATTTGTGCAATTTTCCAACTAGTTGCACTTTGTTGACCATCAATTGAAAACTGAGTATAATGTCCGATCTCTTTTGAAAAGAAATTAATTATTAAATTATATGTGCCAGGAGCTAAATCACTAAGGTATTTTGAATAAAGACTAGTTTCTGGATTTTCTGGATTCCAAAACTCCAAACCCAACTGTAGTGTCTCGTAAGCAACATCGGCATCATGTCTCCGGCGCGCGCTATCTCTAAACTGAAGATAATTTTCTGAAAGTGGGATCACTACACTTTTTGCCAATTCATTAGTACCTCTAGTATAAAAGTGTAATTCAAGAAACTCATTACTAAGATCCAGCCCCAACTCGCCATCAGCAACTACTTTAGAAACAATCTCATCATTAGGGCCAGCAAATCTAAAAATAGTTTCTTCTATTTTTGCAAGATCTCCAGTAGCAATACTTCCTATCATTTTCGCGCCGGCTTCTGCATAATTCTGTGGATACGGCATTATTCCATTTCCTCGTTGTTAAACCTGTCATCACGAACATTGCCCGTTCTAACATTAGCACGTTGTTCACGAGCCTCAACACGGTTAGCACGAACTTCAGCACGGGCCGTTCTTTCTTCGGCACGTTCAACCTGTGCTATAGCTTGATCCCTTTCTTCTGTAATCTGTACTGTTTGTTCCACTTGTACCTGTTGCTCGCGAGGAGTGGAAATTTGTGGAAGAACAGATGCATCCGTAAATTCTTTAAATTCCACATCATAATTACTAAAATATACTGTTGGATTTGTTTCAATAGTATTTGTTTGAATGTTTAACATTTGCATTGGCACCCTCTTTCTACTATTACCCTTTATGTATAATTTTTTAATCCTTGTTGGGTATTCTTTAAGATCATAAATGTAAGTTCTCTGATTTTCACCATCGACATGAAATTTTTCAATAAACCTCAATTTATTTTGAAGCTCAAATTCAGAATAAAATACATCATTAAGTTCTGACCATTGAAGTCGTGGTCCTACCCAATTACTTTTCATTTATTACACTACCTTAAACCTAAAGGATTTGGAAAAATAAACCTCACTACCCAATGTGGTCTTTAAACTTAAATCATAAAATCTATTTTTGTGCAATGGTTTTGTATCAATCATTACATAAGATCCGGTACTATCACAATCAACGTGAGAATATAAATCAAATGGAACAACGGTTGTACCAGAACCCGCATCTACTATAGTGTAAATAGACCCAGATGGTAAATAATATCTATTATCAAATCTTCTAGTATTTGCGAATGTTTTTACTGGATATCGGTCTCTGACCGTAAATCGCATTTTTGCAACTTCACCAACACTATATTGAGCCTTCATATTTTTTGGAGCAACTTCAATATCAAGTGAAGTTAGTGTTTTCAAACTTCCAGTGACAAAAGATTGATTCGACCAAACCAATTCCAAAACTGGTTCGTGAACCGTATGGGTCTGTCTTGAAAAGAATTTAATATTTCCCGTATTATTAATATCAGCTTCTGCGCTACCCGAAAATGTTAATAGCAATCCATAATTGCTACTTTTAGACGAACCAGATATCATAGGCTGAACAACGTCAGTTACGTTTATTCTAAGTTCATCGTTTCTAATATCAACAACCGAAGCACTAACCACCGGAGTTAATTTATAATCACCACCAGCCCCATGATTAGGACCAGAGGAACCTGACCAATCGGAAGCTGATGCGTATGTGTTCCATGTAGCTCCATCATCAGATTTGAAGGGGCTTTGTTCGAAATATCCCGATCCTTCTTCCCAAGAACGAGAAACTGGATAAACATAAACTAATTCATTTTGATTTAATTTTGTAGCATTGGCTACCTTCAAACTCAAATATGCATCAGAATTTGTTGGAGCACCAACAAGATCAGTCAAGGTAAACTTAACTAACGACCTAACCCGACCATTAGAAATTTCTAACTTGTCTTGCTTTTTACCAACCTCTAAAATTTCATCGTGGCCAGTATTTAAATTAGCATACCGTTCGTAGATACTTGCATCTGCACTAGCAGTTATGAATACCCTACTCATTGTACCGCGGACCCCACGATATCAATTTGTGGATATCGTAACTCAAAAATACAAGGATCAGCAGAAGGATAAATAACTCTATCCTTTGTGTTTGCTTCTATATTGTATGAATATGGAGCATAGTCACTTCCATCTTTTTGTTGCCATTTGTTTATAAATGTTAAAGTTGTTACAGACTGAACACCGTCTACGTTTGCGATTTTTACCAACAAATCATCTTTTATTATAGGTTGGTTTATTTGCCAATCGTCAATATTAAAATATTTTCTAATCGTATCACTACACTTAACCAACGTATCGGTGGTGTTAGATCCACGATAAACAACAATGGAATAATTAATACCAATAGATACCCTAAAGGCGTCTACAATATTAATTCTCTCAGTTAATATTCGATAACCTTTCAAAAATTGTTTTATATTTAATTTAACCGAATCGTTTACTGTAGTTAATCTATTATTAGAATCAAGTCCCATCACATACAAATTAATATTTGTATTAATTGGAGAATTATCAACATAATTAACATCATCTTCTGGGTCTATTGACTCAATACCCTGTTGTTCTTCTTTGGTATATTTAACTACAGCATTAATGGCATCATCTTTTATTACAAATGCTTTATGTACAGTCCCATATTTCGCGGGCATAGATAATACTCTTTTTTCATAATCTGTAGATGTCACTATGCGACCTTGAGCATTTAAATATCCCATAGCAGATTGTCTGATTTGTTCAACACTTGGAGGACTCCCTCCCCCACTAGCAGCTTCATCATTAGTAACAGTTACACTAGATAACATTGTACTATAAACAGCTTGATCTGATGTAGAAAGAATTCTGGTTTCATTTCCTGTATTAAGATTACTGATTTTATTAATTAATCCCGATCCAACATTTGAAGTTACTCCACCAGCTATTCTGTAGGTAATGGTTAATGTTGTATTGCCGGGGGCTAAACCAAACGAATTACCAGTTGTAAAATTAAGAGTATCTAAAGCAACGTTTGTCATATTTTGTAGATAATTTTCATCATAAACAGATTTGTAATCTGGATTTTCATAAACATCTGACAAATCGCCTGTTCCACCCCCAAAAATCAATTCAGTTTTTAAATTTCTATTTAATCTTACAACAAACCTTCTATTTGTTTTAATTGTTTTAAGTTTATAAAACGGGACAACAGCAGTAGAACTTGGACTAGCTACTATATCTTGAAAAATATAATCCTGAGATAAATTATCAACTTGATGCCAAGTATTTCCTTCAGCGTCTACTACTGATTTAATGTCTACAACATTTGCTCCTGGCACTTCAATTTTTAAAAACTTAGTTGGTGTTGTAACAACTCGTTCAATAATTTTTTCTGTTCCTGACATGGTTTTTATAGGTTTTGATACCAAATAAAAATCCGGCAGTCCAGTGGATTGAAGAGAAAACGGTCTTACATCTCTGTTAGTTGCATCTCCAAAATCACAAATATCTTTTGTAACAAAGGTTCCAACATCATTTTGTGTCGAAGCTGCGAAAGAAGAACCTGGCAAAAATCTTGGAAGATATTTTGTTTCTAGATTTCCTTCTGAGTCGGCTGGAATCAAAGCAGACATTGATACGGTACAAAACGCAGGAGTTACTAATCGGGGCCTATATCCAAATCCCTGAGCCAAGGAAACAATATTTTCCTTTTCTTCAGCGTGTGCTAATAGGCTCTCCTTATAAGAATGATCTGTATAATAAGAAAGAACATCTCCAATATACGACGATAAATCAAGAAAAATACTTCCGGGGGAAGCATCACTAAAATCTTGATATGTGTCTGCAAAGTAAAATTTAGTGAATTCAACTAAACTTTTCTTGAAATCCGAATAATCTTTATTCAAATATTTTACTTGTTTTTTATCAATTCGTTTATCTAATACAACATCAGATACTTGATTAATTGCCATTTATAATCCTCAAATTTGAATCAAAACTTGATCTGTTAAGTCGGGGGTTTCTGTCAATCTATAACTCATATAAATTTTTGCTGTATATCTATCTTTGTCATCATCGGTGGTATTTATCTCAAAATTTTCTAATTCAATATAAGGCATCCACTTAGCAACAGCTTCTTCTACTGTTCTTTTAGCTTCAGAATATAACTCATCATCGTTATGATCAAAAATAACCCGATGAATATCACACCCAAATGTTAAATTTCCCAGCCGCTCTCCCTTCATGGTGGAAACTAAATTAATAAAGTTACTTTTTATTTGTGTCATATAGTCATTGGACAATTGAAAATATCCACCATCTGCTCGTCTAAGAGGAAG
>Ga0114999_10010523_pt1 | contig 10002 bp, 9 predicted proteins | sample ArcticOcean_MG_C_3_FD_89820 | JGI IMG/M metagenome (GOLD analysis project Ga0114999, IMG submission 89820) | Marine microbial communities from western Arctic Ocean - ArcticOcean_MG_CB8_126 | ecosystem: Environmental > Aquatic > Marine > Oceanic | place: Arctic Ocean: Canada Basin | collected... | reverse complement strand
CACGAATCGATTCGACACCGAGCTGTTCTTCAAAGTCTTTCTGAAACTGGGTGATGCGACCGGTTTCTCGGCGGATCTCAGAGCCGTCGATATAGTCCCAGCCAACAGCTGCAACTACGATAGCCAACAGGGCTATGGAGGCTCCCACATTCGTGATGCGAACATCGCTCCATGCGCGCAACTTGAAAAGACGATTGGAAGTAAACACGGACGCGAGAGAAATAACGATTCCGAATACCGTACCCCAGAGAATGGCACCGGCACCCTCGCTCTCCCAGAAACCTATCGTAGGATCCGACGGGTCGAACCATCGGTGTTCGTGCTGGAGCCCTAGCAGCGCGCCGACGATAGCGCCAACCAGAACGACCCTTGGCCAGCCGATCAATTAACCAAGTACACGAAGCGCACTGCGGGAAGTGCATCCAGAATACGGTGGTTACGGCAGGTATCTGTGGCGGACAAGGGTTTAAGAGCCTTACACAACATCGGGTATCCCGTCCTGCTCCACGAATGAGCTCGCAATATCGGGGTTCTCCATCACTTCGCTGTCCTGGTAGATGAAGCAACTGGCGACGGTGTGTGGACGGCTTTGGAATAGCGGAGGCATCTGGGTGTGGCATATATCCATGACCTTCGGGCACCGATCGGCGAACTTGCACCCGTCGAGTGCCCCCCCACCCTCGCTGGCCAATCCCGCAAAAGTTTGCGTGCCCCAGGCGATCTTGGGATCCGGTTGGGGAATTGAGTCAACCAGGAGCTGTGTATAGGGGTGGTGCGGATCTTGGATCACCTTTTGCATCGAGCCTGCTTCAACGGCAGAACCTTTATACATGATCATGATGTTGTTGCTGATCTGAAACGCGGTGGTGAGGTCGTGGGTGATGTAGACCACCGATATACCCAGCTCTTTGTTCAGCTTCTGGATGCTTTCGAGAATCGTGGCTCGAAGGGAGGCATCTACCATCGAAACAGGCTCGTCGGCAAGGATGACGCGTGGCTTCAATAACAGCGCGCGTGCAACCATCACTCGCTGTCTTTGGCCTCCGCTCAGCTGGTGCGGATAACGGCCCAGCGTTTCGTCAGGCTGCAATCCCACCATCATCAAGGCATCTTCGATCATCGTAGTGCGGGCGGCTTGTGAGTCCGCTATCTTAAAATTCTTCGCCGGAGCGTGCAGTACATGGTCTACTTTGTAGAAGGGATTGTACGACTCGAAAGGATCCTGAAAGATCGGCTGGACCTCCCGCCTGAATTCCTTCCTCTCTCTGCGCGTCATGGTATTCAAGTCCTTGCCCTTGTAGAGGACAGTGCCGTATGTGGGGCTGGCTACTCCCAACAGCAGGCGCGCCATGGTCGACTTCCCACTACCGCTCTCCCCGGCAATGGTAGTGATCTCTGGATTGTCCTCCGAGATCGTGAACGAGATGTCGTCTACGGCGACGGTCACGTTCGCGCGGCTGAACATACCGCCGCCAAAGATCTTCGAGACACCTCGTAGTTCGAGTAGAGGCGCCATTATTCTTGATCTCCTTCAAACAGATGGCACGAGGCCCGTTGACCCGGCAGAACCTCGCGCGATACGGGTTCATCCACCTTGCACGTATCCATCACAAACGGACATCTTGGGCTAAACGAACAGCCTACTGGCAGGTTGAGCAGCGTCGGTGGCAGCCCAGGTATTCCATTGAACTCGGTCTTTTTGTTGAAGGAGGGCAGGCTCTGAATGAGCAACTGGGTATAGGGATGCTGGGGATTTTCGAATATTGCATCTACCGGCCCAATCTCGACCAGCTTACCCGCGTACATAATCCCAACCATGTCGGCGAATTGGGCGATCAAACCCATGTCGTGACCTATCAGGATCACAGAAGCGTTGAGGCCCTCTTGCAAATGACCGAGGGTCTCCATGATCTGGCGCTGCACCACCACGTCCAGAGCGCTGGTCGGCTCATCGGCGACGATCAGCTTAGGGCTCAGGGCGGTGCCTATCGCCATAACGACGCGCTGCTTCATACCGCCACTGAGTTCGTGGGGATACATTCGAGCTACCGAAGCCGGCAGCCCAACGGTGCGTAATAGCTCCTCAACCCGCTCGTTCAGTTCGTCCTTGGTTGGCTTCTTGCCCTCGGCGTGATCGATGATGCCGTCGATAATCTGCTTCCGCACCCGAATCACTGGATTAAGCGAATTCATCGCCCCTTGCGGTACGAGAGCAATTTCAGAGAGGCGCGCCATGTGCATATCCCCCCGGTTCATCGCCAGCAGGTCACGGCCGGAGAGATACACGTGGCCGCCATGAATCCGTCCGGGTGCTGTCGTCATGCCCATTAATGCGGTGGCGAGTGTGCTCTTACCGCTGCCCGATTCGCCTACCAGAGCCAATCGTTTGCCCTGTTGCAGGCTGAAACTGACCCCGTCAACAGCTTTAAGCACGCCCTGGCTTGTGTCGTAGTAAACCCGAAGGTCCTCGACGACGAGGACGTCGTCAGCTGCAACGCTAGTTCCAGCCCCGGCCTGATCGGTCTCAATCAAAATCACTACCCCGTAGTCGGATTGTCGAACTGTCTGTCAAATCGTACGTCTTCATTCGTCTCTGCGTCTGACCGGTCCGATAGCGGTCGGAGTGTGAGCCAGTCACGGCGGTTCCAGTCTGGATCCATCTCGGCGGGAGTATAGCAATTGGGATGCTGGATGTCCCCCCTGATTGAACCGTGGAGGAGCAAATCCTCACGGCTCTATCAGGACTCAGTGCTCGCTCGGTGATTAGGTCGATATAAATACAGGGTTTGCCGTAGTATTTAAGCAGGTAACTCGATCATTTGAATCGACCATCTTTCGGTGGATATCTATCTTCGGCTAGCAGCCGATACCCGCTGGTTACTCACTGAATGAGGTTCGATTTTTCTCTTCGAAATCGACGTGGATAAGCAGTGTGGCAGGATATGAACAGATCTCCTCAGCATATGAGGAGAGGAATGGTATTATTCTGCCCCGACACTGAGTCCTGACAGAACCATTTCGCATTATCCGACCGCACCGCGCAGCCAGTGTTTCAGACTGGACTGCAGGAAATTCTGAGTGACCGAAACCAACGACGAGTTCACTAACCGTACGTTTTAGAAAAAAGAACCCAAATGAAAATCAAGGAAATCCGTGCGATCAGTGTGAACATTCCGTCGATCCCGCCGAAAACGAAGGCGCGCAGGCCGACATGGAACAAGACAGCACCGCGCCAGCTTCCTATCAATAAGTATCCGGAATTTTCTAACTTGCCGGGTGATATGCCAGGTATGGGCGGTGGTCAGGTCTGGGTGCAGATCACGGCCGAAGATGGAACGTTCGGACTCGGAGCGTGTAGTTTCGGAGAGCCAACTGCCGCGGTAGTCGACTACATATTTGCACCTCTCCTAGAAGGCAGGGACTGCTTTGCGACTGAATTCCTGAACGACCTGATGTGGCGCGCTACCCAGCGACTCGGTACCGCAGGTCTATCGACGGTAGCCCAGAGTGGCATCGACCTTGCACTCTGGGACCTGAAGGGCAAGCTTCTCAAAAACCCGTGTACAGCCTCCTTGGAGGACCGAGCCGGGATCGTTTGAACCTGTATGCGACGGGAGACGACCTGGATTGGGCGATGGAACTGGGATTCAAGCATTTCAAGATCACCAATCCCGTCCATTACGACATGGCCACTGCGGGTCTGAACATACTGGAAGAAAAGATCTCCCAGGCGCGAGAAACTATCGGACCTGATGCGGACCTGATGCTCAACGCTGTGATGTCGTACAACCTCGATTTCGCGGTCCAGGTGGCAGAACGCCTGAGGCCATATCACATGAGGTGGCTTGAGGAACCGCTAATTCCGACAGACCTCGAAGCACATGCGCAGCTCAAGAGATCGGTACCGTGGATGACGATTGCCACGGGTGAAGATCATCACGGGCGGCAGGCGTTCCGTCAGCTTATCGAGCAAAGGGCTGTCGATGTCCTTCAACCTGATCTCAATTGGTGCGGGGGCCTTTCGGAGAGCGTGAAAATCTACACACTCGGTGAAGCTGCTGGCCTGATTACCGTCCCACACGGAGGAGCAATGTCACCGTTCGGGCAACATTTCTCGATGGCTATGCCGGAGACACCAATTGCCGAATTCTGGCTCGGGACCGACCCCGGAATTCCTCTGGAAGAAGTAGGCCGTATTCCAGGTGTGGCTCTCCCAAAGGATGGGTACCTGGTGCCTTCCGACGCTCCAGGGTTTGGGATGGAGATAGATACGGGTTGGATAACGCCATGGGATCACAGTCCGTCAGCACATCGCGCGGCACGATACGAATATAGCGGATAGGCGGCGTGGGTAAGACATAAATAGCTCTCATCATTTTCACATGGCGAGATACTATTTTGGCCTGACAATGGGTTTTAACAGAACCCGGGCAAAGTTATGAATCTGATCCGGTCGGGTTATCTTTATTCAGGTGCTCCGTGAGATTGTTAGAACCTACTGCCGCTGGGCAGTGCACGAATTGCCAAACATAGTCGTTCCAAAAAGCGAACGAACGTACTTTCATATGATCGATTGGCTCCTAAGACTAGAAATAATTTTGCCTACCGTCGTGTTCGGTGGGCTCTTTGTTTTATGGGTTGCGATCCCTGCACCTGAAGGTGAGTCCGACTTCGCCAGCCGACTCAGAGCGAGGTTGCGAAAATAATGTTCGCCTCCGCTGATCGCAAGCGATTACTTGTCGGGCTTCTCCTCCTTGCCGTCATCATGGGGCTGTTTCTGACCTTCAACCGGCTACCCAAGATCGGGATCGTTGGCGAAGATCTCGACGCAGTTCAATCGCCTACCAGCCAGTGTTTCCAGGGATTCTGTATCGAACGTGATCCCGGGACAAGCTTCACCACCCGGTGGATCAAGTTCTCGATCACATACCTCCGACTCGTAACAGTTGGTATGACATTCGCCTTTGTAACCGCAGGACTTGCTGAAGCGTTCCTATTCTCGAAATCTCTCGGCAAAGGGCTGCCGACAGCCGGGGTCTTCAGAAGAACTGTCCAGGGAGCCGCTACGGGCGGACTAATGAACCTTTGTTCTGCCTGCATAGTTCCGGTCTCTTCCGCATTCCACCGAAGAGCGAGCATCGAAGGTGCAATCGCAATGGTTCAGGGATCAACCACCCTGAACATTCCCGCGCTCGCAATGGTTTTCTTCGTATTCAGTCCGGTTCTTGGATTTAGCAGGTTAGTCCTTGCAATAGTTGGCGCCCTCATCATCGGACCAATCGTCGTGATGGCTGTTCGCCGTGACCGCACCAACAGTGTTGATATTCCCGACACATTTCAAGACCCAGCAGATCTCGTTGGATGGGGTGAGGCGCTGACGCCTGCATTCCGACACTGGGCTAAGGCAACGTGGGGCTACGCTATTCGTCTATCACCTGTCATGATTTTGGCGGGATTTGCAAGCGGCTTGGCCATCCAATGGTTGAATCCCGAAACGGTAGCCACATATCTCGGAAACGATGTACAGGGCGTGCTGATAGCGGCGACATTCGGCATATTAATTAATGTGCCTTTGCTGTTTGAAATCCCCCTAGTAGCACTATTGTTGTTGCTCGGAATGGGCACTGCTCCGGCAGCCACTTTGCTGTTCGCAGCCGCAGCAGGAGGACCAGTCACATTCTGGGGACTCGCCAAGCTCATGCCACGCAAAGGGCTGGCCACTTTCGTAACCGCTACATGGTCAGTGGGAGCCTTGGGAGGGTTGCTCGTCTTACTCGGGGGTAACTATTTCTGGGAAGACGCAGGGCTAAGTGATCGAGTGGCAAAAGCGGCTGAACGACGAACGGTGGAAGAGTTGTTTCTCGAGCCGCCTTCTGCTCGATTCGGATTCTACGCTGGATATGAATCCAGCTTTGACGGGATACCGGGTGAAGACGAGTTCGGCCCATTTCAAAATATCGCTTCGCTACTAGGAACTGACGCTCTGATCGAAAACAGATATCCGGGTGTTGCAATCTTCGACTTCGACCGCGATGGTGATCTCGATTTTTACGTTACGTCAGCCGAGTCGAATGCGATAGTCGAGATCGCCCGCGGTGGTCCAAACAAGCTGTTTCGAAATGATGGCGATGGCAGGTTTGTCGACGTAGCCGATGCTGCCGGTGTGACTGCCGCCACTCAAAACTCAACGGCAGTTGCTGTGTGCGATTTCGATAACGATGGCTATCAGGATCTATACGTCGGCGCACAGGGTCGGATTGGGGACGATCTCGACTACCGCTCGACTGCACAGATCCCGGGGCTGACGGCGGTTACACAGGACCGATTGTTTCGCAACCGTGGTGATGGAACATTTACCGACATTACTGCGACTGCCTTCGCCGATCACATCAATATTCGGTCGGCTGCGAGTATTGCCTGTGGCGACATCGATAATGATGGGTGGACTGACATTTATGTCGGCAACCGGGCAGACCAGGATTTCGTTGACTTCGACGGTGCGCGCCACCACGGTCACCACAACGTTTTTTTTCGTAACAACGGCGGACTCACTTTCTCCGATCTGACATCCGAAGCTGGATTGGATTCACCTTCCGTCCGAATGCACGATCCGGCCGGGAATCCGATCGAAGGCTTCGATGCAAGCAAAGTTGATGCAAACGGCAACGCTGTCGGTGATCCTTCCGGACAAACATGGGCGACCCTCCTGTTCGACTATGACGCAGATGGCGACCTCGATCTTTGGGTGGGGGACGACGGCGATCGCCTGAAGCTTTACCGCAACGATTCGCGAGGTGATCTTATTTCGTTCACCCGCGTCGAAGACCAGATCGGCATCGATCAGATCGGCCAGTGGAAAGGATTTGCACTCGGTGATTTCGATGGCGACGCCGATCTTGATGTATTCGTAACCAACACGGGATATCACCCTCTAGATCGCGCATCCAAGGGGGAGCCATCGACCGATTGTGCCTATTACCACTCGGGCGATTCCGGCACATGTTTCCATGCTTTGATTGAAAACCACGTGAACGAAGCTTCTGATCCAGACCGCCATGGTGCTTTTGAGATCGTTACCGGAAGTATCAATGTAAATCCGAGTGTGTACTTACCCCCGACGTCTTTAGGGGATGATTTCGAACTGGCAGATGACGGTGCGATCACAGGGTTGGAAGCCTACGAATTCGGATACGGCACCGCGTTCTTCGATATCGACAACGATGCCGATCAAGATCTCTACTGGCTCGGTTCACTGGATGCCCGCGGTGAAGGGCCATCGGGAGATTTGGCACCTGGATTTGGAAGAATGCTGCAGAACACCGGCTCTGGAGATTTCCGTGACATTACGGTGGAGTCTAGAGTCATTGATGCGCTGGCCGTCGACTACCTCGGAATCTACCCTGATGCTCCCAACCCAGCTCTCACCGGCCGCAGACTCGGACCTGAGTACCATGAAAACGGCAAAGGTGTTGCCATTGGTGACCTGAATGGCGACGGACTACTCGACATAATCGGCACGAACAGCAACGGTGAAACATTCGATAGAAATGGCGATCGCACAGTCGTTGGAGGTCCGCTCTTCGTATGGTTGAACAGCGGGACTGACAATCATTGGATTTCTTTCCGATTGACAGGACGGATGGCGGTTGACGGAACAGGTTCCAACGCGGATGCCATTGGCGCCAACATCATCGCTACTCACCCGAATCCGGACCACGAACCGTTTTCTCAGGTAAAAACAGTACTTGGCTCTTCGAGTTCCCTGTCGATGAGTTCGACCGACGTTCACTTCGGTCTCGGTGGTTTCGCCGACCGGGGCATGTTGACAGTACGAATCGAGTGGCCGAGTGGGATTGTTTCGATCCTCGAGGATCTTGAGTTTGATCGTCTCCACGAAATAACTGAGCCAGCTAATTGAGAGGCAGCACTGCTATGGCTTGGGTGATGTCGCGTCGTGAGATAACGATTGCTTTGTCGGGGGCGGATACCGTCGCTCAGATTACCGATGTAGCAGGTGCGCTGGAGCTGGTGCTGCCGGCTGAGGCGACTTCAAAGTTGGACGCTGTTTCTTATGGCATGCGAGCGGTTCTGGACGGGGCGCTTGACGATATTGAGGATGATTAGGGGGTGCTTGCGGCGAGTGGCATCGAACAATGGAGTGGGTGTTTGCGTTCCCCCTAAATCTAGCCTTCTCCCGGTGGAAGAGGAGGTAGCCGTCCAAAATGTCGTTGAACGGCGCTTAGTAAGAGGCGTTTTGGGAGTTACTAGCCTGGGTTCTATTAGATTCCAGGCTAGTACTTGTCCGAATCCGACTGAACGTGCAGCCGCTCGTCTTTACGAATTCCGAATTCCTGCTGGAGAAAGGCTCTGCGAGTTGAAGGCAAATACAATGTTTCTCGTTTAGTGAGTACACCGAGAATTTCGAATGAATCGAGTGGGAACACAATCGTCTTTTTTCCTGCGATCGTGGTTGCCGCCTCATCGGAAGTTGTCAGCAAGCATGGATGAACTTCCAGGCCGTCGCACGGTTCCTTCAGTTTTACCAAAATACGATCTGTTGTTTGATCGTCGGGATTCGACCTCGGGACGATAGTTCCGTTGTACCAGACTAGATCCGTTGGATCGAGTCTGGGGCGGTGTAGTAACGTTCAATGACGACTGCACCAGGTATGCCCCAGGACGATAGCCTGCCTGATTGATCGAACAACGACTCCGTTGAACCTGCCGAAGAGTAGAAATAGTCGAAGGGCTGAGCATCTCGATTCCCCGCATCACGCTGTGCAGGTACATCAGTGATTGGTTAGGCAAGTGAGCCGTTAGTTCAGTCACAATATTGCCCAACAACACGGACTGGATCACTGAATTGCCCAAGATATTCCAAGACAGCCGGTTCAATTCGTTTCGCATTGTGACCGTTGTGGTAGGCACAGTCTTCCTTTGACTTCTTGGCTCGAACGCACTGGTAATTTCGGTAAACATTCCCTTTGTAAGAAGCGCCGGTCTTCCCGGTCATAGGCCCTCCACAGTGACCGCAGCGGGCAATTCCACTAAGCAGGTAGTTGCTCTTGTGTGTGGATCCTCTGGGCGCACCTTTATGAATATCCATCCTTTGCTGCAGCGTTTCCTATTCTTCGTCTGTGAGGATCGGCGGGAAGACGCCAGGTACTTCAATGAGATCCTGCGGAAGGTTTCCTTTCTTCTAGTTTCGTCCGTAGACCATGAGGCCCTTGATTACCGGATTACGGAGGATCTGCTGGATCGACGAAGGGACCCAGTGTTTGGACTCTCTTCTCATTCCCCGATCATTGAGGTTGTCGGAGATAGCTTTGAACCCAAGGTTCTCTTCTGAGCTGAGCCTGACCATTTCTCTGATGATCTCAGCTTCGGTTTCTTCGACCTCCCATCGGACCACAACGGCTCGACTGTCTTTTATCTCTCGTACCGGTCTAAACCCGTAGGGAGCTTTTCCACTGCGGGTTCCTTTTCTGGCGCTATTACCCATGTTCGCTCGGACTATTTCTGATGTTCGTTTACTTTCTTGACCCGCCACTCCCGCGTGCACCATGAGCATCAGTTCATCGTCTTTGAAGTCCTGATCTGTTGCTTCGACCGATACGCCGTGTTCTTCGAGCACCCAGATGCGGGAGAGGAGTTCTTTTGGGTTTCGACCAAAGCGATCTAGAAACTGGACCAGGACTACGTCTACGTCCTCATCCAGCACGTACCTGAGCATCTGTTGATATTCGGGGCGATCGTCACGTTTACCGGATTCAACCTCACGGAAGATTTTTACAAGAATTCCATCTCGATTTGAAACCTCGGCGCGGATCCGTGCTTCTTGTGTTCCGAGCGACGAGCGGTCTTCCTTAGCTTGTCTCTCGGACGAGACTCGAATATAACCTACGAAGTGTTTTTGCGTTATTGAAGTGACCATGTAGTTCCTTTCACTGAAGGCAACATATTCATGGTGTAATAACTATCACAATAGGGAGTTAGAGGGTG
>Ga0114999_10010518_pt1 | contig 10006 bp, 9 predicted proteins | sample ArcticOcean_MG_C_3_FD_89820 | JGI IMG/M metagenome (GOLD analysis project Ga0114999, IMG submission 89820) | Marine microbial communities from western Arctic Ocean - ArcticOcean_MG_CB8_126 | ecosystem: Environmental > Aquatic > Marine > Oceanic | place: Arctic Ocean: Canada Basin | collected... | reverse complement strand
GTCTGCGTTGATGTCATGGCGTCCCCCCTACGGCGATTCGGGCAGTGATGGAGCACATCATACGGATGGCAGTCCCAGCCGGTGCTCACTGTGAGTACCGGCTGGCCGGGTCACTGCTAAGATTTGCCCGATGCCCGCAAATGCCAGTGAACAACCAGTGAACAAGGGGAGTACCTGATGGACTACAACGCGATTCGCAAAGAGCTACGGGGACCGGCCATTTTGCTGATGACCCCATTCGATTCGGCGTTCCACCTGAACACCGACGCCCTGCGCAAGAACGTGCGTCACGTGGTGGACGGCGGCATATCGCGAGGCAAGGGCTTCATCATCTGTCCGTCCGGTACCGGCGAGTACAACACCCTGTCCCGTGAAGAGCACCGGGCCGTCGTGGAGGCCGCCATCGACTCGGCCAACGGCGACATCGAAATCGCCGTCGGCGTCGCCTCCAGTTCCCACTTCGAAGTCATCGAGCGCTGCAACGCCGCCCTCGCGCTAGGGGCGAAAGTGGCAATGGTCCCGCCGCCGTACTACTACCACGGCATGGACCAACAAGGCGTCGTCAACTGGTACACCGAAATCGCCAAAGGCACCGACATCGGCCTGATGATCTACGACCAGTCGTGGCGTCGCCTGGGCGGCAGCGTGGACGGACCGGCCACCGCAGCCATGGCCGAAATACCCAGCATCGTCTCGATAAAGCGCGGGTTTCTGCCCTCGTTCCAGGACTACGTCGAGACTCTCGATCGTTACGCCGACCGGTTCGCCATCGTGGACAACTCCTACGGCCATCTGGCAGGGCTGGCCCACCAGCACGGCGCCACTTCCTACATAACCGGCATCGGCGCATTCTGGCCGCAGGGCGAGGCGGAGTTCTGGGCGCTATTAGAGGCCGGTAAGTACGCCGAGGCCGACCGACTGCACTCGCGCCAGTCCACTTTCTGGCGACTCGTGGACGAGGACTTCGGCGGCTTCGCCACCAACGTGCTCAAGGCCTCGGCCGAGTACGTCGGCATTCAGGCCGGTTCAGTCAGACCGCCCTTCCACGACCTAACCGCCGCCGAAAAGACCCGGCTCGCGGGCATCCTCGCCGAGCTAGGAGTACCCAGCGCTACCTAGATTAAGCCAGTAGTAAACCTGGGTCAGCCAGTTGTGGACTAGGCCCTTTCGGACATATTTACCAAGTACTGCGGAACGTCTTCCGGGCTGGTTCTCCAGAGGGTAAAAGATTCGTGGCCGATTTAGTCGCCTATTTTGACGAAAGCGGGACTCACGCCGATTCAAATATGACGGTGGTGGCGGCGTTTGTATCCGACGCAGCCCGGTGGAAGAGGTTCACAGAAGAATGGCAGTCTGCACTCAAGGACTTCGGCATTCAACACTTCCACATGAACCAATATGAAAGTAGGTTCGGGCAATTCCTAGACTGGAGTAATGACGACCGAAAATCACGACTGGCCTGGCTACTTTCCATAATCGAAGAGCACGTTTCTTGGAGCATGAGTTGCACTGTGTTTCGTGAGCCGGTTGAGACGATCATGTCCAAGCAGGTCGAAAAGAGACTGGGAGGCTTGTACGGCTTGGGTGCTCAACAATGCTGGCGACATATTGGCGAAGTCGTGCGACCTTTTGACGCTTGGGTTGAGTCGGTGATGGAGTCAGGGGCGCAGGGAAGTAAGACGCTGGGCCACTTGTACCAACTCAATAGCCAGCTTGACGAGTGGAGAGACCTAAATCGAATCTCCTCACTGGAATTCAGGAACGGAAAGGATTTCCCTCCTCTCCAGGCCGCCGATATTTTGGCTTACGAGGTTTGGAAACAGTGTCTCCGCCAATTCGGCGATGAAACGCGCGATCCTCGCCACCCGATCCGGGAATTGAGCCAGAAGCCACACCAGTGGATGTACTTCACGGACCAACACCTAAGAGAACTCAACGCCTCGGCGTCGGCGTTAGGCCTGGCGGGTTGAACACATACCATCGGGTTGACGGTTGAGATAATCGACTAGGCGAATCGCCAGCCCGCTAAATCAGCAGTCGCCCGCCGCGTTTCACCACGTTGCCCTGGCTGACGATGGTGTCGACGTTGTGCAGGGCCCGGATGTCGGCCAGCGGGTCGCCGTTGATTATGAGCGCGTCGGCCGACTTGCCGACCTCCAGCGTGCCGGTCTCGCCGGAAATGTCCAAACACTCCGATGAAGTGCGTGTGGACGACACAATGGCGTCCATCTCCGAAATACCCATGCCCTCGACCATGACCTGCGGCGTAAAGGCGAAGTCGCCGAACTCGACGTGGGCCATGCCGGTGTCCAGGCCGGTGACGAACTTAACGCCCCGGTCCCACATGTCGCGCAGAATGGCGTAGCGGCCCTCAGGGTCGTCGAGCACGGCGGACGTCGCGCCGGGGTCCATGTCCACGCCCTTGACGTCGCGAATGGCGGCAATGGCGATGGTCGGGTCCACCCACAGGCCCTTTTCGGCCATCATGTCGGCCACCTCGGGCTTATAGTCCCAGCTCTCGTCCGGGTTCTCCGACAGCCAGGTGCTGTGAATGAGGTTGTGAATGCCCGCCTCTGTGCAGTTGGCCACGCCCACGGTGCCGTGGCAGTGGGCCGCGACCCGCACGCCCATGCGCTCAGCATCCTCTACGGCCGCCCGCAGGGTAGACACCGGGTACTGGGCGGCGCGTACGTTGCTACGGGGGGTAAACGCGCCACCGGTGGACATCATTTTTATGTAGTCGGCTCCCTGTTTTATCTGGCGTCGGACCGCTGTAATGACCTGTTCCACGGTGTCGGCCTCGGTGCCGAAGCTGTTGCAATGCCCGGCAGTAGTCGTGATGGGCGTGCCGGTGACCAGCAGCCTGGGGCCGGGAATCTTCCCATCTAGAATCGCCTTTTTGATCGGGAACGCAATCTCGTTGCGGCTGCCCAGGTCGCGCATCGTCGTCACGCCAGATGTGAGGGTCGTGCGAACTGCATCGACCGAGCGCATGAGCAGTTCGTCGTGGGTCTCGTGCATGACCTGCTCATAGGCGTCGGCCTCGGCCGAGCAGTGCATGTGCGCGTGCACCTCAATGAAGCCGGGCGTAATCGTGCCACCGGCCAGTTCGATCACCTCGCCCTCTGGGCTGGAGCCCAGCTGGTCGCGAGTGGTCACGGCCTCAATACGGCCGTTCTCCACTATCAGCGCGCCATTGGGTACGGCGGCCGCGCCGGTTCCGTCTATTAGCTGGTCGGCTATGAGTATGCGTCGCATGGTTGGATCCTTCGTTCGTTTAACGGTGCGTTCTAAGCAATCTAAAAACAGGAGTGTCGGCCGGATTATAGGGTTATCGTTTATAATCCCGCCACCAGCAGGCCACCGGGTCTCGTTGGCTGGAGAAAGGCGTTTTTTCCACCACCACTTGGAGGGTAGTTTATGACGACCGCACAGGGATCGATCCCCAAAGAAAAACTGACGTGGATGTACGAGACCATGGTTCTCATCCGTCGGTTTGAAGAACAGGCCAAGCGTGAGGCCGACCAGGGCCGCATTCTCGGCACGCACTCGGCCATCGGCGAAGAGGCGGTGCCAACGGGCATTTGCGCTCACCTCGGCGATGGCGACTACGTGCTGGGCAACCACCGCAGCCACCACCACTGCATCGCCAAAGGCGTTGGGGTGAACGAAATGATGGCCGAACTGCTGGGCAAGGCCACCGGCACCAACGGCGGCAAGGGCGGCACCATGCATATTGCCGACGCCACCAAGGGCATGCTGGGCGCCAACGGCGTCGTCGGGTCCAACATCCCGGTTGCCACAGGCTGCGCGTTGGCCGCGAAGGTGCAGGGCCGGGACAACGTCTCGGTAGTGTTCTTCGGAGACGGGGCGTCGTCACAGGGCTCGCTGCACGAGTCAATGAACCTGGCGTCCATATGGGACCTGCCGGTCCTGTTCGTGTGCGAGAACAACCGCTACGCCGAGTCCACACCGTTCGAGTACTCGGTCGCCGGGGGCTCTGTCGCCAACCGGGCGGCGGGCTACGCCATGCCGGGTGTCACAGTCGACGGGCAGGACGTCATGGAGATGTACGAGGTCGCAGGCGAGGCAGTAGCACGAGCGAGGCGCGGCGAGGGCCCCACGCTCATCGAGGCCCAGACCTACCGCTACTTCGGGCACTACGGCGCGGATAACCCCCTCGGTTACCGCACCGAAGAAGAAGAGGCGTACTACAAGAGCCGGGACTGCATCCTGACTATGGGCAAGTTCCTGCTCGAAAGCGGAACGATGAACCAGGACCAGCTCGACAGCATCGACGCTGATGCCATCGCCAAAGTAGAGGCGGCGTCCAAGTTCGCAATGGAGAGCCCGTATCCGGATCCCTCCGAAATTCTCACCGACGTCTACGTCAAATACCCCTAACTGTTCGGGCACCTTTTTGACAGGGGACACCCCTATAACCCCGAGCATCACGAGACAGGAGCAACAACGAAATGACAACCACAGAGGTTAGGGCGCTCACGTACGCGCAGGCGGTGAACGAGACCTTCCACCAGGAGTTCGAACGCGACCCCAACGTCATCCTCATGGGCGAGGACGTCGCCGGTGGAGCCGGTAGAGACGACTTCGAAGATGCATGGGGCGGCGTGTTCAAGCTGACACGTGGCCTTATCGGCAAGTTCGGTCCGGAGCGTGTCCGTGACACACCCATTTCCGAAAACGGCTTCATCGGCGCGGCCGTGGGTTCGGCTGCTGCCGGTCTGAGGCCCATAGCTGACCTAATGTTCGTCGGCTTCGTCGGCGTGTGCGGCGACCAGATTTTCAACAACATGGCCAAGATGCACTACATGTTCGGCGGCAAGGTGAAACTGCCGTTGACTGTTATTACATCAACTGGCGCAGGAGTCGGCTCGGCCGCCCAGCACTCCGAGACGCTGTACTCCATATTCGTGCACTTCCCCGGCCTCAAGTGCGTCGCACCGTCCAATCCGTACAACGCCAAGGGCCTGCACGCTGCGGCCATTCGTGACGACGACCCCGTCATTGTGTTCAACCACAAGCTGCTCATGGGCGGCGTGGGTACCGGCCCGCACGTGCCGCAAGAGTCCTACGAGGTCGAAATCGGCAAGGCCCACATCGCACGTGAGGGCACCGACGTCACGCTAATCGGCATTAGCTACACGACCCACCTGTGCTTGCAGGCCGCCGAGATGCTAGCCCAGCAGGGCTACTCGGCCGAGGTCGTGGACCTGCTGTCGCTGTCGCCATTGGACGAAGAGACGATTCTCGAATCGGTGAAAAAGACCCGCAAGGTCGTCATAGTCGACGAGGACTACCCGCGCTGCTCGATGGCGTCGGAACTTTCGGCCGTGATCGCCGAACAAGCGTTTGATTATTTGGACGCACCGCCCAGGCGGGTCAATCCGCCCCATACATCGGTGCCCTACAGCCCGGTGCTAGAGGCGCTGTTCATCCCAACTCCGGAGCGTATCGTCGAAGAAGCGCTCGCGACTATGGAATAGGGGCATGGAAGGCAACCGGCCACTAACCTTCGTCCAGGCAACCAACGAGGCCATTCGGACGGTGATGCGGGACGATCCCAACGTCATCGTCATGGGCGAAGACGTGGCCGGGGCCGCCGGTAGGGCGGACCAGGGGTTCATAGACCACGCCGGCGGTACGTTCGGCATGACGAAGAACCTGATACAGGAATTCGGGCCTGAGCGCATACTCGACACGCCCATCTCCGAGACCGGGTTCATGGGCGCGGGCGTTGGCGCCGCCGCTGCCGGGCTTCGGCCGGTGGTCGACCTCATGTTCGTCGGCTTCGTCGGTGTGTGCGCCGACCAGATCTTCAACAACATGGCGAAGATGCACTACATGTTCGGCGGCAAGGTGAAGCTGCCAATCACGGTCATGGCCCAAACCGGTGCTGGCGACGGTGGCTACGCCGCCCAGCACTCAGAGACTCTCTGGTCCATATTCACCCACTTTCCCGGGCTCAAGTGCGTGGTGCCCTCGGACCCGTACACGGCCAAAGGGCTACAAATCGCCGCCATGCGCGACGACGACCCGGTCATCATCTTCCAGGGCATTCGGTCGATGGGCGCCAACTACGGCGACCAGCATGTGCCCGAAGATGACTACGAGATAGAAATAGGCAAGGCCCGCGTCGTGCGCGAGGGCACCGACGTGACCCTGACCGGCATTGGCTTCAGCACCCGCACCTGCCTGCAGGCCGCAGAGACCCTCGCCCAGAAGGGCTACTCGGCAGAAGTTGTGGACCTGTTGTCGCTGTCGCCATTGGACGAAGAGACGATTCTCGAATCGGTGAAAAAGACCCGCAAAATCGTCATCACCGACGAGGACTACCCGCGCTGCTCTGTCGCGTCGGACATCTCGGCATTGGCCGTTGAGCAGGCGTTCGACTACCTGGACGCACCGCCGAGGCGGGTGAGCGCACCCCACGCCTCGGTGCCCTATAGCCCGGCCCTGGAGAAGTTCCACCCGCCCAGGGCAGAGGACGTGGTCGCCGCCGCGCTAGCGGTCCTAGAGTAGCCGGGCTACCCCTTTACGGGGGCTAGCAGGCTGTTGAGCTTTCGGACTACGGAGTAAGGGCCGAATAATCGGTATACCGATTATTCTGGATAAGGATACGAGATGTAGTTGTCTCTCAACAGTTCGTCTGCCGAGGGGAACGGGCTCTCGATAGCGAACCGAGACGCCTCCTCTACAAGCTCTTTAGCCTCGGTCGCCAGGGCGTCTAGCTCCTCGCCCGTCGCGTAGCCAGTCTCCGTTATGTGTTTGCGGATGCCCTCAATGCAGTCCCTGTTTCGATAGTAGTCTTGCTCCCCTTCGGTGCGGTACAAAAGCGGGTTGTCGTGCCCGCCGTGGCCCAGGTAACGGTACGTCTGTGCCTCTATTAGCGTCGGCCCCTCGCCGCGCCGGGCTCGTGCTACGGCCTCGCCTGCGACCTCGTACATGGCCAGCACGTCCTGCCCATCGACCGTGACGCCCGGCATGGCGTAGCCAGCGGCCCGGTTTGATACCGAGCCCCCGGCGACCGAGTACTCGAAGGGCGTGGAGTCGGCGTAGCGGTTGTTCTCGCACACGAAAATGACCGGCAAGTCCCATATGGACGCCAGGTTCATCGCTTCATGAATCGATCCCTGGCTACTGCCCCCGTCCCCGAAGAACACGACGCTCACCTGGTCTGTGCCCTTCACCTTGGCCGCCAGAGCGCAGCCGGTCGCCACCGGCACATTCGACCCCACCACGCCGTTGGCCCCGAGCATGCCCTTGGCCGAGTCGGCAATGTGCATGCTGCCGCCCTTGCCCCGGTTGGTACCGGTTACCTTGCCCAGTAACTCGGCCATCATCTCCCTGGGGTCCAGCCCCTTGGCGATACCGTGATGATGGCTTCTGTGGTTGCCCAGCAAGTAGTCGTCGTCGCTCAGGTGCGCGCAGATGCCGGTGGGCACCGCCTCCTGGCCGATAGCCGAGTGGGTGGAGCGGATACGGCCGGAGTCCTGTTCCCGCTTGGCCTGTTCCTCAAAACGGCGAATGAGGACCATGGTGCGGAACATCCAAAGGCACTGGTCTTTCGTGGCAGCGGGCATGGTCGGTTGCTTCTCCTGATAGCTAGGCGGTTGCCCCTGCATTCGATATTGGCAGGGGCCGACTGGGAGATGATAAAGGCTGTTTCGACAAGGCGCAGCCCAACGAGTAAAGTTACGGCGAGCCCTACGGGTGCCGTAGCGAAGGCGGTGCGACCCTGACCAGGCAGCGCTTTGAAGGGCGACGCGTTGCGCGTCGAAACGACACGGGAGGAACCGATGGCGACCGAGATCGTGATGCCCAAACTCGGCATGGTAATGACCGAGGGAACGGTGTCCAAGTGGATGAAGAACACCGATGAGATGGTCTCTCAGGGCGAGGTAGTCGCCGAGATAGAGACCGAAAAACTCAACTACGAACTGGAAGCGACCGCCGCCGGTCGTCTACACCGGGTAGCCGCCGAGGGCTCAATCGTGGTCGTGAGCGGCATCATGGGCTACTTGCTCGCCGAGGGCGAAGCCGTGCCCGAGCCCCCCAAGGAGAAGGCCCCGGTGGCGAGAGCGGCCCCGGTGGCCAGGCGTGCCGCCCCCGCACGTGCCGCAGGAGACCCCGTCCCTTCGACACCTGGCGCCCGCAAACTCGCGGCCAAGCTAGGCGTTGACCTGGCACAAGTAACGGCAACCGGGCCACGAGGGCGAATTGTCGAGGCCGACGTACGCGGCTTCTCAGAGTCGGGCGCAGCTTCATCAGGCGCGACAAACGAAGCCGCCGAAGCCGCCGCCATATTGGCCGGGCTGCCCGAGCCGTCCAAAGTCGTGAAAATGTCCGGCATGCGCAAGGGCATCGCCGAGCACATGACCGCGTCCATCAAGGCCACCGCGCAGTTGACGTTCACCCTGGACGTGCCCGTTACCGAGCTTCAGCGCCGCCGCAAAGAGTGGTCGCGAGCCAACAAGAGTCCGGTCACCAACACCCACGTCTACGCCAAGGCGTGCGCGCTGGTCATAGGCGACCTGCCCATATTCAACACCGTGCTGGCGGGCGGCAACATCCACTACTTCGACGAAGTGAACATCGGCGTGGCCGTCGCGCTGCCAGAGGGCCTGATAGTTCCAGTGGTTAAAGATGTGGCCAACACGCCACTGGCCGACGTCGCCAAAAAGACGTCGGAACTGACCAAGAAAGCCCAGAAGGGCGGAATTTCGCCGGACGAAATGGCGGGCGGTACGTTCACCATCTCAGTGCTGGGCACCGTGGACACGTTCACACCCATTCTCAACCGGGGTCAGTCCGCAATTCTCGGCGTCGGTGCGACCCGGCAAAAGCCGGTCGTAGAGGGCGGCGAAGTGGTGGTGCGGGACGTCTGCACGTTTAGCCTGACAGTCGATCACCAGACGGTCGATGGCGCGGTGGCGGCCGACTTCCTAAAGAAGTTCTCGGAACTGCTACAGGCCCCCGACCCCCTGTTCCCATAGATGAAATACGTAAAGCTCGGGCGCACCGGGCTGAAAGTTTCCCGGCTGTGCCTGGGCACCAACATGTTCGGTGCCGGGTACGTGGACGACGAGCGCGCCGACAAAGTCATCAACACGGCGTTGGACGCGGGCGTCAACTTCATCGACACGGCCGACATCTACCACCTCGGTCGCTCTGAGGTCGTGGTTGGCAGCGCCATATCCCATCGGCGCGAAGAGGTCGTGCTGGCCACCAAGGGCGGGTACCCGATGGGCGAGAGGCCCAACCAGGGCGGGTTATCACGAGGTCACCTCGTGGACGCTGTGGACGCCTCCCTGAGACGGCTCGACACCGACTACATCGACCTGTACCAGGTGCACGTATGGGACCCGGAAACGCCTTTGGAAGAGACCATGCGGGCCCTCGATGACCTGGTGACTGCCGGGAAAATTCGCTACGTGGGCTGTTCAAACTTCACCGGCTGGCAACTGGTCAAGTCACTATGGGCCAGCGACCGCAGCGGCCACGTCAGATTCGACACTGTTCAGCCCCCTTATAATCTTGCTCATAGGGACATAGAAGACGAGCTGGTCGCCGCCTGTTGTAACGAGGAAGTGGCGATTCTCCCCTACCAGGTGCTGGCAGGGGGTGTGCTCACCGGTACCTATGACCAGAAAGCGCCGCCGCCGGGCGACACTCACATGGCGTCTTCGCTTGCGGGGACAGCCCGAGATCGTTATTGGAACCCCGCCACGTTCGCGGTGGCCGACAGGGTCAGCGCCCTGGCGAAAGACCTGGGCAAGAGCGCGGCCCAGGTAGCGACGGCCTGGGCCCTGTCCAAGCCCGGTATAACTTCGGTCATCGTTGGTTCGAGTCGGCCAGAGCAAGTGCACGCCAACGTAGATGCACTGAGCATTGAGTTGGACGAGTCGGCCATCGCGCAGTTGGAGGCATCGGACTCTTGAGCGTAGTGGTAACAGTCGAGCGGCGGATGAAGCCCGGGTCTCTCAGG
>Ga0114999_10010517_pt1 | contig 10006 bp, 12 predicted proteins | sample ArcticOcean_MG_C_3_FD_89820 | JGI IMG/M metagenome (GOLD analysis project Ga0114999, IMG submission 89820) | Marine microbial communities from western Arctic Ocean - ArcticOcean_MG_CB8_126 | ecosystem: Environmental > Aquatic > Marine > Oceanic | place: Arctic Ocean: Canada Basin | collected... | reverse complement strand
TGATCACGGTTCTATGTTTTTGCGGGCCGCGCGTGAAGGTATCATTGTTCCGGAAAAATCGGTGCAAATTGGAATTCGTACCCAAAACAATTGTACACACGGATTCAACATTCTGCATGCGCCCTGGATTCATACCCATGGAGTGCAGGAAGTAAATAAGTTTATACATGATATTGTGAAATCAAGTGATCCAGTTTACATAACTTTTGATGTAGATTGCCTTGATCCCGCTTTCGCACCTGGGACAGGAACTCCGGTAGTGGGTGGATTGAGCACCGCCCAAGCGTTGCCAATTCTGCACTCGCTGGGTGATCTAAATTTAATTGGGATGGACATTGTGGAAGTTGCACCGGCTTACGACCATGCAGAAATTACGGCACTAGCGGCAGCAACCATCGGGCATGATTACCTTTGTCTGCTGGCGCAAAAGAATGGTGCGCAGGCACGTAGTATCGGTACCAAGCTTGATGAAAAACAAAGTGGAAACGCCAAAGCTTAATTAGATTTTGAAAGGTGCTGCAATTTTGGATTGAGCATCTTTTTAATTTCCCTCAGTTCTGTCCGGATTGTTCCTGTTCCAGTTTGGCCCATGTGTCACGCAGTGTTACTGTCCGGTTAAAGATCAATGCGTCCGGACGTGATTTTTTTGCATCGACACAAAAATAACCGACGCGTTCAAATTGAAAAACATCTTCCGGCTCTGCAGAAATTAATTCAGGCTCCGCTTTACAGTCAGCAATAATCTCAACCGATTCCGGATTTAAGTCATTGATAAAATTTCCTGCAGGATCATCACGTCCGGGATATGGGGCCGCAAAAAGCCGATCGTACAAATGAACTTGCGCAGTTACAGAATGCTGCACGGAAACCCAGTGAATTATACCTTTTACTTTACGACCTTCTGCTTTTGCACCGGAACGTGTCGCCTGATCGTATGTGCAGCGTAGTTCCACCACTTCACCATTTTCATAAATAACCTCATCACAACGTATTACATAAGCGTAACGCAAGCGGACTTCTTTTCCGGGAGAAAGCCGAAAATATTTCGGCGGAGGGTCTTCCCTGAAATCATCTTGGTCGATGTAAATTTCTCTTGAAAAAGGAACTTTTCGTGTTCCCATTTCTGAGTTTTTCGGATGACGTGCCGGTTCAAATTCTTCGGTTTGATTTTCCGGATAATTTGTAATGACAACTTTTAAAGGTTTTAAAACCGCCATGGAGCGGGGTGCGGTTTTGTCCAGTTCTTCTCGTGCACAATCCTCAAGTACATTCATTTCAATATTGTTAGCGCTTTTGGAAATTCCGATACGTTGACAAAATAAACGTACTGCAGATGCAGGATAACCTCGACGCCTCAAACCGGAAAGTGTTAACATGCGTGGATCATCCCAGCCCTCAACGTGTCCTTCTTCAACCAGTTGAATCAGTCTGCGTTTACTCAAAACACTGTAGCGCAGGTTCAGTCGCGAAAATTCGATTTGCCTGGGCAGGCACGGTGCACTCACTTCAGCCAGAATCCAGTTGTATAAAGGACGGTGATCCTCAAATTCCAGCGTGCAGAGCGAATGAGTTACGCCTTCCAACGCATCCGACAAACCATGAGTAAAATCATAGAGCGGATAAATGCACCATTTGTCTGCGGTGCGCTGGTGTGAAACTTTACGGATTCGGTAAAGCACCGGATCACGAAGATTAATATTCGGCGATGACATGTCAATTTTCGCCCGTAAAACGATGGAGCCGTCCTCATACTCACCTTCGCGCATTTTACGGAAGAGCAGCATATTTTCTTCAACGCTACGCTCTCGGTATGGGCTGTCTTTTCCAGGTTCGGTCAGTGTTCCGCGAAACTCCCTGATTTCTTCCACATTAAGGCTTTCAACATAGGCTTTCCCTTTTTGGATTAACTCTTCCGCAAACTCATAAAGCTGCTCAAAATAATCTGATGCATGTGTCAGACTCTCACCCCAATCATAACCAAGCCAGCGCACATCTTTTAAGATGCCTTCTACATACTGCTCATCTTCTTTGACTGGATTTGTATCATCGAAACGCATGAAGCACTTTCCGTCAAATTCATTTGCAACTCCAAAATTGAGGTGAATTGATTTTGCGTGACCAATGTGTAAATGACCATTAGGTTCAGGCGGAAAACGGGTTACAATTTGCTGATGTTTACTTGAAGCTAAATCTTCACGAATAATAGTACGGATAAAATCAGTTGCCGGAACTGGAGTAGAATTATTGTTTGACATGTTTTGTTAGTAAAAATCTTTTTTAAGTTTTGATTAGCAGAATCTATTTTAGACCGAATATCCCACGGCATTCCTTGCAAGCCCGTCGTGGAGGCGAAGCATTTTTTGGCGCCATTCATAGATTGGATCGTCTGGCTGAATCAGAGAAAAATCAGAAATGCAACGTGCCCACTGAAAGGTGCCAAAAACAATGTAATCTGAAAAGCCAGGACTATCTCCTGCCATAAATCGCTGTTTTTTAAGAGTTAACCTTAAAGGTGTCAATGTTTTTTGAAAGTCTGGCAAACGTTCCTCACGACCTTCAACTATTTCTTCCAGCGTTTTTCCGAAGAGTTTTTCACGGCTTTCACGGAAATATATTTTATCTTTTGCAGTTAGGCTATCGTGAATATCGAGCAAAAGGAATTTCACCAGTACAGGATTCATGACTGTCTCAGCCCAAAATTTAACAAAAAGCACTTCACCGTTTTCCAGTTTTAAGGAAGGTGCATCCGGATATTCCGCTTCCAGATATTTTGCAATCTCCCATGAATCACTGACAGTATGATCTCCATCGACTAATACTGGAACCCGTTCCTGTCCGGAAAACTTGATTTTCTCTTTTTCTGTAAAACGCCACGGCAGGCAATCGACAGCCAAACCTTTATGTGCCAGCGACATACGTATCCTCCAGCAATAAGGACTGAATCTTCTGTTTTCTTCTGCACCTGCTAATTCATACAATTTTATCAAAATACCTCCTGAATTAATTTTGTAAAAAATATGTGGTTGTTATTTAAGCGTTGACGTTTTCAGTATCTGAAGCAATCAGTGATGAAAAAGCCTTATTCCAGAAAAGAGCATCACCATTCCATATTCGTCTGTTGCAGCGATTACTTCTTCGTCACGATTACTGCCGCCTGGTTGAACAACATAATCAACGCCGCGTTTTGAAGCCTGATCTATATTGTCACGGAAAGGAAAAAAAGCGTCTGAAGACAAACTGACACCTGCAAGTTTAGTGAGCCATTTTTCTTTTTCAACCGCAGAAAGTGCTTCGGCGGGGCCTTTGAAAAGACTTTTCCAGGCACGTAGTTCAGGCGTAGTCATGCCGCCTTCTATACAGAGAATACGGGCATTTGTACGTTCAACACTACCAACTTGTTCATGAAAAGGCAGATCCCGAACTTTAGGATGCTGCCGTAAAAACCAGACGTCTGTTTTGCGTCCCGCTAGTTTGGTGCAGTCTACACGACTTTGCTGTCCTGCTCCGATGCCGATCATCTGTCCATTCAGGGCATAGGCCACAGAATTAGACTGAGTATATTTTAAGGTGATTGAGGCGAGTACTAAATCACGACGTGCGGCATTCGTCAAAGTTGTGTTTTTCGTGACAACGTCAGTCAACAAGGAATTTTCATTGATTTTTATGGTGTTACGCTGTTGTGAAAAAACTACTCCTGCAACTTCCCTGAACTCAAGTGCCGGAGAATTAAATTCCGGATCAGCTTTTAAAATTATATATTTACCGTCTTTTTTCTCTTTTAACAGTTTAAGGGCATCTTCATCATATCCAGGTGCTATAATTCCATCAGACACCATTTTTCGGATAATCTCAGCTGTCTGAACATCGACTTTACGACTGAGTGCGATAAAATCTCCAAAAGATGACAAAGGATCTGCTCCACGTGCTCTGATATATGCAGTTGCCAGCGGTGTAAGTTGCTGGTTTTGACAACCATAAATTTCACACAGAGTTTCATCAAGAGGTACATGCACAGCAGCACCTGCTGGACTGACATGTTTAAAGGACGTTGCCGCTGGAAGCTCCAGTGCTTCGTCGAGTTCCGCTACCAACTGCCATGCGTTAATTGCATCCAGTAAATTGATATACCCCGGTTGACCGTTCAGGACAGAAAAAGGTAAGTTATCTCCGTCCAGAGAATAAATCGCAGCAGGTTTTTGATGAGGATTGCTTCCGTATTTCAGTTCAAATTGATGCAGATAGTTTTTCTGAATAGAAGCCATTGTTTTCGCTGTTCTCTAAGTATAAGGAGACGTAAGTGCTAAAGCTTTAATGCTAGCTCTTCAAACTCAAAGACTCAAGGAATCAATTAGAAGAGATTACAGCAAGAAAAAATATTGTCTATAATTTTACAGAGTATATTTTGGAAGATTTCTGTGATGTGCTTTTAACTGAGACACTAATAAAGTGGCCATTCAAATGGCTACTCCCAACCAGGAATTGTTAATTTGCCGGTATCGGATTTTTTCTTTAAGGTAGGATTCTTTTTCGTGAGGGTTGAACTTTTTTTTAATATTTTTGGCTTAGCTTCAGTGGCGTTAATTTTGGCATCCAGTTCTTGTTCTTTCCGCGCTTCAACTAAACGTTGCTGAGCTTTTCTCAAGCTGAGCATATTCTGGTAACGATTGTAGTAAATGTCGGCCAAACGGCTGTTGGACATTTTATAGTGTGCCAGTGCGATATTGTAATATGTGGCTGTTTGGCTCGGTACAAGTAATTCTACATGTTTGAATGAATCTATAGACTCGCTGTAGTTGCCTATTTCATAGTAGGTTAAACCAAGATTATAATGAAAATTTGGTGATTCGCTGTCTAAACTGATAGCCTTCTGGTAGTTCCAAATTGCGACTTGATAGTCCCGATGTTTCAAAGCTGCATTACCTTCATCAAAATAACGCAGAGCCGATTTGTGAATTTTCACATCTTCTGTACATGCTGCAAACAACAGCGGCAGGAGGAGCAACAGGAGCAACAGGAAAAATCGAGATTGAATATTTATTGATTTAAGATACACTGAAAATTCAATTCAAATGGGGACAAGCTGTAAATTTATCTAAAAAGCAAAAACCTGAACTGCCGACTCAGCAAATGAGCAGGACAACCAGGATCAAATTTGCTCAAGGATTGCATGATAATTAAACAATGTTTTGCGTTTCCTTTGTTTCGCAAAGCAATCATGCATAATTCATACTCAAAAACATAGTGATGCAACGAATTTTGTTTCTGTTTTTAATTCCGGCAATCTTTCTCTTCTGGCAGGAAACTAACTTTTCTGTTCATCAAGTGCTGGCCCAGAGTTCTGCTAGAGAAGATGAAAAAGAACTCCTTGCAGAAAAAGAGAGGCAAAAGTTTAAAGCAAAGATGCAGAACCTGCTGGACGCAGCATCAAAGTCAGGTTTTTCTGAAAAAGAAATTCGCGAGATAACTGTTACACGCAATGGCAAGGTAGTTCATGTCTGGGATTTTCTGGAACAGGAAAAGTTACAGCAAAAAAAGGACGCACTTGCTAATAAAAGATCAAAACCACTTGAGAGATATTTAACTGTAATGGATATTGCAGAAGAAATGGAAAGTGGAGAAACCAAAGATTTAGACTCATTAAAAAATAAAAGTATATTTGTAGGAGCAGAAGAAAAATGAAAATTATTGCGGTAGCTGGCGGCTCCGGTTGCGGGAAAACGCTTTTTACTGCATTAATGGTTGAGCGTTTGCCAAAAACTGTAGTGCTGCCTTTGGACAGCTACTACTATGACCGGCCGGATCACATTCCTTCTGATCAGTATGATTACGATAGTTCAGATGCTTTCGATTTTGAACTTTTTCAACAGCATTTAGCTCAGTTGTCTTCTGGAAAATCAGTACAGAAACCTAGTTTTGTTTATGAAACAGGAAAACGTGCGACTGAGTTTACGGAAATTGTACCAGACAAATATCTGATTATTGAAGGTTTACATGTCCTGCTTCATCAAAATATCCGCCGGCTGCTTTCCTTTGCCTTTTATCTGGAATCACCTTTAGATGTGGCCGTCAGCCGCAGGTGTCTGAGAGATATCAAGGATTACGAGGTTAGCGCTGAGTACAGTCTTAAGCAATATTTAAAGTTTGTACGACCAGTTTTTTTTGAGCAGATTCAACCTACAAAACAGTATGCGGATTTAGTTGTTGAAAATAGTTACGAGACACGTCTTGATTTGTTTATCGATAACTATTTAACAGACAACGAACTGTAATTCAGTTCATGCACAAGGCAGTGTAAGAACTATTTTGAACAATTTTACCTGACACTCTGAGTTAAATACATCAAATGGAACTTCTTAAACGTTACTCGATCTCATTCGCAATTGCAGGTTTGCTACTTTATTTTTTTACAATCTGGGTTGAGGAACAACATGAAGCCAGTATGCCACATAATTTATCGACGAAAAACGAAGAGATTGTTTCAATCAATCTGAAGCCTAAACGTTATTTTGAAAAGTGTGTTGATCTTAGTCCTGTTCAGCAACTGGAGTATGGTTTTAACTCGAATGGAGAATTGTCGTTTAACATCCATTTTCATGAAGAAGGTGAGCAGTACTATCCGGTCAAAGAAGATTCTGTCAGTGAAATGGAAAACATATTTCAAGCAGAAAAGAGGGGTTATTATTGTATGAAGTGGGGTAATTCCGGAAGTCAAGATGTTAAGATGGACTATCATTTCAAGATCCTGAATGACTCCGCTGCTAGTCAATAAATAATGCTAACTCATCGACATTGAAAAATACTTACTCCTATTGTATTCCAGTGCTGGTGAGGACACAGTAAGTACTCCAAGGCAAAGTTTACAGCCTATGGGACTCATATTACTTTGTGGTTTTGAAGTAGTAGGTGAGTTTAGAGAAAGTATGTGAATGGAGTTCTACATTAAGTAATCCACCTAAAACCAACCCCATCATCTCCTGTGAGTATCGCCGACTTAATTTTTCACAAGTCAGAGACACTCCAAGTAAAATCCCCACACTTCCTTTTAAAATAACACCTAACACCCTTGTCACCGGCTGTGATCTACGTAGCTTTACTAATTGACGGTTTATAGTTTTAAAAATATTATATGAGCTACACACAAAAATGTTCCAATTAAGTACCTACGTTCCAGATTACACCTAATACAATCACCGGGGGAGCACAATAGGCCAGCCCTTCAATACTCGAAGTAGCTATTCTCATTTATGCCTGAATGCTGCGAAAGATGGTGTAACCAGTAAGACAACTTCAGAATCTCTATCAGAGTTTCTCGATGCATCCTTTAACTAATTAGGCATATTAAGTTAAGGTTCTGTTTTAAATAGAGGTTGATTAAATTCATGGCTAACTTTCAGTTAAAGGAGGATTTATGATTGAGCAACACATAAAAATTCAAGATACAACCGGTAATCCTGCCCCATTAGGTTTACTCGCCTTTGGACTGACCACGGTCCTGCTTAATTTTCACAATGCAGGCTTTTATGGGTTGAGTTCGATGATATTGGCAATGGGTTTTTTCTACGGCGGTATTGCCCAGATTGTTGCAGGTATCATGGAGTGGAAAAAAGGCGCTACGTTTGGCACAACTGCGTTTATTTCATTTGGATCATTCTGGTTGACTTTGGTGGGATTAATATTGATCCCTAAATTGGGATGGTTTGAAGGTCCTACAAAAATAGAAATGGGAGCTTATCTCAGTATGTGGGGTGTGTTCACGCTGGTTATGTTTTTTGGTACATTAAAATCAAACAGGGCATTGCAGTTTGTCTTTGCCTCACTAACGTTGCTGTTTTTTCTATTGGCACTGGGAGATTTTACGGGCAATCCTGCATTCACCAGGTTTGCGGGTTATGAAGGAATTGTTTGCGGATTTTCTGCTATTTATACCGGTCTCGCTCAGGTACTTAATGAAGTGTTTGCCAAAACTGTTCTGCCGTTATTTCCCATGGAAAACGACTAGCATCAAGCATTCTTTTAAACTTAAGTCAGTAAAGCAGGAGTCTATCATGTTAAAATTACCGAAGCCTGATCCAAGTATAGAGGATCAGAAAAAAGATTTTTTGGAGCGTTTAAGAAACCAGCGTTTGGTTCTTCAGGGACAGGATAAGATAGTGTTTGTAGGAGATTTACTGGATATTTACGATGACTTTTTTATTCTGACGAATGTGACTATATCCGGGCCTTTGCATATTACTAAACCTGAATGGGTACTTGTTGACAGAAAAACTATTTCACATATTCATCCTGAGTCAGAAGTGGAGAAACGTACCTCAAGCGCACCCTAGTGGCCATGTCAGAGCGTACTGGCCTGAGTGTTAGTCAGGTAACAGCTGAAGTACTATACGCCGGCTTGGTTGAGATGCAGGAGCTGCCTGAAATAGCAGAATAAGGGTGGTGAGGCTCAGTATATAGGCCACCAGGGAGCACAGGACCCGCCCATATGATACTTAAAGTAGTTAGTAGCATGCCTAGATGCTTCCTCAGATGGCGACACGAATCCTTCACACTCATGCACCCTCCAAACCACTTTTTTATTCTCCAAAATAATACCTAACACCTTTGTCACCTGCTGTGGTCTACGTAATTTTGCTAATTGAAGGTTTATAGTTTTATAATTATTATAATCAACTATTAATTTTAATTTAAAAAAATAGTATTCGTATTTACATTCATAGATTAATTTTAGCTAATAAATAACCAACTTACTATTTGATGCTATTATGAGATATCGAACAGAACTTCAGTTGCTTGATGCCACAAAGGAAAAATGGGATATCTACAAATCTATTGAAAATGAAATTGTAAATATAGCTGAAGAACATGGGGTAAAGATAATTAAGTCCATCTATGACGATGAATCCTTTATCAAAACAATATATTTAGATAAAGATAATGATGTTGATGATAAGAATCTACTTTTAAATGTAGGGAATTTACTAGGCCGTTATGATATAAAACCATTTTTTATTAGTACTATAGAAGTTATTGCTAACCGTAATAAAATTCTGTATACAATAGAACTTATTAATCCAACACTAGAAAAATGGTATTTATATAAGTCCATAGAATCGCATTTAAATAAGCATGCAGATGAGGAAAAGGTCATATTGGAAAATATTAAATATAACGACAAAGATTACACAGTCTCTATGGTTGTCTCATACCCTTCTGACCTTGCCCGAGCAAATATGAATAATAGAATGACCTTATGTTTAAAATCATATGGACTTGAAGTGAAATACTTAGATGCAAACGAATTTAAAGATTACAGCAATGATGTGATAGATTTACCCTTGTACAATTTAAATAAGTTAATGGACCAAGCAAAACAATCTCTGGGTAAATTAAGTGATATGTAAATCTATTACAAAAGCTGCAACAAATCTAATCCCATCATCTTCTCTAATTAAGCCAAACTAATTTTATCACAAGTCAGACACCCTCCACATCCTTATCAGTTCCATATAATATTACGTGGCTGCCCATTATGTATATTTGCAATTTCGTATGCTCCTACTATTTCAGCAAGAGTTATCGGAACTGCATGTCCGTTGCAAGCAATCATGATTATCTTAAATTTAATTTGTTGTCTTTTTCAACGAAAGTATTGATATATTATTAATGGTACAATATGTCAGTGGTACAAGTGTAATAAAGGATAGAGGCTAAAATGGCACTTGATAATTATTTAGCATTGCGACCAAACTAAAAACACTGGAAGCTTATCGAAATAGTTTTATCAAGAATTCTGTGCTTGCTGATACGATCATCGAAGGTCTCATCAAGGCTGCCTGGAAACAAAAAGATTAAAAAATTTGAAGATTAGTATTTGTTGAGATTTTGAACATGAAGCGTTGTGAATTATCAGAACTTTCTGATACAGAATATGATGTAATTGTGGTTGGAGCAGGAATAAATGGTGCCGGTGCGGCACAGCAGCTGGTTTCCGATGGGTACAGAGTTTTGA
>Ga0114999_10010514_pt1 | contig 10009 bp, 10 predicted proteins | sample ArcticOcean_MG_C_3_FD_89820 | JGI IMG/M metagenome (GOLD analysis project Ga0114999, IMG submission 89820) | Marine microbial communities from western Arctic Ocean - ArcticOcean_MG_CB8_126 | ecosystem: Environmental > Aquatic > Marine > Oceanic | place: Arctic Ocean: Canada Basin | collected... | reverse complement strand
GTGCCGGTGGAAGACACGGTGCGCGCGTTCACCGAGCGAGAGAGTGTGGACGCCTCGGTGGTTTCGGTGCCCCCCGCGTTTGCTGCTGACGCGGTAAATGAGGCGATTGAGGCGGGGATTAAACTGATCGTGGTTGTGACCGAGCGTATCCCGCGCAAGCAAGTAGCACAGTTCGTTGAGTACGCGCAGCAAGAGGGAGTGAGGATCATCGGACCAAACTGCCTCGGGGTGATTTCGCCGGGCAAGTCGAAGGTCGGAGGGGTTGGCGGCGCGGTCGACTCTTGCCGGCGGGCTTTTGTGCCAGGCTCGATTGGTGTGATGTCGCGCTCGGGCGGGATGACCGTGGAGATTGCGAACTCGCTGTCGGAGGCTGGATTGGGCGTGAGCACTGCGGTCTCGATTGGCGGCGACGCGATCATCGGGAGCACGTATGCGGAGTTGATGCCACTGTTCGACGCGGACGAGCAGACGAAGGGCATTGCAATTTACAGCGAGCCGGGCGGTCGCGCGGAGTACGAGCTAGCTGATTACATGTCCGAGAGCGGCTCGAAGCTGCCAGTGGTGGCGTTCATGGCCGGTCGGTTCATGGACGAGATGCCGGGCATGCGATTCGGCCACGCCGGCACGATCGTCGAAGGCAAGGCAGACACGACGGCCGAGAAAATTTCCAACCTCGAGGCGATCGGAATTTCGGTCGCAGAACGAATTGAAGATATCCCGCGACTGCTCGCCGAGCGAATTCAGAGTTAGGAGCCGCAAATGCCCGCGATGTTTATCCGCGTCGACATCAAGGACTCAGTCCAAGATGACCCGGTGCTCTGCAAGCAGCTGGTGGAAGTGTGCCCGGTCGATATCTTCAGAGTCAACGACGCTGGTCACGTCTACACTGTCGATGAGAATCTCGATGAGTGCACCTTGTGCGACCTGTGCATCGACGCGGCGAGGCCGGATCAAATTGACGTGGTGAAGCTGTACCGGCAGTAGACTGACGCCTGCGAACAAGCAACGGAATGTGCCATGATCTTGTCAATTAACAAGATCATGGCACATCAGGACTCATAAGTAACTAGTCTTCTGCTTGGCGATCCCACCTCGCCTGAGGGGGCGAAGGATGCACGCTCCTCGACAATAGCGATTGGTCACTGTGGCTCTTGCACCCGCAGTGACGATGGTGACTCTACCAACCGTGCGTTCGGATAAATTTGCAGGCACCATAGACATCGATGGCAACTATTAGCTGGGAGAGTTCCTCCTCGAGTGGAACGGAATGACGCTGTATATCTTCGCACCGGATGAACCTCTAGTGAGCAATTGCAATGGCGGCTGAGTTACTGCCTGACTGCCGCTGACGGTGGCGAACAGTGAGACGCCAACTCTGGCGTCTCGGGCGAACTTTCGTTGATCACACGAGGCAACGGCAGATTGCCGGTAGCTCTGAACGGATTTGCGCTGTACGTCTGGCAGGGCGACAGCGTCCCCTGAGATTCGAACGGACAGAACGCCAACGACGTCTGGTTCGTCGTCGATAGCGCCCGTGGAATCGTTCAGACTCCCCCGTGGTCGCCTTAATGGCCAGGGTGAGGGCACCGCTGGGTCGATCTCGAGCGCTGGTACATCGCCGCAAGGATACTCCTCTTGGTTGGCGCGATCAGTCTCGTGTTCGTCGGACAGCGGGCGAGACACACTCAGTAGGAAACTATTGGATAGTCAGCTACGAGGTCGAAGCGGTTGACTCGATCTCGTAGCCAGACTGTTCGCGAACCTGAGCCTTTATCTTGCTGGTGATTCGAGCCGATGGTAACGTCAAGCGAATCAATCCGCGGAAGGGCAATATCCCGTGGCCTATAGCATCATTGAGACCTGCATCGGCTGTACCGCGTGCACCAAGAAGTGCCCGGTTGAGGCGATTACGGGTCTTCGTAACGAACTCCACGTGATCGACGCCGACTTGTGCATCGATTGCGGCGCTTGTGGCGCGGTCTGTCCGCCCGAGTCGATCTTGGATGAGGTTGGCGACCTGGCGCGGACGTTCCCACGTCGCGAGTTACCGTTAGCCAAGATCACCGAGCAGAACTGTATCGGCTCGGGATGTGAGCTGTGCATCAACATCTGTCCGTTCGAGGCGCTGTCGTTGCAGGATGCGCCGAACCACCACGACTTCTATGGCGTGGCAGCGGTGGACGACAAGAAGTGCGTGGGCTGCCGTCTCTGCGAAGAGGCCTGTGGCTGGAACGCGATCTACATCGACCCGCCGCGTGAACTGCTGAAGAAAGACGTCTATCCGCTGGAGATCTTGACCCCGAAGAAGGGCAAGGGTCTCCAGAAGGCACGCGCAGGACAATAATTCGTCTGGCGTGCCTGTATTAATGGCCCCGCCAAGGCGGGGCTTTTTGATCTAGCTTCATCTCCCCGATGAGAGCGAAACCGCCCCATGGACCCGACCGAACTACGCTGGCGTCGACTGCGTCCGAACGCGCTACTGCCTGAGCAACAGACCGCGCTGGCAAGCGGCTACGACCTGCACGCCTGCCTCGATGAATCGCTGACCATCGGAACGATGCCGACGCGGGTGCCGACGGGCGTAGCGATCGCGGCGCCGGCGGGCATTGATGTACAGGTTCGGCCGCGCTCTGGGCTGTTTGCGCGCGGTGTAATCGGGACGGTGGGAACGCTAGACGCGGACTACCGTGGTGAGCTATTTGTCACACTCTACTGCTTGGCAGACCTCGGGAGATTCGAGATCGCGGACGGTGATCGGATTGGTCAGATTGTGGTGGCGCAGCTCGTAGATGTGAGCTGGCGTGAGGTGGACGAGCTGGACGAGACGGTCCGGGGCACAGGAGGGCACGGTTCGACCGGGCTGCGATAATAATAGGAAGGTTTGCGATTCGTCACTGTTCCTTGTAATTACGAATAAATCAGCTAACTGCCTGGCGAACCATCGCGATAATTCTTTCATGCTTACCGTTACTTCTCACGTCGCTAGCTTCGATATGGACTCAGAAGAGCTTGTGGCACGGGTACCGGTGTTGAAAACCGAACAGAATCCACTGGCGCATTGAGAGATCAGCGGGTGCCGCTGGCGTTCAACTCGGCGACGCCGGCTGTGTTCGACTACAGCACCGACGGCAACCGCTCGCGCTAGCACATCCGCCGCATAGCCTGATCTGGCTCAGAACGAGATTTCGGTGTGTATCTCGCCGGAATGCCGAAGGGAATTCCGGGGACGTGATCCTAAGTAGGCACTCGACAATTAAGCACGCGCACGATCCCGATTCACATGATCATGGGAACACAGAGGAGACGACGAGGAAGATCTTGAAGACTCGCGCTTAGAGAGAAAACGGAATCCAACTCGGAACGATCAGTGCACACATATCGGTGGTGATTCACTACTTGTATTGACTGGGATTGATATTTGGCGGCAAGAAACTGCCGCGCAGGCTCGAGCGCACGAACCATGGGAATTCACTCCCATCTCACGTAAGCACATGAGTTAACTCGAGAGCGGGCCTCACGGCCCGCTCTCTACCAACATCTGCCATGCGGCGGGGGTATATTTCGGCAGCATGGTGGTCTTATTGCTGCGGCCTCTTGGGCCGCCGGAATCAGGATTCTGCAACCCCCGCGGAATCAAGTTCGCCTGATTGATCGAGCTCGGCTTCAGCTTTCGCTTCCACCTTTGGGAGCAGCAGTACAAGCGCAAGTGCCCCGCGGGCAGCACCGACGAGTTGCGTGATGGTGTAACCCACTGTGTTGGCAATATCCATCTGGCAGATGACCAAGGGTTCGATGATGATTGCGGGGTTGAACTGCACACCGGAGACATGTCCACGCGCTGAAACTAACAAAGTGATCACGAGGCCGTACGCTATCGCGGCGCCCACGAGTCCACTAGTAGCGACGATGAGTGAGTCCACGCCGATGAAGATTAACGCGAATATACCGACTGCCTCGGCGCCGATCTTCCGTGAGTCTAAGTTGAACAGGTCAGACATTACTGTGCCTCGCCAAGGCATCGACAGTCAAAGCCAATCACGCCGTTGCGGTAGCAATAAAATCAATGATCAGCTAAACAGTCAACACACTTGAACAATTTATTATCCACAAGATTCCAGATACTCATCGTCGCCAGCTTCACAGCGATCCTGGTCGCTGGCTGCGGAAGTAGCGACCTAGATGTGAGTGTGCGCGTCTCCGAAGCACCGGCGACGGTTCGTTCGGACGCCCCCCGCCCTCCGGACCAGGGGACGATAGAACCAGCGCCCGAAGAACCGATCGAACTACCGTTCCCGCCGAGTAACCGGGTGGGCGGCGGACTGCAGGTCTCGGAGTACCTCGCTGGGGGACTCGCGAACATCGAGGAATGCCTGCCTGAACTCGTCATGGACTGGGATCTGGAACCGACCGACGGCGACCGCTGCCTACTAGGTGATATCGATGGGGACGAGCACGATGAGCTAATCTACCTCGTCTCTGTACCGGGTGAACCGGCCGCACCGGGGGACGTGTGGTTTTTCGATGACGCGGACGAGTCGTACAGGCTATTGACGTCAGCGAGAGCGGTCGCGAATCAGATTTTGGCGGGGGTAAAAATCGAGGCGTACATAGACCTGACCGGGGATGGTGCTCCGGAAGCGGTGATCTCCAGTCAGCGCTGTGACGGCGATCTCTGCAGTACTAATTTCGTGATCGCCAGCGCTCATCGAGGCTTCGATGTTGAGAACCTCGTACCGGAGGACCTCTCGCTTAGCTCGACAGAAGGGTTGTCCTTCGAGGACGCAACTGGCGATCAGTTGACGGATTTGGTGGTTCGTCGGGAGGCATCCGAGGACGAGGCGGCGGCAGGTCCGCAGCGGGCGAGCAGCCTGATAATAACTTGGACGGGGCTAAATTTCCGGATGGACAAAGATGAAGATGAGTCGACGTTCCTGTTCCATCTGGTGACAGATGCTGACTCCGCCTATCGCTCCGGGGACTTAGCTCTCGCCAGTCAACTCTACCTGCAGGCAGCGTCGGACAGGGTGCTGCGCGACTGGAAGCAAGAACAGGGAGAGCGGGCGGGTCGAGAGGAGTTGCAGCCATACTCGTTGTTCCGTGCGGCCCTCGCAGCGAAACGGAACGGGGATGAATCGGAGGCGTTGGACTTGCTGGCTCGTGCCTTCGCGAACCACCCGAACTCACTGCACGGGCTCGCTGCCGGCGTCTATCAGACGACTTTGCAGGACGGCGATTCGGACGGCACGGCGTGTGCCGCCACCGAGGCGTTTCTGGAGAACCTCAACTCCTTCTACTCCGGATTCTGGGACTACGGGTACACCAATCCAACGCACGAAATCGGATCGCTCTGTCGCTGAGCGGAATCGCTGGGTGCCTAGTCTGCGGCGTCGGTCGGAGACGTGGCAACGGCAAGAGGCTTCTTCGGCACTGGCGCGAACAGGAGCGCGGTCGCGGCAAGTAACAGGCAGCCGCTGAAGACAAAGAACGGCAGCGTGTACGAGTCTGACCGATCGACCCAGAGGCCGGTGAGAAACGGGCCGGCGGCGTTCAGCACCATCTGAACAGGCTGGAACGAACCGCGGATCACTCCCAGCGACATACGCCCGAAGTAGTCCGCGTAGATCGCCTGGTTCATCGCCACTGTCGCACCGAAAAAGAGGCCATAGCCGACCGCATAGAGCATCGCCATGGCGATGTTATCGGTCTGCCAGAGGAGTAACGGGCCCAGCGACATGGCAACGAGCGACAGGATCATCGTGTGTCGAGTCGTGATATGGACGGCAAAGTAGCCGCCAAGTAATCCCCCGAGCGCTCCGACTACAGAGAAGACGGTGACGACAAGCGCAGCCGATGTGTGGCCGATCCCTTGATCGACGAGGTACGGGATTTGATGGAAGTTAATCGAGCCGCCCGTGAACATCAGCAACCCGATTGCAATGCCGACCAACCAGTAGGCACGTGTATGCACCGCCTCGGGAAGTGTAAAATCACCCTCGTTCACGTCGAGCGGCAGATCGTCGAGCGACAAGGGTACGGGATCGCCATCGGGCTGTAGGCCGATGTCTTCTGGGCGGCGGCGGATGAACATGGCGGGAGCGACCACGCCGAACAGGAGCGGAACGAGCGCGAGGGCGAGCCAACCGTTTCGCCAGTCGCCGGTGATCGAGATGACGAATGCGGCGTAGACCGGCAGCAGCGCCATACCGAAGCGTTGTGCCACCGAAACGATAGCAATCACCATTGCGCGGCGGCGGATGAACCAGTTGCTGACGACGATGAAGCCGACATTACTGACAGTAGCCATCGAGAGCCCCCTACCGATCGCGTAGAAGAGGTAGAGTTGCCAGAGCGAGTTCAGGCCGGACAACATGAACAACGAGGCCGCCATGACGAGCCCGGAACCGGCAATCACCCAGCGCCCACCCCAGCGATCGACTACCCAACCCGCGATCGGCGATGCTGTGGCTGCAGCGAGACTACCGATAGCGATGGCGGCGGCAATCGATGCGCGTGACCACCCGAACTCCGCCTCGAGCGATGGGGCAAACACACCAAGAATCGGGTTGAAGAAGACAACGGCGGTGAAGTTCGTGAGGCAGATGGCGCCGATCACGTTCCAGCCGTAGAACCAGCGTCCCGAGCGGTGGAAAAATGGATTGGTCAGCGGTACTCCAGAGTCGCGGGCAGGTGGGCGAGTCTAAGGCTTCTTGACCGCTGCCCCAACCCCGACCTACCGTCGACCGAGGGACGCTTACAGCGATGACCTCCACATGAACCAGCGCCGCAGGGAGTCTCCGATGGGCCGTCATTTCCGCAAATTTATCTTGATCGGGCTCGCCGCGGCGATCGGTTCCGTGCTCGGGCGCTATGCCGCGCAGATGCACGCGCGAATTGATGCGGGCGAGGATCCACTGGGCGGGGAGTTCGAGTTCGACATCCGCCCCCAAGAATTGGTGCCTGGAGTGGTAGCCGCGTTCCGTGTCGGTGAACCGCCGTGGTCATGGCTGAATGTACCGGGCTGGCTCGCCTCGTTCGGTACCAATTTCGTGGTTGCCGCAGTGGGAGGTGACCTCGATCGGTTGCGCCAAAACATCGAAGAGCGGGCGATGAGCATGCTGGGCCTCGAGACCGAGCGTGAGATTGAAATCCACGATGTGAACACGATGTCCCCAGAAGCTGCGGGCGATGGCGCCCCGGTACCGGAGACTCCCATTGCTCCGGATCCGCCGGCGCAACCGGCCTCTTCCGACTCGCCCTCCACACAGCCCGCATCGCCGAACCCGGAATCCCCGCCGGCCGGAGATCTCACTCCAAACAGCAATCCCCCGGCCATCTGGACGACGGGTAACGCAACCCCCTCGGACAGCAGCCGAGGCGAAGAGTCCGACACGCGCGGATTCACGCCCTTCAGCGACTAACTGGGCGCCACGGGATGGTCGATTACAAATTCACACTGGCTGAGGCACGGGAGACTTTGAAATTGATCCGCGCGCAGATCGATCAGCTCCGACAGGCTCAGGCAAAGCTACGCGAGGCCAAGCACAAGTTGAGCGAGCTGAATCGGCGGCACCTCAACAACGGCCGGATCGGCGATGCCGAGCTAGGTCACGTGCAGCGCCGCCAGCGTCAACTGGGCGAGACAGTCAGCCAGATCGTCCGCGAGATCCACGAGACCGGCGCGGTGGTGAAGGGCATCGACGACGGTCTCGTAGACTTCCCCTCAACCATCCAAGGGCTTGAGATCTACTGGTGCTGGAAAGTCGGGGAAGACGACATCGAGTGGTGGCACCCTCGGAACACTGGGTTCGCGGATCGACGTCGGAATTCGAACTTGCCACCGGGGGCGACCGGGGCAAATGTTGGGGAGTCGACACCGTGAGTTCTGGTACGCTCACGTCACACCCAGGAGGCTCCGTGTGACGCTCTTGATCGTTCTGGTTCTCGCTTACGTGATCGGCTCAATCCCGACCTCGTATATCGTCGCTCACCGGCTGACTGGTCGAGACATCCGCGAAATGGGCGACGGTAACCCTGGGATGATGAATGTCTGGGACAGCGTCGGCTTCTGGCCCGCGTTTGTCGTCGGGTGGGGTGATGCCGGCAAGGGGATGGCTGCGGTGGGCCTCGCCTACCTGCTAGGACTCGATACAGCGGGTGCCGTGGTTGCCGGGCTGGTCGCCGTGGTAGGCCACGACTACTCGCTTTTCCTGCGGCTCCACGGCGGCAACGGCATGGCCACATCGGCTGGCGCCATTCTGGCGTTAGTTCCGTTAGCGGCCGCACCGGCTATCGCAACCGCCGTCGCCCTGTGGATGCTACTGGGTACGAGGCGATTAGGCGGGATGGTGGGCCTGATGATCGTGCCCATGCTCGCCTATGTGCTGAATGCGGATGCCGCGGCGATCACTGGTGTGATCCTGCTGGAGTCAGTCGCGGCGCTGAAGGTGATCCGCTTCGAAGGATTCGTCTCCGCACGATCTAGACTTGACCAGTGACCACCCTCGAGGCGATCCGCGACGAACTCGCGCAAGTCACCGCCGGTCCGTCTGACGAGGTTCCTATCGCACGAGCAGCGCTGCTGATTGCACAGAGCGAATACCCCGATCTGGATATCGATCTCTACGAGCACCGTCTACAATCGATCGCCGAACGCCTCGAGGAAGAGATACGCGAGGTAGGCAATGTGGGCAACACACGTTCGCCTCGGCAGATCCCGCTGACTGTGAACCGGCTGCTGTACCGTGAGCTGGGCTTCCGAGGCAACGACGCGGCCTATGAGGACCCACGCAACCTCTACCTGAACTATGTGTTGGACGAACGCACCGGTATTCCCGTGACGATGGCGCTGGTCTACTCTGAGATCTGTCAGCGAGCTGGGATCGATGTTCGCCCGGTGGGACTGCCCGGTCACGTAATCTGCCGATACCAGCCCTCGTGGAGCGACGAACCAGCCGACAGCGTCTTGCTGGACGTTTTCAACGCGGGACGCGTTCTAAGTGAACGCGACTGTCAGGTGCTGGTGAAGAACACCTTCGGCTCTACACAGCAATTTCACGAGCACTATCTGGCCACTCTTACCCCCCGCCAACTCCTGCAGCGAGTGCTCCACAACTTGAAGGTCGCGTACGTTCGACGGGGTGACGAGGATCGCGCCGCGCGGATCATCGAATTGAAATTGACTCTGTTTCCGTGGGACTTGGACGAGATTCGCGACCGCGGGATGCTTCGTGAACGCCTCGGTGATTACGCGCTGGCGATCGAAGATCTAGAACATTATGTCGTTTTTCGTCCAGGTGCCCGGGACGTTCAGACAGTGCGCGAAACGCTGCGCTCGTTACGCCTCCATCGTGCCAGCAGCAGTGCAGACGATGCCGAGCAGCCAAACCATCAAGACCTGCCAAACTAGCCCTATCCGTACGGATAGAACCCAACCGTGCTAGTTGTACTTATACCGCGGCGGACGTCTTCGCGATTTGCTGTACCTCGCAACCCATCCGTCGGTCGACGCAATCAAGGCGGACGTCAGGATGCACAGTGACTAGATCGTCGCCCATCACAATCGACCACTGGATCCGTTGGCATTCACGATTGGGCCGAACGGGATGCGCCGCGAACTTCGAGACCCGGTCGATTTCCCCCGAGATCATCGAAGCCGTGAGTGCCGGACCTTCGCGTTACCTATTCGATTCGCTCCAAGTCTCAACTTCGTCGATTAATTGCGGACAGCATGGAGGGTAAAGCTGAGTCGGTGGCGATGGAGATCCACGAAAATTGGTCCACTCGGCCGCGGAGGTACAGTCGCTGAAGCGCTATGTGCGCGATGTCACAACTGAACGGTCGACGACCCCGACCGAGGATTGGAACTGGCCTATTACGGTGTCAATGGGATCGTCAATAACCACATCGCGGTGCTCAACACGCTGTGACTCGCTAGCCTGAGTCAGATGACCGAACCGATCGACGTGACTCCCGGATTCGACGACTTCGCGCTGGCAGCGACAGACACGCC
>Ga0114999_10010513_pt1 | contig 10009 bp, 7 predicted proteins | sample ArcticOcean_MG_C_3_FD_89820 | JGI IMG/M metagenome (GOLD analysis project Ga0114999, IMG submission 89820) | Marine microbial communities from western Arctic Ocean - ArcticOcean_MG_CB8_126 | ecosystem: Environmental > Aquatic > Marine > Oceanic | place: Arctic Ocean: Canada Basin | collected... | reverse complement strand
ATTTTACTCTTTTTGGTTCTAGCGAAGTCGAACCTAATCGCCTTATTTTGTCTTCTTCATAGGCCTCAAAATTCCCTTCGAACCACTCCACGTGAGCATTTCCTTCAAAAGCAAGAATATGCGTACATAGCCGATCTAAGAAAAACCGATCGTGGCTGATAATAACTGCACATCCAGCAAAATTTTCTAATGCGTCCTCCAATGCACGTAAAGTTTCCACGTCTAGGTCATTTGTGGGCTCGTCTAATAATAGCACGTTACCGCCTGATCTTAGGAGTTTGGCTAAATGAACGCGGTTTCTCTCTCCGCCGGATAATAGACCAACTTTCTTTTGCTGGTCACCACCTTTGAAGTTAAAAGCAGAACAGTAGCCGCGAGAATTCATCTGTGCGTCACCAAGTTGGATTATTTCAGCGCCCCCAGAAATTTCTTCCCAAACAGTTTTATCGGAAGCCAGTGCATCTCGTGATTGATCGACGTAAGATAACTCTACTGTATCGCCATAGGTTAGGGTTCCAGCATCAGGATTTTCTTCACCTGTTAACATTCGAAATAATGTCGACTTTCCTGCACCGTTAGGGCCGATAACGCCAACAATTCCTCCTGGAGGTAGAGAGAAGTTTAACTCCTCAATTAATAATTTTTCGCCGTAGGCTTTTGAAAGGTTTTCTACTTCTATTACCTTTCCACCGAGCCTTGTTCCATTTGGTATGATTATTTGTGCTCGACCTAATTTTTCACGTTCCGATTGGTTCGCCAATTCCTCATATGCGCTAACGCGTGCTTTTTGCTTGGCTTGTCGAGCTTTTGCCCCAGCTCTTATCCATTCGAGCTCTCTTTCCAAAGTTTTTTGCATTGACTTGTCTTCTCTTGTTTCATGAGCTAGGCGTTTTGCCTTTTGCTCGAGCCAAGCAGAATAGTTACCCTCATAGGGAATTCCTCGCCCGCGATCGAGTTCAAGTATCCAGCTCGTAATGTCATCGAGAAAGTAACGATCATGCGTTACAATTAGGCATGTTCCCTTGTAATCAATTAAGTGCTTCTGCAACCAACCAACTGTTTCTGCGTCGAGGTGGTTAGTTGGCTCATCCAAGAGAAGCATATCGGGCTGCTCTAAAAGTAATTTGCATAAGGCTACGCGCCTTTTCTCACCACCTGAAAGGCTATCGACTAGAGCATCATCTGCTGGGCACCTTAATGCCTCTAAGGAGATATCGATTTGGGCGTCTAAATCCCATAAGTTTTGACTATCTATCTCGTCTTGTAGACTTGCCATTTCGTCTGCAGTCTCTTCAGAGTAATTCATCGCAAGCTCATTGTACTTGTCTAAAATAGCCTTTTTTTCTTTTACACCTAACATCACATTTCCCCGAACATCGAGTGAGGAATCTAGAGTTGGTTCTTGTGAAAGATAACCTACTTTTGCACCCGAAGCTGCCCAGGCCTCACCAGAAAACTCCGTGTCTAGGCCTGCCATAATTTTCATTAAGGTTGATTTTCCGGAGCCATTAACTCCAACGACTCCGATTTTTACTCCCGGTAAAAACGACAACCTAATATTTTCAAAGCATTTCTTACCACCCGGGTAAGTCTTTGATACTCCATCCATATGGTAGACGTATTGATAGCTCGACATATAATTCTCCCAAAGTTTTAAAAATCACTTAACGAACCCTTTGCCTGGTGGCAATGCTTAGAAAGCTGAGTTAAAAGAAGTTTATGAGATATCTTTTGCCGTACGCCGCTTCTAAACAAACTATAGGTTTGCTTGGTGGGTCATTTGACCCAGCACATGAGGGCCACGTGCATATTACAAAAGAAGCAATTAAACGATTTAAATTAGACTGTGTATGGTGGCTTGTTGCTTCTAAAAACCCTCTAAAGAGAATTGACCCGAAACCACTTCAAGAACGTGTCAACCTAGCAAGAAATTTAATTCAACATCCAAAAGTTACAGTTACGTGTTTGGAAAAAAGGCTTGAAACTCAATATACGGTGGACACAATTTCGAAACTAAAAGGTCTTTACCCAGAGGTTTCCTTTGTTTGGTTAATGGGAGCAGATAATTTATCTCAATTTCAATCGTGGAAAAATTGGAAAGAGATAGTTAAGCAAGTCCCATTAGGCGTAATCGCCAGACCAGGAAATAATAGAATAGCAAAACACTCCGTACTTATGGCTAATTATAGGGCTAATAGATTGCCAAGCAATATGGGAGGGCTACTGGGTAGAATTACGCCCCCCTCATGGTGCTATCTCTCAACGCCTTTAAATCATGTTTCCTCGTCTCAAATTCGTGCCCTCAATGAATAAAATTAATTAAGAAATATTGGGATAGAATTTTCTATGACAACAGGAAGAAAAAACGATTTATCCAGACGAGGTATTTTATCTTTTTTACTCGCGAGTGTCGCCAACATAGGAATCTCTAAAACTGTAGGCGAATCAATTGGGTCGATACCTCGACCGAACCTATTCGATAAAAAGAAATTGGAGATAGAAAGGCTAGTTAGTCTTTTACCAAGCGGCAGTAATATTACTTTCTCAGTGGCTGATAGAAAGACTGGTGAGGTTCTGGAGACCTATAACCCAGAACTGTCGTTGCCTCCTGCTAGTGTTATAAAAACAATCACAAGTTTTTATGCACTTGAGAATCTTGGTCCAGATTTTAGGTTTAATACACGGTTAATATCAACTGGGACCATAACAAATGGGGTGCTTGAGGGGGACCTAATTTTGGTAGGGGAGGGAGACCCCACTCTTAATACGGACGGTCTTTATGACCTGGCTAAGCTTTTAAAGGGAAGAGGTATTAACAAAATAAGTGGTGACTTTAAGGTATATGGGGGAGGAATGCCGTCAATTCACGAGATTGATCCGACCCAACCTAATTATCTTGCATATAATCCGTCAATTTCGGGAATGAATTTAAATGCCAATAGAGTATTTTTTCAATGGAAACTTAAAAACAATAATTATGATTTGTTCGTCGAAGCGCGAGGTTTGAAGGCTAGACCTACTGTGGATTTAGTTGAAGTGAGATTGTCTAAACGTGTTTCTCCAGTATTTGAGTATAATATGGTGCCGGAGAAAGAAACTTGGTCAGTAGCCAAGCGGGCATTAGGTGATAAGGGTGGCCGTTGGTTGCCGGTTCGGCAACCCCAGTTATATTCAGGACAAGTATTTCAAAAAATAGCCACTGCCTTTGGTATTACTATGCCGCTACCGACTGTCTCTTACAGTCTGCCAGATGGGTATGTTTTGGAGAATCATCAGAGTAAAAACTTAAGCGAGATATCTCAGAGCATGTTGAAATATTCTGATAATTTATCAGCTGAAATTATGGGAATTAAAGCTTCATTGAAATTCCAGGAAGTTGATAGTCTTACCTCATCGGCACAGATGATGGCTTTGTGGTTAAAACTAAATTATGGTTTAATGTCTGCCAGGTTTGTGGATCACTCCGGACTAAGCGATGAATCGAATATAAGTTCTAACGAATTGGTAAAATTGCTGGTACAAAACCCGGTCCATAATAGAATCAAACCCCTCTTAAAAAAGATGACGCACCGGAACATAAAAGGTAAGGTTATTTTAAACAGTGAAATTAAAGTTGCCGTTAAAACAGGAACTTTGCATTTCTCTAGCGCACTCGCGGGCTACATTGATAAGCCATCTGGCCGAGATCTAGCTTTTTCTATTTCTATGTCTGATATGAAAAAGCGCCAAAATTTGACAAAAGCTCAAAAAGAAAGCCCCAGAGGTTCACGCCGCTGAAATAACCAAGTACGAGAAATACAAAGAAGATTAGTAGACCGATGGTGTAGGCTTTAATCTTAAGTTACAGCATCATATGGCGTGCACGAGCCCCACGTTCAATTGCTGCTGCAAATAATCTATCAATTTTTAATTCATAGCGAATTTCTTCTAATAATCTGAGTTCGGTTTGGTATATTTGACCGTCGGCGGCTGCAATATCACAAGCAAAAGCATAGGCAGTTTCGTATAGCTTTTCTGGTAAAGCGTTTCTAATCAAGCCAAAGAGCACATCTAGACCGTCTTCTTCCTCAAAAATGTCGAATGTGACTTGAGCTACTCGTCTTACGCGATCTAAGTCGTAGTCAGAAAATATAGGTAGATGATTTACCACTTGCTGTATTGCTAGTAGTTCTGAGGTTCTTATATTTTCCTCAGACATTGATATAGCTATCATAATAGCCACTAAAGAATCCTGTGGAGAAAGTATTGTATCATTATTATTCATCTTGGGCTCCGTTAGACAAACAGAAGATTGACCTGCACCTCTTGGCGCAATAGTTAGCTAAATCTAATATATCTGCTATCATACAACAGAAATCTGGAAAATTAATGTTTAATCTACGTGAAGAAGGAATAAAATCTAAAGCCTGGCCATTTGAAGAGGCTAGGCGAGTTCTGAATCGGTATAAAAATAGAGAGCCTGAAAAAGGTTACGTTTTATTTCAGACAGGTTATGGACCTAGTGGTTTACCGCATATTGGAACCTTCGGTGAAGTCTGTCGAACCACTATGATTAGACGTGCTTTTGAATTGATTAGCGATATTCCAACTAAATTAATTTGTTATTCGGACGATATGGATGGCTTTAGAAAAATTCCAACAAATGTTCCTCAACGTGAAGAGCTTGAGCAGGATCTAAACTTGCCTCTTACAAAGGTTCGTGATCCTTTTGGAACACATTCCAGCTTTGCGGAGCATAATAATTCCATATTAAAAGATTTTCTAAATTCCTTCGGTTTTGAATACGCGTTTGCTTCTTCGACGGAATATTATAAGTCAGGTAGGTTTGATGAAACCCTGTTAATAGCATTGGAAAGGTTTGATAAGATACAAGAAGTCATGCTGCCAACGCTTGGACCGGAACGTAGAGATACTTACTCATGTTTCTTGCCAATAAGCCCAAAGAGTGGTCATGTTCTTCAGGTGCAAACTTTAGAACGAAATCCAAAAAAAGGAACTATCGTTTATAGGGAACCAGACGGAGAGAAGGTTGAAATCTCTGTAACTGGAGGTAACGTTAAAATGCAGTGGAAGCCCGATTGGGCGATGCGTTGGGCAGCCCTAGGAGTTGACTATGAAATGTCGGGTAAGGACTTAATAGACTCAGTGCTCCAATCTTCTAAAATTTGTAGAGTCCTAGGGCAAAACCCACCAGAAAGTTTGTCGTACGAATTATTCAATGATGAGCATGGGCAAAAGATTTCAAAGTCCAAAGGCAATGGTTTATCTATGGAGGATTGGCTTAAATATTCATCTCCCGAAAGTTTACAATATTTTATGTATCAGAAACCAAAGACTGCTAAGCGGCTTCATTTTGATGTAATTCCAAAAGCGACGGACGAGTATCATCAGCAGGTTCGAGGGTACATTGACCAAGAACTTCCACAACAGCTTTCTAATCCGGTGTTCCATATACATTCCGGAGCAGTTCCAGAATCCAGTCTTGTTGTATCATTTTCGATGTTGCTGAACTTGGCATCTGTTTCAAGCGCTTCTGACAAAGAGCATTTGTGGGGTTTTATTAGGAGGTATGCGCCAGAGGCTAGTCCAGACACTCATCCTGATTTAGATAAAGCAGCAAGCTCTGCAGTAAGTTTTTATAATGATTTCGTTAAACCTCAAAAGAGCTATAGATCCGCTAATGAGGTGGAGACGGAGGCATTCTTAGATCTAATTTGTCGTTTAGAGAGGTGGACTTCTGATCTGTCTCCAGAAGGCTTGCAAGGAGAAGTTTATGCGTGTGGAAGAGATAGGTTTGAACCGCTTAGGGATTGGTTCACAGCCATTTATGAGGTTCTACTCGGAGCCTCCCAGGGCCCAAGGTTTGGTGGATACATTGCATTGTATGGAATTAAAGAGACTATTACATTGATCAAAATGGCATTAAATGATGAACTGACAGAATAACTTTGTGAACTGCTTTTATTAGTTTAAAATATGCTATGATTATGTTTGATGAAAAGTCCCTTGAGTAGTTTTATTGTCAAAGCCGCCAACAGGTGTTTGAACTATTTTCTTTTGCGCTTAACTCCACCATGCTGCCCAGGTTGTCCTCCAGTTGATCTGCCGCGAATGATTACAGCTTTATTAACTGCATTCTCAACAGAATACTGACGTGCTAAAGGATCGTCGGCTATTACCAGTTCCACGGTTTCAAGGCGTTTAATTTCATCTCTAAGCCGTGCTGCTTCTTCAAACTCTAGGTTTTCTGCAGATGAAAGCATATCTGTTCGTAAGCCTTTTAGTATGGTTTTAAGGTTACCACCTGCTAGAGATTTATCGATTGTTGCCGTAACTCGATTTAAATCCACATCACCCTGATACAATCCGGATAAAATATCCTCTACATTTTTTTTAATTGTTGTTGGGGTTATGTTATTCTTTTTATTGTACGCGGCCTGTTTTTCTCTACGCCGATCAGTTTCACCGATCGCACGCTCCATTGAACCAGTTATACGATCCGCGTACATGATTACTTTTCCGGCCGCGTTTCGAGCAGCACGACCGATCGTTTGGATCAGGGAGGTTTCAGAGCGTAAAAAACCTTCCTTATCTGCGTCGAGAATTGCCACCAACCGGCATTCTGGAATATCTAATCCTTCTCGTAAAAGGTTAATACCAATCAATACGTCAAACGCCCCTAATCGGAGATCTCTTAAAATCTCTATTCGTTCAATTGTGTCTATTTCTGAGTGCATGTAACGAACTTTTATACCTTGTTCATGCAGATATTCTGTTAGGTCTTCGGCCATTCTCTTTGTTAAAGTCGTTATTAATGTTCTAAACCCATCCCTAGTTACTTGTCGTATTTCGTCTAGGACGTCATCAACCTGTGACCCTGCTGGCCGAATTTCAATGGCTGGATCTAATAACCCAGTAGGTCTAATAACCTGCTCAACAAAGACCCCATCAGTTTGCTCAAGTTCCCAGTGAGCTGGGGTAGCAGATACAAAAACTGACTGAGGTCTCATCCCGTCCCATTCTTCGAATTTTAAGGGGCGATTATCCATACAAGAAGGTAAACGAAACCCATGCTCGGCAAGAGTCGATTTTCGACGAAAGTCCCCTTTGTACATACCGCCTATTTGTGGAATGGATACGTGGGATTCATCCGCAAACACAATTGCATGATCAGGAATAAACTCGAATAATGTTGGCGGGGGTTCGCCAGGAGCACGACCAGTTAAATAGCGGGAGTAGTTTTCAATTCCAGCGCAAACCCCAGTGGCTTCTAACATTTCTAGATCAAAATTTGTTCGCTGTTCGAGTCTTTGCAATTCAAGGAGCTTTCCATCTCTTTTTAAATCAGTAAGACGAATTTCTAACTCTCTTTTGATACCTTTGATTGCCTGATTCATCGTTGGCCGTGGAGTTACATAGTGAGAGTTAGCGTAGATTCTGAGTCTCTCAAAATTATCGGTTTTCTTTCCATTGAGAGGATCGAATTCGGTAATGGACTCTAGCTCTTCCCCAAAAAAAGATAAACGCCACGAACGATCTTCTAGATGAGCTGGCCAAATCTCTAAGGAGTCCCCACGAACCCGAAAACACCCTCGTTGGAAAGCTTGATCGTTACGTTTATATTGTTGGGCAACTAAATCGGCCATTATTTGCCGTTGATTGTAATTTTGACCGACAAACAAGTCTTGGGTCATAGCACCATAGGTTTCGACAGACCCAATGCCATAAATACAGCTAACAGAAGCAACTATTATGACATCATCGCGCTCCAATAACGAGCGGGTTGCAGAATGCCTCATTCTATCTATTTGTTCATTGATTTGGCTCTCTTTCTCGATGTATGTATCTGACCTGGCAACGTAAGCCTCCGGTTGATAATAATCATAGTAAGACACAAAATATTCGACGGCATTTTCTGGAAAAAAAGATTTAAATTCTCCGTATAATTGAGCGGCAAGGGTTTTGTTTGGGGCTAGAATAATAGCCGGCCTTTGCGTCTTCTCAATTACTTTTGCCATAGTGAAGGTTTTACCAGTTCCTGTTGCCCCCAAGAGAACTTGATTGCGTTCACCCTCCTTTAACCCTTTTATAAGTTCGGTGATTGCTTGAGGTTGATCCCCTGCCGGATCAAAGGTCGTTTTCAACTTGAAGGGACGACCTCCGTCGAGTTTCTTTCGTTCATTAACCCGATGAATGGAGTTGGCTATCACAGGCATAGTTTCGGAAGAATTATTATGCATTTAATTTAATTTCGCTATATAAATAAAATAATTTTTGATTACGGATACTCTGGTTTGGATTGTGCCCTTGCCAAAGAAGCTAACTTTGAGGATATTAAAGCCTTGAGTAATGGAGACAAGAGATGAGTGCACGAATTTTTCAACCAACAAGAACAGCTACACAATCTGGCATTGGTAAATCAAAAAACTGGGTGTTGGAATTTGAGTCTTCAACAGCTAGAAAAATTGATCCACTGATGGGTTGGACCTCTTCCGACGACACGCAGGCTCAAGTGAAATTGGTTTTTAAAGATAAGGCTTCTGCTATTCGTTATGCTGAAAAACATGGAATTAAGGCAATTGTTACTGTACCGAATAAACGTAAACCGATTATACGAAATGGCGGCTATGCAGAAAATTTTGCTACGAGTCGCAAGGTAGTATGGACCCATTGACCATTAGAATAATAAAAATCAGCCTTGTTGGGCTGATTTAGTAATATCCTGATTCGGAAGTATTACCGAGGCTACAACTATCAACGTTGCCATAAAACTCATTAAAATGAATAGGCTAGATAGTTGATATCCAGATTGCAGTAGAAATCCGGAGGCTGGGAGTACGCTTGCTCCAATTCCAAAATTTATTATGAATTTAATACTTAGCACCTTGGGGCGCCATTCATCTGGAATGTATCGTGATAGGATGGTGTCAATAATGGGTATTTGTCCAAAAACAAAGCTCATTGCACCCAAGGTAACAAAAACCAAGCTAAGGTTTGTGACTTTAGCTGCCAAGAAAATAAAAATTATTTGCCCGAGCCCTAGTAAAAACAATATAAGCTTTGCTGAGTAACGATCGATTAACCAACCTATCCCGATTTGTGAAAATGCAGCAAAAGCAAAAACTATTGATGCGAACAGACCGGTTATGGCAACTGATGTAGATAGATTAGATAGTTGAATTTCAAAATAGCGCGGCACTATGAAAGTCATGGCACCGAAAATGAAACCTCCACTTGCCGTGGTTAGACCTAGAGCTAGAAGTGCTCGTTGCCATTGGGGTGCAAATTTTTGATCATTTGTTTGGTCATTTGCTTGTGCCTTTATTTTAGGATTAGGTTTTGTTTCTTCTGTAAGTGCAGATATGAATATAAAGCCGTATATTATGCATAGGATACCCGGAAGTATAAAGCACATGCGCCAGTCAAAAAAGATTAGTAAAATGCCGGTAATAAGGGGGGCTGCTGCAACGCCCATATTTCCAAACACGCCATTTACACCGAGTCTAAAACCAATTTTTTTGTTACTTTTAATTAACATAGCTATTCCGACAGGATGGTAGATCGCCGCAAATATACCTATTAGTCCAATGGATAATGATAGTTCCCATGCAGAACCAGAAAAACCCGCTAAAATAGCCGCAATACCGATCCCAAAATGGAAAACAACCATTAAAGCTGTCCGTGAAAATTTATCTGCTAATATAGCGGCTATTGGTGCCATACCTCCGAACAATACGAACCCGAGAAATCCAAAAACAATTATCTCGTCATACCCGAGGCCAAATTCGTTTCCGGCATCATAGGCTGCTTTAGCAAAAATTAGCATAACAAAGTGATCTAGAAAGTGACTGATATTTAGATAAATATCTTTGACCTGCTTATGTCGGATGTTCATCTATAATGGCCTAACGGATGATGTCTAATTTCCTTTATTCACTGTTTTCATATTGGTGGAGATTTAACAATCCAATAAATTTAGTTAATTCAGACCTAAGAGGTTGCGTTGTTT
>Ga0114999_10010512_pt1 | contig 10010 bp, 6 predicted proteins | sample ArcticOcean_MG_C_3_FD_89820 | JGI IMG/M metagenome (GOLD analysis project Ga0114999, IMG submission 89820) | Marine microbial communities from western Arctic Ocean - ArcticOcean_MG_CB8_126 | ecosystem: Environmental > Aquatic > Marine > Oceanic | place: Arctic Ocean: Canada Basin | collected... | reverse complement strand
CATTGTCTATCCTCCATGAATGAAAACGTAGTTCCTTCCTCATGGAGAACATGTAACAACAGCCTATAGAATGCGCAAGCCCCTATCTGCCCCAGGTTATCCAGAGTGCGCGCTGGCCCTGGCATCAGCCTTTGCCGGTGGAAGCGGTACGTTCGACGTGACTGACAGCGACGTTCTGACACTGCAACTCAGTCTGGAAGCCAGCAGCGTCGCCGAAGGGACAGCGATTACTGCGACGGTCCGTCGGAACTCACTGGACGTGTCGACTGCGCTGTCTGTCAGTCTGACAAGCGGTAATACCAGCGAGGCCTCCGTACCCGACACCGTGACAATCCCGGCCGATGCGCGGACCGCCACGTTCACGATTACGGGTGTGAGCGACTTCGTACACGACCCCGACCGGATTGTCACCGTTTCGGCTGCCGCCACGGATTTTGTGTCGGGCGACGTTGTGGTGGTTGTGACGAACATCGAACCACCCCGTCCGTCCCCATTAACGCTCACCGCCGACGTCTGGCCCGATACCGGAATCACGATACTGCTGGAGGGAGCTGATCTGCGGCTGATCGAGACAGGCACAACGAACGACGTGGCCCGGCGTCCGTTCAGTCAGGTGAGCGAAATCACGGTCGCGGCTCGTGATGACGCCGATGACGAACTGAACGTCGATTTCGGTGGTGGCAACCCGATCCCGGTTGGTGGTCTGAGTTACTCGGGCGGAGACGGATCCGGCAGCGACAGTCTGCGGCTGGGGAACGGCACGGTCCTGCAGGTCGGGCATGTGTTCGAGTCGGCCAGCAGCGGGCAGGTGATTGTGGACAGTCGCACGCTGACCTACGCCGGTCTGGAACCCATCGTCGACGAACTGGCCACCGACGTCCGCACCATGACCTTCGGCAACACGGCCGATGTCGTCGTGCTCAGTGACACGGGCACGGGATCCGATGGTCTGCTGCGTCTGGATGGCGACAACAGCGAGCAGCTCGATTTTCTGGTGCCCGCCGATGCGGTGACGATCAATCTGGGAGCCGGCGACGACCAGTTGAGAATCACGTCTCTGGAGGCGTCGTTCGCAACACAGTTGATTGTTAATGGCGACGCGGGGTCCGACACGCTGGATGCCTCGGCAGTGAGTGCTGGTGTCACTTTGAACGGGGGCGAGGACAACGACGCGTTAACCGGCGGCAACGGGAACGATCAACTGAATGGCCAGGCCGGGACCGACACGCTGGTCGCCACGCAGCAAACCGGTGAGACATTTCTACTCACGAATTCTCAATTGGACGGACTGTCGAACGACACGCTGTCGTCGATCGAACAGGCGGAACTGAACGGGAATGCCGACGACAACCTGATTGTGGCCGTGACGTTTAGTGGCAACGTCACGGTGCTGGCGGGTGCCGGCCAGGACACGGTGCTGTCGGGCAGCGGCAATGATCTACTGGAAGGCGGACCGGGTGAGGACCAGTTGGAAGGGTTTGGTGGAAACGACACCATTCTGGGTCAAGGTGATGGAGACACACTGCTGGGCGGCACGGGACTCGATTCGCTGGTGGGTGGCGATGGAGACGATCGCGTCGACGGCCAGACGGACAACGACGTGGTCCTGGGCGGACCGGGTGATGACTCGCTGTTTGGCGGACCGGGCAACGACCATCTGGAAAGTGAAGCCGGCGACGACGTGTTTCGCGGAGGTTCAGGCAACGACTCACTCTTCGGCGGCGACGAAAACGATCAGCTCTTCGGCGAGGACGGCGACGACGAACTGCACGGCGAAGGGGGCAACGATCTGCTGGACGGCGGCGCCGGCAATGACATCATCATCGGCGGAGACGGCAACGATCGCCTGCGAGGCGGAAGCGGCGTCAACGATCTGCGTGGCGAGGGCGGCCGGGATACCGTCGTCAATCCCACAGTCAGCGACTCGGTTGTGGGAAATCCAGTCAGCATCGATCTGCGGACCGTGCTGACAGCGACAACCATCAACGCCGCCGGGGAAGTCAGCGCGCTTCCCCAGAACGCCGCATACCTCGACGAATGGGACGAATTCTTCGTCGAGGTGTGTGGCAGCACACCGGCTGACGCGGTGACATCGGTCGAAGGATTCGAAGTCGCTCTGAGTTTCGACGCGGATCTGTTCACGGCCACAACGATCGACTTCGGGCCGGCATTCGCCAACGCTCCGCTGTCATCCATCGACGGGACAAGTGGCGTCGTCAGCCTGAACGCCGATGCCAGCCTTACGGACGCCGGACGCGACAACTTTGTCCTGTTGTCACGCGTGGCATTCGTGCCGCGAGCGAACGGGGACCTGGCCAACAACATCACCGGCAGCTACATCCTGCCGCGTAACAACGTGCGGTTCGAAGCGACGGATGTGGTCATCGAAACAACTGGCGGTATCGAGGCCGACGCGAACCTGCTCGCCACAACAAGTCGCATCTGGCCGGTCATGTACGACCTGGACGACAGTGGCTCGATCGGATTCGGAGACCTGAGTTTCCTGGCGGCAGCGTTCGGCCGCAGTATCACGACCGACGACACGGCGTACCTCAGCGATTTCGATCGCAGCGGAACAGTCGGCTTCGGCGATGTCGCGCTGTTCGCGCAGAACCTGGGTCGATCCGCCGGCCTGACGGCTCGCCAGGCGTACGCAACGAATTTCCCCAACGCGTGGACACCGCAGCCGCAGGCTCTGCTGGCCGGAAACGGTACGCCAGCAATTGCCACGTCGCGGTCGTCCGACCTGCAGCCGTTGTCTCCGCAAACTTTAAGCGAACTGCAGGACGCGGCCGTCGATCGCTTCGAAGCAGCCGGTGTCGCTCAGTCCGATCTCGACGAACTGCGGTCCATCGACATTCACGTACAGGACCTGCCGGACGGATATCTGGGACTGGCCACGGACGATGCCATCATCGTCGACATCGACGCCAACGGATCCGGCTGGTTCATCGATGACACGCCCGACAACGATGCTGAATTCACCATCTTTGAACAGTCGGCCGTCGCGTCAACTGCCGCGGCACGCGAGCGGTTCGATGTGTTGACAGTGATCGCTCACGAACTCGGCCACCACGCAGGGTGGAACCACGACGATGCGGGGTTCATGAGTGACCGCCTCAGCCCAGGCGAACGTCGTCTGCCGCGCTCAGCCGAAGCGGACGACCAGTTCGCAGTGTTCGCGGATCTCGATGAGCTGTTGGGTTTGTAGTGCTTTGTCAACGTTGAATATTGGGGTGGCTGGGGTCGAGCGTGTATGGACCGGACACATGGGTAACAGTCGTTCGGACACATGGGTAACGGTCACGGGCCTGGTTCAGGCTAACTGTCAGGTGTTTTGTCCGGTCCGTACAGAGCTCGACCCCAGCCACCCGAAACTCCAGACTGGGAACTACTGGGATTCATCAGTTTCGCAAGAGCGACAAACCGCCCGCAGCCCTGTGTACGTTCACCTTAAGATGTGCTCCAACATCAATTCGTCCTGGTTTTCCTCTGTACGAGTACAAACACGTACGCGTTCGACGTTTCCTGGGCAAATGTTGATTCCAGTTAATTCGGAGGACTCGAATGCCTCGGACCGTCATCGCGATCGGCGGGAATCAGGAATCGACGGAGGCGGCGATCAGCAACGCCCTGACCGCATTCCGGCTGAATCCGCAGTTAAAGGTGCTGCGGAGTTCGAACGTGTACCAGACCGATCCTATGGGGATTGACGCCGGCGACCGATTTCTGAACGCCGCCTGCCTGCTTGATACGAGTCTGGCCCCCGTCGATCTGCTTGATCTGCTGCAACAGATCGAAACTGACAACGCGCGTACGCGGGAAACCCGCTGGGGTCCGCGGACGCTCGACCTGGACGTGATGTTCTACGGAGATCAGGTCCTGACGGATGAACGGCTGACTGTGCCACATCCCCACTGCTGGTATCGGCGATTTGTTCTCGACCCCGTGGCAGAGATCTGTCCGGAGTGGGTTCACCCCACGATCGGAATCACGGCCGAAAAATTGCGAGATCGACTGCACGTAGACGAATTTCGCGTAACCGTCTGCGGGGATGTCGATCCGCTTTCGCTGGCCTCTGAATTCCGGTCGCAATTCCCCGCCGTCCAATTCAAGCACGTCACGGAAGCAACTGGCCCACCGGCGGCGGGACTCGGGATCCTGGTGTCAGAGGAACCCCGGCAACTGCCACCGCTGTGGCTCCAAACTCCGTCACTGGATCCGTTCGTACGCGACGTACTGACGGCGGCTCGGGGACAGTGCCACCGTCTTGCTCACGGCTGAAGATTAACCGTCAACGCCGACCTCCGCCGCGTCGACCGGTGGACGGTCTGGAAACAGCACTGCGAACGCCACTGTGCAGACACCGGCCAGAGCGGCACAACTCCACCAGAGACCGGCCCAATTCTCGACGTTGCCTTCGCTGTCGCTGAAGACATTTCCGACCTCGCCTCCAACGATTCCTCCGACGAAGAACCCCAGCGCCAGAATGAGTGTGCCGTACATCGTCTGCATGCTGCCTTTGACGTCGGTCGGCGCGATCCGGTCGACGTACATGTAGGCCACCGCCATGAAGCAGCCGAAGCAGAAGCCGTGCAACGCCTGCCCGGCCGTGGCTATGGCAATCTTGCCGGCGAACGGTAGATCGACCGCGAACACCAGCCCCAGCAGCACACACCGCAGCGTGTAAGCGAAAGCTCCGATCGTCATCGTCCACTTGAATCCAAAGCGGCTGATCAGCAGCCCCAGGCCTGCCATCACTCCGATTTCGCAGATCTGCCCGACCGAACTGATGCTCTGCTCATAGGCACCCTCGACGCCGCCACTATCCAGAATGTCTCGCAGAAACGGGCTGTTCCATACGAAAAAGAACTGGTGCGCAATCGCAATAAAGAAACTCGCGACAACCAGCACAGCGAAGTCACGCTGCCGGAACATTCTCAGCACTGTTGCCGGGGCATAGCTGCGTTCCTTGCTCGGTTGTGGCGGTGTGCTGGGCAGTGACAGGCAATAGAGGCCCAGCAGAATGCCGACTCCACCAGACAGGACAAACACGATACCTCGGGCACTCTGCAGTTCCGCTCCTTCCAGACCCTGCAGCCACCAGAACTCGACGAGGTAGGCCGGCAGAATGAACCCGATCGTGCCGAACAGCCGGACACGCGGAAACTGAGCGTCGCTGTTGGTCAAATGCCGGAAGGCAATCAGGTTCGACAGCATCATCGTGGGCACGTACAGCAGCGAATACACCATGCCGATGCCGATGATGATCCACGGTTCCGTTTGGGTCCACAGGCAGAGCATCAGGACTCCGGCGGCCACATGGCAGAAGGCCATGACTCGTTCTGTCGCGAAGTACCGGTCAACGAACTGACCAACGAGGAACGGTGCCAGCATCGGCCCGACCGCTAGAGCGGCACCGAAGTTGCCGATCTGAGTGTTCGAGAACCCAAGTGCTTCACGAACATAGACCGACACAACCGGCAGATAGGCTCCCTGCACGAAGTACTGCAGGAACATCATCACAGACAGTCGTACGAACATTGCCGACGCTCCTGGCAGGTTGCGTTCATTTGCTGATCATTGCCCGGGCTGAGTCGTGCCCGGACGCGGCCAGGATAACACCATCAGCCGAAGTCCGCGCGGGTCACTCCGCCGAGGTCGCTTGACCAGACAGCTTTCACGAGACCAACGGTCAGGCTAGACTGGCTTAACTCTCACGTTCATCGCTTCACGGGGCTCCAGGCCGCTCACCGGAAACGATGTCGAGACGTCATCTCCCCGGCCTGTTACCCGATGCCTGCGTGACTGCATGTCTGACTCCGCCGGTTCTCCATCTCCTCAGCCTCGGCGAAAGAAAGCTCGACGTACGCGCGAGGACGGAGACAGTCCCGCACCTGCCAGGCGTCGCAAGGGCGTGCGGAAACGACGCACCGGGCCGCCGCCTTTGATTCAGGTGCATCCGGACGATGCGAACCGCGACAAGTCCATTGTTGACCGCTTGAAAGGCGAGGCGCGGACGGGACTTCCCGGCCTGCTGGTCAGCAGCGGGCTGCACGCCGTCGCCCTGATCATCATGGCGATTTTCGTCATCCGGATGGAGCACAACGATTCTACGATGCTGGAGTTCGGATGGATCAGCGGGGCGGCGCGCGACCGCGCAGTCGCCAACGCGACAGCCGCCGGTCCAGTGCGGCTGCAGAGCTTCAATCTGAATCGCAACGCCCCTAAGCCGGTGACGGGAGAGGTCAAACCAGAACCATCGGGCGGTCGCAAGAAGCCCGGCGTCAAGCCGGTGAATGTGTCGAAGTCGCTGGCCAACCGCTCGGAAGATGCCCGAGCGAGTACGCTCGAAAGTCTGGGAGAAAAGGACGCGGTCCGACAATCGATCGAACGTGCGCTGGGCTGGTTCAAACGTCAACAACGATCGGCTGGCAACTGGCAACTTCACGAAGGCTATCCCGATGCCGGTTACAAACCATCGCGCACAGACACGGGCGCGACCGCGCTGGCTCTGTTGTGTTTCCTCGGTAATGGACACACCCACACGGACGCCGGCACCTATTCGGGCGTGATCGACAAAGGTCTGCGCTGGCTGAAGGGTGTCCAGAAACCCAATGGCGACCTGCACGACTGGGATCAGTTTGGTCGGCAGTCGGCTTTCTACGCCCACTCGATGGCGACCATCGCGATCTGCGAAGCCTACGCGATGACTCAGGACCGCGATCTTCTGGAAACGGCAGAGAAGGCTGTCCAGTTCCTGCTGGAGACACAGCAACCCGTACAGGGCGGCTGGAAATACAACCCGCAGGGACCCGATACGATGGGTGATCTGTCTGTCACCGGATGGGGACTGATGGCATTGCATTCGGCTCGGATGGCGGGCATCGAAGTTCCGGAAACATCCTTCGGCCTGACGTCGATCTTCATCGATGCCTGCGCTGTGGATGACGGTGCCCGCTACCGCTACGAACCTCGAGATGTCGTCTCAAAGGTGACGCCCGCGATGACGGCTTCCGGGCTCGTTGCGCGGCAATGGCTGGGCTGGGAGCGTGACGACCCACTGATGGCGGAAGGCGTCGACTGGCTGCTGCAGGACCGCTTCAAGCCCGAATGGAAGACGAGCCGGCGAAACGTCTACGAGTGGTACTACATCGCTCAAGTACTGCATAACCTGGGTGGCGAACGCTGGCGAGACTGGTACGCGCACACCGCCCGCGAGGTCTGCGCGAACCAGAAATCCCGTGGCAGCCGCAAAGCGCCAACCGACATCATGGGAAGCTGGGCGCCATCGGAGTTTCCAGGTTCCGATGCCGAGCACTCGCACATTGGCGGGCGGTTGTATCTGACCGCGCTGAGTGTGCTCGTTCTGGAGACGCCCTTCCGCCACGCGCCGCTGTACGAGCCGCCGCCAGCGGAATCCGAAACCGTTGAGACCGAAGCCGCGGCTGCGGGCGAATAGACACGCAGCAGGCCGGACCACACCACACGAGGAGACACGATGCGACTTTGCCGCTTTGAGCACGACGGACAGACACAGGTTGGGTTTTATCTTGATGACATCGTCATTCCACTCAGCAGTGCTACGGAGTCGTGCGGAATTGAAACCGACGCGACAGATTCGCTGCTGCCGCTGCTGCCCGGTGGCACGGGGCGGGACTCTGTGCTGGCCATTCAGTCGAAACTGAATGAACTGCCCGCCGCGGACCTGACAGCTCTTGGACTGCCGACGGGCAGTGTCCGATTGCTCGTTCCGATTCCAGCACCCGGGAAACTCATGCTGCTGGCCGGGAATTATGCAAAGCACATTGAAGAAGGCGGCGGACGTGCTTCGGAACGGGCGCGCACCTTTCCGTACGTCTTCATGAAGCCCCCAGGGACAACGCTGACCCATCCTGGCGACCCCATCCGCATTCCCGAGATCTCACCGGATCACATCGACTGGGAACTGGAACTCGGCGTCATTATCGGCAAGCGATGCAAGGGAGTATCCGAGGCTGACGCCCTTGGCCATGTCGCCGGGTATACGGTGATCAATGACATTTCGGATCGGAAGTTCAAACCGAATTCGAATCGTGAGGAACGCGACAAGGATGGCTTCTTCGACTGGCTGCACGGCAAGTGGCACGACACGTTCTGCCCGTGCGGACCGTGTGTGCTGCCCGCCGATGAATGCACCGATCCGCAGGCCCTGCACCTGACTCTGAAGGTCAACGGCGAAGTTGAACAGGACGGTTCAACGGCCGAGATGGTCTTTCCCGTTGCGGCCATCATCGAGTTCATCTCAAGCTACGTAACGCTGGAACCCGGCGACATCATTTCGACAGGAACGACAGCCGGAGTCGGAGCGGCCAAAAATAAGTACCTGCACAACGGCGATCGGGTCGATGCAGGCATTGAGAATATTGGAGTGCTGACAAATCCGGTCGTGTAACGAGGCGACGATGCTTTCACTATTTGATTCCAGTCAGACGCTCGATCGCCGGGCCCTGCTGACAGCCGGAAGCCTGGGCTTCGGCGGGCTTTCGCTGAGCCATCTACTGGCGGCAAAGGCATCAGCAGGCACGGGAAGCCGCCCGATTACCACCGGCAAGTCCGTTGTGTTCCTGCTGCAACACGGCGGCCCGACTCAGTTTGAGACGTTCGATCCAAAAATGGACGTCCCCGATGGTATCCGCACGGTCGGTGGAACGACGCAGACCAGCATTCCGGGCGTCTCGTTTGGTTCGACCATGTCTCGGCTGTCCCGCCTGGCCGACCGGATGGCGATTGTCCGGTCCTACACAACCGGCAGCGCCGGACACAGTATTCGACCGCTGATCAGCGAAGCATCACGGAAGGCCAACATCGGTACGTTGTTCTCGCGGCTGGCCGGGGCCAATCACCCAACATCCGGGATGCCCACCAACGTCACGCTGTTTCCCAATTCGGTGGATGAAGACGCACTTGGACCAGACGAGCGGTTCGGCAAGTTCAATCAGACGGGCGAAATCAGTTCAGCCTACGCCGCATTCGCACCCGGCGGCGGCTCCACGATGCAGCAGAACATGAAACTCGAACTGCCGGCCGATCGATTCGACGACCGCAGCCAACTGCTGGCGTCGCTCGATCGCCTGCGGCGAGAAGTTGATCTGTCGGGCGCAATGGAGGGGCTCGATCGATACCGGCAGCAGGCCTTCGAAATGGTGCTGCGCGGCGTCGCTGAGGCGTTTGATCTGTCGAAAGAGGACCCGCAGACGCTCGCGCGTTACGACACCAGCCAGTACATCCGCGAGGACGCCGACAAAGACAAGACCAACGGACGTGTCGGCCGCCGCTGGTATCAGACCAACGCTCAGACGCTGGGTCGGCAGTTGCTGCTCGCTCGTCGACTGTGTGAAGCTGGCTGCGGGTTTGTGACCGTGGCGACTCGTTTCGTGTGGGATATGCACGGCGACGCGAACAACGTCGGTGTCACACGAGGCATGCAGGCAGTGGGCCAGCCGTTCGATCACGCCGTGGCCGCATTTATCGAAGACTGCGAAGCCCGCGGGCTTTCGGACGACATCCTGCTGGTCTGCACGGGCGAGATGGGTCGCACGCCCCGAGTCAACAAAAATGGCGGCCGTGACCACTGGGCACGTCTTGCCCCGCTCATGTTGTACGGCGGAGGCATCACAGACGGACAAGTGATCGGCCAATCGACGCGCGATGGCGGCGAACCGCTTGCAGATGCGGTCGATTCCGACAATCTGATCGCCACCATTCTGCAGACGCTGCTGGACATCCCCGAGTTGCGACTCCGCACCGGGCTGTCGTCCGATCTGGTTCGCTTCGCGACATCGGGCACGCCGATCCCCCGGCTCATGTAGCCTGTCGAACTATTCTGCAGTTCCCGCCACCGGGCTTGGGGGCTGTCGATTTAATCGGGGCGATTGTCCCTGGCTGTTTGTCGACCATCGCGCTATCCTCCCGGTGGTTTCAGCCGGGAGGCTCCAATGGGAATTCATGGACGATGGGCCAAGGCGCCT
>Ga0114999_10010510_pt1 | contig 10012 bp, 9 predicted proteins | sample ArcticOcean_MG_C_3_FD_89820 | JGI IMG/M metagenome (GOLD analysis project Ga0114999, IMG submission 89820) | Marine microbial communities from western Arctic Ocean - ArcticOcean_MG_CB8_126 | ecosystem: Environmental > Aquatic > Marine > Oceanic | place: Arctic Ocean: Canada Basin | collected... | reverse complement strand
TTTCAACTTGGGGAGATTCTTGTACCTTTCCAAACATTTCTGATGAAGCCGCAAAATAAAATTTTACTTTGCTTGCGGCAAACTCTTTGACAGCAGAAAGCAAGTAATGTGTTCCATTAATATTAATATTAAGAGTTGAAAATTCATCTTCAAAAGAATAGCCAACGTAGCTTTGTGCAGCAAGATGGTATACTTCGTCAGGTTTTATTTTTAAAACAATATTAAATAAGCTTGCATAACTTTCTAGTGAACCCGCATGTAAGGTTAAGTCTTTTAAAATATGTCTTATTCTCCAAAGCCTATGCCTTTCATCTTCTAAGGCTACTCTTCTAACTATCCCATGGACCTCGTAGCCTTTTGATAATAATAATTCTGAAAGATAAGATCCGTCTTGACCAGTAATTCCTGTTATAAGTGCTACTTTTTTCATATTTTAAAATTTGATTGTATACTATCTTTTAAAAAAATTTTCACTGTATCTAATGTTAGTTCTTGATACGTTTTTCCAAATTTTGATATTTTTTGAATTATTGCAGGGGGCATAGTTATTATTTGGCAACCACAATCTTTTGCTTGTAAATAATTATAAGCCTCTCTTGTGCTCGCCCAAAGTATTTCCACTTTTTTATTTTTTTTTGTTAATCTAACGCTTTCTTTTATGATTGGAACGGGATCTTTTCCTGCATCTGCCATTCTGCCCGAAAAAATTGAAATAATTGTTTTTGAATTTTTATTTATACTCTTAAGTATTTTCTTTACCTGATTCAAAGTATAAACAGCAGTTATATTAAGTTTAATACCTTTATCACTAAGAATTTTTATCACTTTTCCTGAATATAACCCTTTTGAATTAACTACAGGTATTTTAACATAAACATTTTTTCCCCAAGAATTTATTATCATCGCTTGCCTTAACATTTGATCAAATGTATCTCCAAAAACTTCTAATGAAATAGGTTTTTTTTTACATGCCCCAAGTAATTTTAAGGAATAATTTTTATAATTTTTAGCACCAGATATTTTCATTAAACTTGGGTTTGTTGTAAAGCCATTTACTAAAGAATTTTTATTATATTTTTTAATAGTTGTATACTCTGCACTATCACAAAAAATTTTTGTTTTCATTTTTCTAATCAAATTATCTCAATTAAGGTTTTTAATTATTTCTTCTGTCATTTTTTTTGCGTCCGCAAAAAGCATTAATGTATTATCTCTATAAAAAAGCTCGTTGTCTACCCCAGCATAACCCGGAGATAAGCTTCTTTTTACAAATAAAACAGACTTACATTTTTCCACGTCTAAAATTGGCATTCCATAAATAGGGCTTTGCGGATCAGTTTTTGCCGAAGGATTTGTTACATCATTTGCTCCTATTACATACACAACGTCAGCATTAGCAAAATCATTATTAATTTCTTCTAGCTCAAAAACTTCGTCATAAGGTACATTTGCTTCAGCAAGTAATACATTCATGTGGCCTGGCATTCTTCCTGCCACAGGATGAATTGCATAAGAAACTTTAATATCGTTTTTTTTAAGTGTATCTACCATTTCTCTTAATGCATGCTGGGCTTGTGCGACTGCCATCCCATATCCAGGAACGATTATAACTGAAGATGCATTTTTCATTAAAAAAGCCGCATCTTCGGCGTTGCCAATTTTAACTGGTTTTTGTTCTTTACCTTTAGAGGAAGATGTTTGCTCTGTTGCACCAAAACCTCCTAATATAACATTAAAAAATGACCGATTCATTCCTTTACACATTATATATGATAGTATTGCTCCAGATGATCCAACTAAGGCACCAGTTATAATTAATGCGCTATTTTCTAAAGTAAAACCAATTCCGGCCGCAGCCCATCCAGAATAAGAATTTAACATAGAAATTACAACTGGCATGTCAGCTCCACCAATTGGTATGATTAACAGAAGTCCCAATAAAAAAGATATCGCGATTAACCTCCAAAAGAAACTTTCGGACTGAGTGCTACAAAGATAAAAAATCAATACTATAATTGATATGCCGAGTAAAAGGTTAATATAATGTTGACCTTTAAAAGTGATTGGTGATCCTGACATTATTCCTCGAAGCTTTAAAAAAGCTATTATTGATCCTGAAAAAGTCATTGCTCCTACCGAAGCACCAATTGACATTTCGATCAAACTCAAAAATTTAATATTTCCTGGTGAACCAAGATTAAAAGCTTCTGGATTTAAAAAAGCTGATATTGCTACAAAAACTGCAGCTAGGCCTACAAGACTATGAAAACCGGCTACTAGTTCTGGCATTGCTGTCATTGGTATTTTGTAAGCTATGAGTGCTCCTAGCGACCCTCCTGTCAACAAGAAAATTAATACATAAATAAAACCAGTAGAAAAATTTCCTACAGATAAAAATGTTATAGTAATAGCAATTACCATTCCTAAAATTCCAAAAAAATTGCCCTGTCTAGATGTTTCGGGGGAGGATAAGCCTCTTAAGGCTAGAATAAACAATATGCCTGAAATTAAATAAAATATTGCTGAAAGATTAGCTGACATATTTATTTTTTTTTCTTTTTATACATTTGAAGCATTCTTTGAGTTACCAAAAAACCTCCAAAAATATTAATTGCTGCTAAGAATATGGCCATAAAACCAAATATACTCGAGGAGTTAAATACGCCTTGTAAGTCTCCTGAAAGTCCAGCGATTATGGCACCTACTATAATAACTGATGAAATAGCATTCGTTACTGACATTAAAGGAGTGTGAAGAGAGGGTGTTACGCTCCATACAACATAATATCCAATAAAAATTGATAAAATAAATATGCTGAATCTAAATATAAAAGGGTCAATTTCCATAAGCTTATTTAATTAATGTTTTTTTTATTATTTCATCTTCTAAGTTAATATTAATTTTTTTATTTTCTTTATTATAAAGATTTAAAACAAAATTGAATAAATTTTTTGCATATAAATTAGAAGCAGAAGTTGGCAATTTATTCAGAATATTTTTCTCTCCTATTATTTTAACACCATTTATGTTTACAACTTTATCTATTTCTGTAAAAGCTGAATTTCCTCCTTGAGCTGCAGCTAAGTCATAAATTAATGATCCTGGTTGCATGCTTTTTATCATATTCTCTTTAATGATTAGCGGGGCTTTTTTCCCTGGAATTAAAGCGGTGCAAATTACAATATCAATTTTTTTTAACGTTTCTTTTAATAAAGTTTCTTGTTTTGTTTTAAAATCTTCTGATGCTTCTTTTGCATAGCCTGCTTCGGTTTCTAAATTTTCAGATCCCTCTACCACCAAAAATTTTCCACCAAGACTCTCAACTTGTTCTTTGGAAGTTGCTCTCACATCAGTAGCGTACACAATAGCTCCCATTCTTTTTGCAGTAGCGATTGCTTGAAGTCCAGCAACACCCGCACCTATAACTAGAACTTTTGCAGGCGGTATGGTTCCGGCCGCAGTCATCATCATTGGAATAGCACGTTCAAAATTTGAAAAAGATTCTACTACAGCTTTATAGCCAGCAAGATTAGCTTGTGAAGAAAGTGAATCCATTGATTGGGCTCTAGTTATTCTTGGAAGCAAGTTAAGAGAAAAAAAATTTATATCCTTTTCAGTTAATTTATTAATTAAATCCTTATTTAAACTAGAGTCAAATTGTCCAATTAAAATAGATTTATTTTTTATAAAATTAATTTCATCCTCATAAATACTATTAACTTTTAAAATTATATCAGATTTTTCAAGTACTTCTTTTTTTGCAGCAATGTTTGTTCCAATATTTTGATATAATTCATCGTTGATATTGAGATGATCTGCATAATTTTTTTCAATATTAATTGTAAAGCCTAAACTAATAAATTTTTTTGCAGTCTCTGGTGTTATAGAAATTCTTTTTTCCTTGGTAGGATCTTCCTTAACAGAACCAATGTTTATCATTATCTCTGTCTGGCTTTATATTTTGGATTCTTTTTGTTTATTATATAAACTCTTCCTCTTCTTCGAACGAGTTTGGAATTTAGGTCTCTTTTCTTGTGTGACTTAAGTGAGCTTACAACTTTCATAATTAAATAAGGTTAATTTTTATGCCGGCAATGTCCTACTCTTCCATGTCTTAAGACAAAGTACCATCGGCGCTGAAAGGCTTGACTTCCGAGTTCGGTATGGGATCGGGTATGGCCCCTTCGCAATAATCACCGGCACTTAGGGTATATATTTAATAAACTTTTTTGTAAATAGTTAAAAATGGTGGGTATGGCTAGAATCGAACTAGCGACCTCTACGATGTCAACGTAGCGTTCTACCACTGAACTACATACCCAGAGATTCTTGTATTTCTTCAATAGCTTTCTCAGAAATACTTTCTTCAAGCATATACCAAATAGGTAAACACAAGTGTTTAGTAGGTAGGTCTTTGCTTCTGCCGAGCGAATAATCATACACTTTTGAAGTGATTGTTTTTAATTTTGGAAGATAGCTCGAAACAGCCTTATCTGGAGAAATAATGGTAAACTTATAATAATTGCCAATATTAGAATTTTCACTCTGATTAATATATTTTATTTTTAATGAATTACATAGGTCTATGTATTTACTAGCTATTTTAAATTTATTTTTAATTATCTCTTCATATTCTTTTACAACTGAATAAATCATTAAAGCCTGTAGCTCAGGAAGGCGAATATTGCATCCAATTTCCATTTTTTTTTTAAACCGGTCATAAACAATAAAATCCTTCATATAATTTCCCACATCTTTATCATTGGTAACAACAACTCCTCCTTCTCCAGCAAAGATTGCTTTTGTAGAGTAATAAGAATAAACACCAGCGTTTCCAAATGTACCTGAGAAATTTTTATTTAAAGTTGAGCCAAAGCTATGGGCAGAATCTTCGAGTAAAATAATATTTTTTTGTTTACAAAATTTAGAAATTTTTTCAATATCAGGGTTAATTATTCCACCTATATCACTTAATAATACAACTAATTGATCTATTTTTCCTTTATAATTATCTACAGATTTTTTTAAATCCTCAAAAGAGGGCATCAACGTTTCAAGACGACAGTCAATTGTATCAACAAGATTATAGCCAGCAGTTTTAGTTATAGTTTTTACACCATACATAGTATTTGATTGAATCATTACATCAGTTCTCCCATAATATTCTTTATATATTAATAATAGAGCTACCAGACCGCTGCCATTCGAATTTACACAAATAGCGTGCTTAACATTACAAATAGATTTTATTTTTTCAGATAACTTGTCGTTCCATGGTCCTTCTGCAAGATTTCCCGACTCAAAAATTTGAGTTTGATTACTTTTAAAAAAATCGACAGAGTTTTTTGGTAATTTTATAGATCCCATATTTTATTCCTTTTTTTGTATTCCTTCCCAAACTGTTTTTTCAATAATGTGTGTTAAATCTTCAGTTTCAGAAGGCATGTTAAAAAATTTTCTTGGGTTTTTTTTATAAACTATTCTATAGAATTCTGGAGCAATACTAAATGCAAGTGTAAATTTTCCAGGAATCACAGACCAAACATTACTATAGTTTTTAGATTTATTTATATGAAATAAATAATTTCTATTTTCTTTTTTCTGAAATACTTCATTTTTAATTCCTATGTATTTATCAAGAATTTCAATTTCTGGGTTAAGTTTTTTATGTTCATTTATCATAAAGTCAAAATATTTTTGAACCTCTTCTTTTTTTGATAAACTAATTCCTCCAATTAAGCCATATGATTTTCCTTTAGTAACAATATTTATGCAGTTTTTTTTAAAACAATCTAATTCAACAAATGATTTAGTATTAGTTTTTATATTTTTTACTACAGCTATTGGTGCATATGATTTGTTAATTTTTAAATCACTAAATTTTTCAATTTCGCCACCTAGGCAAGCTGCCATGTTTTTTGCGTGAAAGTTACCATTTGAACAATTTGCGACTACAGTATTATTTGAATTTTTTATTTCTAAGAGTTCATTATTTGTAAATATTTCTAAACCATTTTTTTTTGATACGCTAATCATATCATGTAATAAGTTTCTAGAGTTTATTGTAAAATCTGCTGTTTCAATCTGGTAAAATTTTTCTCTACTGGTTATTATTTTTAATAAATTTTTTATAATTGAAAAATAATATTCTGTAGTTACGCTTTCTAAAATTCCAGCTCTACGGCGTAACCAATCATGGTGTTTAATCCCATCAATCAAGGCGATTGATCTTGCTATGGCGTATAACCAAGGAAATATTAGCTTTCTATTTTTTAGTCTATATTTAAAATTAATATAATTCTGACTAAACCATCCTTTATTTTGATCTGTAATTTTTATGCCTTTTTCTGTAGGCTTTAAGTTCATGTTTGGAAAAGAAGAATAAAACTCTAAAAGATCATCCAATGATCCCAAAATATATTTCAACGTCTTCATATCGTCCCTTAAAAGCGTATAGAGAGAACCGGTGTGAAACCATTCATGAAACTCTCTAGTAGTTACAGATGCTAATTTTTCTTTTTTTTCTATTAAAGCTACAGTGTGACCCTCTCTTGTCAAAATTTCTGATAAAGAAATTCCCGCTATACCGCCACCAACAATTATCCAATCGAAAGTTTTCATTAATTATTTAATAGAATTAATAGTTTCAGAAAGACCATTTTCCAATTTAGTAAAACTGCTTTTTTTAATATTTAAAAATTTAAGAATTTTTTTATATGTTCCGGCTGATTTTTTAGGATCAAAATTTTCGAGTCTACGTCTAATTATTTTTGGGTTAGCGTTAAGTTTTTTTTTTATTAATTTATATAAAGAATCTATTTTTATTGAATATCCGGTACCAAGATTAAAAGTTTGGAAAGTTTTTTGTTTTTGTACTTTTTTCATTAATATTAACATAACCTTAATAACATCTTGCACATAAATAAAATCTCTCGTTTGAAAACCACCGTTTATAATTACTGGCAATTTTTTTTTTATTCTATTAATAAATATTGGAATAACTGCTGAATAGGTGCTGTCAGATCGTTGACCTGGTCCATATACATTAAATAATCTTAATCCAACGGATGATATTTTAAAAATTTCAAATAACATTTTAGCATAATGTTCAATCGTCAATTTATCTTGAGCGTATGGGGATCCAATTGAAAATTTTTCTTTTTGATCATTTCCTAAGGAGAGGTTACCGTATACAGCGGAAGATGAAGCATAAATAACTGGAGCAGAAAATTCCTTGGAGAGTTCAAATACTCTCAAGGAGCTCTCTATATTATTTGTGCTACTTGCATAAAAATCTTTCATAGATAAAGGAACTGAAGATTGTGCCGCAAGATGAAAAATGCCTTTTAATTTTTTAATTTTTAATTTTTTTACATCTTGAATTCTTTTTTTTATTAACTTCTTTCGTAATTCTTTTGGTAGATTCAAAACTGAACCCTCTGAGAGGTCATCGACAAGAATTAGGTCATATTTTTTATAAATTTTCTTTACTAAGTTTGATCCTATAAAACCAGCACATCCCGTCACTAAATATTTTTCTTTTTTCATATATCTTAGGAATTTATTTATTTTTCAAATACGTAGTTATATAACGTTGAAAACTTTTTTACACTACTTACTAATTTTGACACCTTTTTATATTTCATTTTAAAATTATATTGATTCATAAGTTTTATTATTTTATCACGCGATGGAAGACTGTCATTAATTTCAACACAAATGCTTTTTAATTCTGGGCTAGATAAACACTCAGTTCCACCTTCAAGTATCAGATGTTCAATTCCGTCTACATCAATCTTTATATAATTAGGTATCTTTAGGATTTGATTTTTTATTAAATAGTTAATACTTGTTCCGTATATTTGATAATTATTATTAGATTCAAAATTTTTACCTTGCCAATTGTAGTCTGCTCCGAAAACATTTTCTCCAACTCCTTCCATAAGATCCTTTTCACGTAAAATTTGATATTCGTTTGATTTGTTTGTAAGTGGAAACTAATTAATCTTTATTTTTTCTTCAAGTTTGTTAATTGAAATATTTCTGCTTAAAATTCTTAAATTGCTTGTAGAAGGTTCAAAACAAATTACTTCTATGGCGGGATATTTTAAAGCAGCATAAATTGAATATAGTCCTATATTTGCTCCTATATCCCAAAAAATAACTTTTTTACTTCCATCAAAACTATCTATCCACTCTAGCGTTTCTGGTTCCTTTGTAAAAAAAGTGTCTATTAAATAGTTGGTTATATAATTTGGAACAAAAAAATTAACTTTTTTATTTAAAATATTTATACTTTTGTAAGAATCGTTTTCAATAAATTCTGAAAACCAGACTAAAATACTTCTTTTTGTAATTTTAAAAAATAAAAAATTTATAAAATAAATTATTTTATAAATTAAGAATGATATTTTTTTTACCAATTGATTCCTTAATAAATTTTAAACTTTATTAATTTTAACACTTTATTTATTATTTATCCCAATCATCTTTTTGTAAGAAATTAATATAATTGATGAAATTAATATTATATAAGTGGCATTATTTGTTGTAAAAATACTACCAGTCGTTTTAATAGGAAAAAATTCTAAAATTAAGCTTATTGTTGAAGCTAACAAGAATAAGTTTGTATCATTATTTTCTTTAAAGAGTTTATAATTTTTTAAAATAAAAATTATAAATAAATATGCTATGACTAAAGTAATAAAAAGTCCCACAACTCCTGTTTCTGTCAAAATTTCAAAATAGTAATTATGAGGATGATTTGAGCATAATCGATTTTTTTTAGATTTTACATATTCATCGGTAAGATTATATTCGCTTTCGCTCAATTTATAACAGTCCACTCTGAATGATTTAATTCCACCTCCAAATATTTTATTTTTTTTCCAAAGATCTATAGCAGTTAATAATAATCTATTATGCATTATATAATCATCTAAGATTTTTATTTTATTTTTTTGTTCTGCTTCTTCTTTATCTATTAATTTTTTTTCTGATTCACTGTTCAGTTTAGGAAGATCAATAACAAATAACCCTTTCACATTGTCATAAAGCGATTCATACATCAGCTTTAATTTTGCGTCATGTGAATATATTAATTGAAAAGAAATTAAAATAAATATTATACCAACTGGTATTATTACCCTTAATTGATTTTTAAAAATGAAAAGTATAAGTAATCCAAACATAAATAAAATAAATGGCATTCTATTTCCTGAAACAATAATACCTACACCAAGTAAACATATTACAGCGATAAGTGTTATTGTTTTTAAAATTTTTTTATCACCTAATGCAGAATATAAGAACAGTATTGAAAAAAAAGAGAAGTTTTGAATAAAACCACCCGCAATTCTTTCCTCTCCAAAAAATCCTGTGTTGTGATGCCCAAAACTTTCTAAGCCAATTATATTATATCCAAAAATAAATTGATAAATTACATCTAATGATACTACGATTGATAAAATAGTAGCTGTAAAAACGAAATATTTTAAATTTAAAATATTATGTTCACTTAGGAGATATATTATTATTAAAATTAAAAAAAACCTAAAAAATAATATTGATTTTATTAATCTCTCTAAATTTACAGAATTATACCCTTCAAAATACAAGGATAGTATAAAGCTCAAGCTTGTTGAGAACAAAACTATAAAAAAGAATAAAAAAATAATTTTTATAGGAACTATAAGTTTTGATGATAAAATTTTTGTTTTTAATTTAAAAATACCTAAAAGACAAAAAAGTAAAATGTTAAAATTGATTGCAAAATTTCCCAAAACAAAACTTATTGGAAAAAAGCCTAAAATAAGGTTTGTTACGGCGATAAGACTAAGAGAGAAAAATTTTTTTTCTGGGTCAGTATTTATTTTTGTCATCTGTCCCTAAAATATAAATTCACTTATTAACTTTTTAATTCCTTTTTTTTTCTCATTTCTGCTCTAATTTTTGTAGCTGATATTTTTTGAATAGATTCTGGTAAAACTATTTCTTCTATCTTGTAGCCAAC
>Ga0114999_10010508_pt1 | contig 10015 bp, 7 predicted proteins | sample ArcticOcean_MG_C_3_FD_89820 | JGI IMG/M metagenome (GOLD analysis project Ga0114999, IMG submission 89820) | Marine microbial communities from western Arctic Ocean - ArcticOcean_MG_CB8_126 | ecosystem: Environmental > Aquatic > Marine > Oceanic | place: Arctic Ocean: Canada Basin | collected... | reverse complement strand
GGTAACGAGATATTAGTCTATGGCGGTGCCGAGGAGTCCGGCGACAATTCCAGAGGATCGGAGCAGGCCGAGGCGGCGGCCCGCGTACCCCACGGGTCCGGGGCGGAGGGCCAGGGAGAGGCTGATCGGGGCCCAGGAATGGAAGCCGATGCTCCATATGAATGAGAAAATGATGAGTCCGGTGACGTCGTTGAGGTGGAAATAATTGGCCACGCCGGCGGCCATGAGGAGCAGGGCGATGCCGGCCAGTCGTGGTTCCAGCAAGTACATCGTGGCGGCGGCGATGAAAATGCTGAGGAGTCCCGGAATTTCCCGTATGGATTCGAGCAGGCCGAGTTCGCTGGGGAGGATGTTGATTTCGTCGGCGGCGAAGTTGGTGAAGAGGACCTGGTACATGAAAAAGCCGAACGAGAAGAAGGCCGAGCCGAGGATGAGAATGCGAAAGTCGCGTTCTTCGCTGAGCAGCGGGAATTGGAACCTCATGGGCTAGCGCAATTCGTCCAGGAGGCCGGGGAGTTCGGAAAAGCGTTCGCCCAGGCTTGAGTAGAGCTGCCGGTAAAATGGCAGCAGGCGGGCGTAACGGACAGCGGATTCGGGATCGGGGTCGATGTGGCGCTCGATGTCCACAAGTTTGGCAGCCGCGGCGAGGGAGTCGAAGGCGCCTAGCGTTTTCATGGCGAGCATGGCGGCGCCGAAGACGGCGGCGTCGAAGTCGGCGGGAAGGGCGAGGCGGCGGTCAAGGACGTCGGCGAGCATCTGGGTCCACAAGCTGGACTTACGGAATCCGCCGGTGGTGCGAATTTCGGTTGGCTCGCCGCAGATTTCGACGAGTGCGCCGAAAACGTCGGCGAAGTGCATGGTGACGCCTTCGATGGCGGCGCGAGCGATGTGGCGTTCATGGTGCCCGACGGTGAGTCCGAAAAGGACGCCGCGGGCGTCGACGTTCCAGTAGGGGGAGCGCTCGCCGGCCAGATACGGCAGCGCGACCAGGCCATCGGCGCCCAGGGGAGCGGCGGCAGCGGCGTCCATCAGGTCGGCGTAGCCCTGCTCCGGGTCAGCGTGCGGGAAGTGGCGGTCGCGAATCCAGCGAAGGACGATGCCGGCGCTGCTTATTGATACGCCATTTACCCAGAGGCCGTCGGCCAGGTAATAGGACCAGGTTTTGCGCTCCGGGTGGAGAACGGGCTCCGGGAGGATGGTGCGGCAGGCGGCGCTGGTGGCGATCATGGCGGTGTAGGAGCCGGGCTCGATGGAGCCAACGCCGATGTTGGAAAGCATGCCGTCGGCGGCGCCGGCGAGCAATGGGGTGCGGGGGTCGATGCCGACGGCTCTCGCAATGTCCGGCTTGAAGTGAAAGGTGGTGCCGGGCTCGACGATCTCGCCCAGAGTGGTGGGGTCGAGGCCCAGGTAGGCGATCCATTCGTCGTTCCAGCTGGGCCCGACCATGTTGAGCATGCCGGAGCCTGAACCGACGGAGCGATCGAGGATCATTTCGCCGGCGAGGCGATGGAGCAGGAACGTCTTGGTGGGCACGAAGTGGGCGGCGCGGGAATAGATCTCGGGTTGGGTGCGCTTGAGCCAGGCGATTTTTGGACCGGTGTAAATGCCATGAAATTGAGAGCCGGTGGCGCGATAGATCGCGTCCTCATCCAGTTCGTGGCGGGCGGTGAGTACGTCTGGGGCGCAGCGCAGGTCGGCCCAGGTGAGGGCGTTGATCAGGGGTTCGCCGTGATGGTCGAGGGCGACCATGGAACCGACTATGGAGCTGAGGCAGACAGCCTCAACGTGGTAGTTGCCCGCGTCGTGAAGGTCCCGCACGCAGTCGGTCAGGACTTGCAAGCTGAGGTCGAGATAATCCCCGGGTTCCTGCTCGGCGGCTCCGGCGGTCGGGCTGAGTAGCCGCAGGTCGCGTCGAGCGGAGGCGACGCGCCGTCCTTCCAGGCTGTAACCGGCGGCCTTGATGCCGGTGGTGCCGACGTCAAGGCCGATAAAGATGCTTTCAGCGGTCAGTGCCGGCCTCGATCCTGAGGAGCCGGGGACGGCGGGAGGCGATTATGAGCGCATCTTGCCCTTGCCGCCGCAACGGGGACATTTGCCTTCCGCGACGTGCCAGCCACCGGGCGCGGATGGATCGGGCCAGCGCTCGTTGATATATCCGGTGCCCTCGCAGCGGGTACAGATGGGTCCCCGGGGCGGTAGCAACCGGGGGACGACGATTATGGCCAGGCCGACGACGGCCACGAGGATAAGTATCGACGGGTCCATAGGTAACCGATCCCTCCCGACGCGATGCAAACGAACGGCGCCCGATCGAAAAAAGCGTAACTGACCGGGGCTTTCAACGGCCCCATTTTCTCACAAGCGCCAGTTTTGTTTCGAGCGGCCTCGACGCCTACAATTCTCACCTATGAGCGATGCGGCCGCAGAAGGCTTCGTACATCTTCACGTTCACAGTGAGTTCAGCCTTTTGGATGGGCTTGGCAAGATTGAGGCGCTGGTTTCGCGGGCTCGGGATTTGGAGATGCCGGCGCTCGGGCTTACCGACCATGGCGTGATGTTCGGGGCCATGGATTTCTACCTGGAGGCGCGGCGGCAGGGGATCAAGCCGATCGTGGGTTGCGAGTTTTATGTGGCGCCGCGCGGGCGATCGGACAAGGATGGGCGGAAGGACTCGACGGCCACCCACCTGACGGTTCTGGCGACGAATGAAATTGGATACCGGAACCTGATCGCGATGGCCTCCAAAGCGCAGCTGGAGGGTTTTTACTACCGTCCGCGAATCGACCGGGAGCTGTTGGCGGAGAGTGCCGGTGGGCTGATCTGTCTCTCTGGGTGTCCGTCGAGCGAGATGTCCAGGCTGGTGCGAGATCACAACATGGATCAAGCGGTGGAGCTGGCGGGCTGGTACCGGGAAATCTTCGGGAAGGAAAACTTCTTCGTCGAGGTGCAGAACCACGGTATGGAGATGGAAGTGCAGCTGGGGGCGGGACTGCTGGAAGTCGCGAATAAGGTGGGGGCGCCACTGGTGGGCACGAACGATGTGCACTACGTGAATGAGGCCGACAAGGATGCGCACGACGTGCTGCTCTGCGTGGGAACGAACAGCACCGTGGATCAGGAAGATCGGATGCGGATGGACGGGGACTATCACCTGAAGTCGGCGGCGGAAATGGCGGTGGTGTTGAAGGAATTCCCGGGGGCGATGAAGAACACGCTGGCGGTGGCGGAGCGGTGCGAATTGGAGCTGAATTTCGACCAGATCTCATTGCCGCCGGTGGACATTCCGGCCGGTGAGGACGAACAGAGCTACTTGCGGCGACTGGCCTTTGAGGGCTTGGCGGCGCGATTGCCGGAAGCCGACGATACATACCGCGATCGGCTGGAGATGGAGCTGGCGACGATCGAGCGCCTGGGATTCTCGGTGTACTTCCTCATCCACGCCGACATCTTTCGCTTCTCAAGATCGAGGGGCATGCTGGCGGGTCCGCGTGGATCGGTGGGGGGCAGCCTGGTGGCGCACGTCCTGTACATCTCGGACATCGACCCGGTGCGACTCAATATCTCGTTCGAGCGATTTCTGAATGATGGACGTCAGGAGCAACCACCCGATATCGACATGGACTTTCCAGATGATGGCCGCGAGGAAGTGATTCGGTACGTGGTGGAGAAATATGGGAGAGACCATGTGGCGCAGATCGCCACGTTCGGGACGATGGCGGCGCGGGCGGCGATCCGGGATGTGGGGCGGGCGACGGGGATGGCCTACGGAAAGGTGGATGAGCTCGCCAAGGCGATACCGTTCGACGCGGTGGAGCCGTGGGATATCGGTCGGTCGCTGCAAGGGGTGCCGGCGATAAAAGAGCTCTACGCGGCCGACGCGGACGTGCGGGCGCTGATGGATACCGCGCGGCAGCTGGAAGGGGTGGCGCGGAATGCCTCGGTACATGCGGCGGGAGTGGTGGTGTCGAATCGGCCGCTCATGGAGCATGTGCCGCTAATGCGTTCGGGATCGAGCGGCGACCCGGTGGCCCAGTACACGTTCGGGACGCTGGAGCGGATTGGGTTCCTGAAGATGGATTTCCTGGGTCTGGCGACTTTTAGGACGATCGCCACGACACTGAACTTTGTGAAGGAAACGCGGGGCGAAACGCTAGTTGTGCAGGATCTGCAGTTGGAGGATGAGAAGACGTTTGAGCTCCTGGCACGCGGCGAGACCGTGGGAATATTCCAGCTGGAAGGGGCCGCGATAACCCGGCATCTGACCCACCTGAAACCAACCAGCGTGGCGGACCTGGCGGTGATGGTGGCGCTGTACCGGCCGGGTCCGATGGCCAACATAGATGACTACATCGCGATGAAGGAGGGCTCCGGGGCGGTGACCTCCCTGCACCCGGCATTGGATCCGATCCTCGAAGAAACCCACGGAGTAATGGTCTACCAGGATCAGGTTTTGCTGGCGGCGCGGGACATTGCCGGTTACACGTGGCCGGAGATCGATGTGATGCGGAAGGCGATGGGGAAGAAAATCGCCGAGGAGCTACGGGTGCAGCGAGACAAGTTCGTAGCAGGTGCGGTAGCGAACGACGTTGAACGAAGTATCGCGGAAGATATCTATTCGCTGATCGAGCCGTTCGGCGGCTACGGCTTTAACAAGGCGCATGCGTTCTTCTACGGAACGATCGCCTATTGGACCGCCTACCTGAAAGCGAATTTCCCCGTCGAGTTCATGGCCTCGGTCTTAATTACGAACAGCGGAGATTCGGGAAAGATCGGGGCGGCGTTTGCGGAGTGTGACGGGAAGGGAATCGAGATCGTGCCGCCCTCGATCTCGCGCAGCGGTACCGACTTCCGCATCGAAGGCAATCACATCGTGTGGGGGCTGGCGGCGGTGAAAAACGTGGGCCGGGCGGCCGTCGAAAGCATCGTGGAGGTGCGCAAGCGGGAAGGGTTCACTTCGCTGGACCAATTTTGCCAGAGTATCGACGGCAAGACCCTGAATCGAAGGGCGCTTGAGAGCCTGGTAAAGGTCGGCGCGCTGGACGAGCTGGGTGAGCGGGCGGCGGTGCTGGAGGCGCTGGGCCCGACGGTGGAACGAGCGCAGAAACTGCAACGAAGCGGGCTTGCCGGGCATGCGACTCTGTTCGACACGATGGCGACAGATGCCGATCCGGTGATGGCCGTCTCGCTACCGGACGTACCTCCGGCATCGGACCAGCAAAAGTCGGAATGGGAGGTAGAGTTTCTGGGAGTGAAATTCTCGCCGGACGACTTCGACCGTATCTGGCCGCGGCTAAAGTTCACGCTTCGGGTGGCGCCAGCGGAAATTGGGGAAGAATACAACGGTCAGTACGTCGATACCGGTGGGCAGATCAAGCAGATGCGAAGCTTCATGACGAGGCGAGGTAACGAGATGGCCGCATTCGTCCTGCATACGCCAGAAGGTGATATTGAGGTGACCGTGTTGCCGCCGGCTTACGAGTCATACCGGGCAGAGATGGTGGATGACCGGGCGATCGCGTTGCACGTGAGGGTGGAGGCCGACGATCGCGAGGTGCGGCTGCTGCTGGACCGGCAGGGCTCGATGCAGCGATTCGCCGATCCGGCCGACTACGTGGTGACTAACGGGATCGACGATCGCGATGAGAATGTGAAAGAAGTGCGGGTTAGCGACGACCAGCCGACACCGGCGACTAATGGAACTGATGACGCGTTGCTGCCGGCCGCTATGGAGGAGACGAGTGAGGCGCCGGAGCCAGCCGGCGAAAAGAAAAATGGGATTCTGGAAGGCGCGGCGACGGCTGCGGCGGCGGACGGTTCGGTTGGGGAGGAGGCCGTGGAAGTGGCGCCGGGCGAGCCAGAGGCGGCTGGACCCGGCGCGCCGCCGGCGGAGGTGCGTCCAGAAGCGAACGAAGTGAAGATGGAGTCAGAACCGGTGGAACGGGAAGAGCCTGTCAGCGCACCGGATTTGGACAGGGTTGTGCGAGTGGTCATGCGACGGTCCGGAAATTTTGAACGGGATCAGGAATATCTGGTTCGATTTAATGAAGTCGCCAAAGATCACACCGGCGTTGCCGAACTTCACCTGATCGTCGCCGATGAGGATGGAGAAGTGACTTTGCGGTGGAACCTCCTGGTGAATCCGGATGATGCATTCAGGAAGGCGGTCGAGGCGCTGACCGGATCGGAGCGGGTTGAGGTACGGTAAGCCCGGCCCGCCGGGTTCGTCGGACAACGGCGTGGCGGATCGGTGAGCCGCGAATTGCGGGCTGGAGGAGTCCCTGAATGAAACTCGGGTATATCGGGATGGGAACGATGGGATTGCCGATGGCGGCGAATCTGATCGCGGCCGTACACGACGTGACCGTATACAACCGCACGGCTGCCAGGGCGGACGAGTTGGTCGAGCAGGGGGCGGTGCGGGCGGAGTCACCGACAGAGCTGGCCGCTACCGTGGATGTAACGATGCTTTGTCTGGCGACGCCGGCCGTCTGCGAAGAAATGTTGCTGGGGCCAGACGGGGTGATCGCGGCAAGGCCAGAGGGGACGCTGCTGATCGACTTCAGCAGCAATGGACCGGACACGGCGGAGCGCTGTGATGAGGCGGCGGCGGCCGGAGGAGTGGGCTACCTCGATGCGCCGGTGAGCGGTGGGACGGGCGGCGCGGATAACGGGACACTGGCGAGCATGGTTGGAGGGCGGGAAGAGGATTTTGCCAGGGCCGGCCCGCCACTTGACATAATGGGTGGCGCCGTGCAGCACATGGGCAAGGTGGGGACGGGCAGCGTGGCGAAGATCGCTAATCAGATAATCATGGGCACTAGTCTGGCGGTGCTGGCGGAGGCGTTCGTAATGGCGGCAAAATACGGGCTGGACATGAGGCAACTGCTTGATGTGCTCATGGCGTCGTCGTCGGGCAGCAAAGCGATGGAGAGCAATATCGGAGGCAAAATCCTGCGGCGTGATTTCGAACCGGACTTCAGTGTGGACCCGCTTTCAAAGGACCTGGGTCTGGCGATGTCGCTGGCGCGGCAAACCGGGGTGCCGGCTGCCACAGGGTCAATGGCCGACATGCTGCTGAGGGAAGCGCAGTCCCTGGGGCATGGGTCGCGGGACATCGCGTCGGCGGTGAAGGTTCTGGAGGAGTTGGCCGGTACGCGGGTTCAATCCCACGGCTGAGGGCTCGGTGGCGAAGTCGCCCTCCTATCACCGGCAGCGGGTCTACATATGATCCGCCGCTTTCTGGTGCGGTGGGCTTCGAATTTCGTCGCGGTGATCCTGGCCGCGTATCTCCTGAGCCCCAATGTCGCGCTGGTGGCGGAAACGGGAAGCGAAGGCTACTGGACCACGGCGGCGTCGTTCGCCGCGGTGCTGGCGGTCTTGCAACTCTACGTAAGACCTCTGGTCTACGCGATGATGGGCCCGCTGACCTGTTTTGTCATGGTTGTCACCCTGGGGCTGGCGCACTTCGTCACGGGAGCAGTGCTGTTCTGGCTCGCCGGGTCGTTCCTGGAGGAAGCGATTCACGTTGAAACCTTCCTTTACGCGATGGCCGGCGCGGCGGTTGTGGCGGCGGCGGGCGTGATCGGATCGATCATCCTGGGGAGTCGAGTGCGCTGAACGAGATGCACTCGGATCAGGAAGGAGCCCCGGAGGCGCACGCCGGACGGAGCGCCCTGGTGGAGGCCCCATACGCCCACCTGCGGACGCTGGGAGAGCCGGTACCCCTGATCGAACTGGCGGGACAGGCATTTCGGTCGAATTCGGTCCTGCCGCCGTCACTGCTGGATGAACTTCGAGGCAAATTGATTGTTGACGTCCGGTTTCACGGTGATGACGGCAGCTGGGGCCTGGTGGAGTGGCATCTGCGGGAACAACACTGGGAGGATGTGGATTTCGTGGCGTTCGACGTGGAGACCAACGGCGGGCGCTCGGGCAGGCACCGGATCATCGAACTGGGTGCGGTCAGATTCAAGGGGCAGCATGACGCGGGAACGTTTCAGTCGTTGGCGAGTCTCGACGGGAAGATACCGCAATTCGTGACCGAGCTGACGGGCATTTCGACGGAGATGCTTGAAGACGCGCCGCCGATTACCGGAGTACTGGAAGAATTCGCTGAATTCAGTCGCGGCGCGATCCTGGTGGCGCACAATCTGGCGGCCGACCTTTCCTACATAAACCACGAAGCGATCTGGGCCGGATTGCCCTATTTCCCCGGCGATGGTCTGGACACGATGGAGCTGCACTCGGCGCTCCTACCGGAAGTCGGGCAGGTGAGTCTGATGAGCGCCCTCTCCCATTTCGGCGAGTCGGAGCCGGGGGCTCACCGGGCTCTGGCCGATGCGGTAGCGGTGCGCAAGTTGTTGGGGCACTTCTTCAGAATGGCCGGTGAGCGCGGAGCGACGACGGTGCGGGAAGTGCATGAGTTGACCCTCGACGACGAGGGAAAAACGCCGCTGGCGAGGCGTCGACGGGAACTGGCGCGCTGGGCGTCTCTCAGCCTGCCGGCGCTGCCCGGGGTCTATGTTTTTCGCGGCCGCCGGGGCGATGGCCTGTACGTGGGCAAGTCGAATTCTCTCCAGCGCCGGGTGCGCAGCCATTTCACCGCTGGACGGGGTTATTCGCAGAAATGGGACGCCCTGCTTGAGGAGACGGCGTACATCGATCATGAGGTGGCAGGCTCGGACCTGGCGGCGATATTGCGGGAGGATGAACTCATTCGTGACCTGCAACCGCCCTACAACGTGCAACTGGCGCGGCGGCCATCGGCGCGGATAGTGCGTCTGGGTCCGGCCGACGACCCGGTGGTGGGATGCGTGCGACGAACGGCTGACGACGGTGCGATCTACGCAGGCCCATATCGGAGCGCCAACGACGCCCGGGCGCTGGTCGCGGCGGTGAGGCAGACTTTTGGGCTCCCTTCGCGACAGGATCGGTTCGAGGTCAAATCGGACCTGCCGAGGCAGGCGGCCGCCATGTTTTTATCCCATGGCAAGGAATTGGCCGGGGATTTTTTGCGAAATGAACGGGAGCGGGATCGCGATGTGGTGGAGGGAATTCTGGGTCGTATGAAGCGGATCCGGCTCAGGAGCCGTCCGGTGCCAGGGGGATTGGCCGGGGTGCGGGTCGTGTCGATTCATCACGGATTGCAGCCGGGAGAGGTCGAGTTTCGATTGATCTCCAGCGGAGTCATCCACGATATGCGGTCGTTGATGAGACCGACCCGATCCGAGGTACGGGAGGTGCTGGACGCCTATCGAGAAATGAGACCGGTGCGGGAGAAGGTGCGCAGCGAGAGTCGAGAAAATTTATTGCTGGCCTGGGTCCATCAGCGTTATGGCGACGACGCAATCGCGGTGCTCGATGGTGAGGGCGGAACCGGACTAATATTCGGACGGGTCTGGCGCCGGGTCAGAGTGCTGACGCGAAACTAGCGAGGGCGGAAGACGTAGGCGAAGCCGGCGGCGATGAGCAGCGCGCCTCCGGCGGCCAGGGCGGCGAGCCAGACCGGGTCGAGCTCTAGCCCGGGATCGGGCATGACCGGGGCCGGCACCGCGACGTCGTCGGGAGATGGCGCAGTCGGGTCCATGGACTCGGCCCCCGCCGCAGCGATCGGTGCGTCGGGGACGGCCGCGTCTTTGCCAAAGTCAGCAGCAATGGTGGCGTCGGCGGCCTCGGCGGGAGGAGATTCCGCGACGGTCATGACCTCAACGGCAGGTGCTTCGTCGGGCGCCGCCGCGGCGCTCATGAGGGCTTCGGGCTCGGCTCCGCTCGGTTCGCCTCCGACCTTCCGGCTCGCGGGTGCGGGCGCTGCGATGGCGGAGGCGGCTTCGGGCTCCGCCTCAACGGCGACTTCGATTTCGGATGGAGGCGCCTCCTCCTCTTCAGCAGGCGCTCCAGGACGAGCCGACGACGCGGCCGCAACCGGTGTGCTGCCGGTGGTCGCGATGCTGTCGGAAGGCGACGCGACGGCGAGCGCAATCTCTAATTCGGTAACGACGGATGAGCGATCGGCCCG
>Ga0114999_10010506_pt1 | contig 10016 bp, 10 predicted proteins | sample ArcticOcean_MG_C_3_FD_89820 | JGI IMG/M metagenome (GOLD analysis project Ga0114999, IMG submission 89820) | Marine microbial communities from western Arctic Ocean - ArcticOcean_MG_CB8_126 | ecosystem: Environmental > Aquatic > Marine > Oceanic | place: Arctic Ocean: Canada Basin | collected... | reverse complement strand
TGAGAACCTTGATGCCCTCGAGGACTATCTCCCACTGCTTCAGGCGAGAGCTGTCGACGTACTGAACATCGGCGTCAGAGCGACGGGTATTACGGGAGCTATGAAAGTTTCCGACGTCGCTTACGCCTACGAAACGCCCGTAACCATGATGAATTGCGCCGCGAACTTCATGGGTCACCTCGCGGCCGTCCTACCCAATCATGTCATGATGGAAGTGCTGGGCAACGGGCGGGATGCCGTCTTCACGCATACCCACGACATAGAAGATGGCTGGATCGTCATGAACGACGAGCCGGGCCTCGGTTTCACCTTTGATCAAGAGAAACTGGATGCCCACGCGGTTACCGATCACGAAGGTATCTTTGGATGGGGTCGACGTCAGGACGCGGGACTGTATGTCGCCGGGCACGGCGAGGAAAACAAAAGACCAGACTAGATTTGCTCACTTTTGACGCAACAGCCTGGCTTGTTATATTGCTGGAAATACAGGCCGGACCAAACCTTTTTTAAAGCAGGACGAACAGTGGACATGATTTGGCTGATGTTGGCATTTGCGTCGTTATCGATCGCGTATATGCTTGCTACCTTCAAAAAATATCGGTCTCAGCTGGAAAAGGTTCTGGGCGCTATTGGCCACTTCTCCGAGGAAAATGTCAAGCAGCAGGAAGAGCTGTCTCGGCAGATAATGGCGAAGGAAGATGACATGCGGAAGGTGGAGGACGTCAAGAAAGAGATCGAAGTCAATAAAGGTAGAATCGGAGAGTTTGAAGACCACATACAGAATTCGAAAAAAGTTCAGGAATCTCTAGTCATCAAGACCCAAAGCTGGAAATTGGGGAAATAAATGGGGGCCTTCGAAATATTCGTCATTACTATGGCGGTCCTGGTTCTGCTGGTAAAATCGTACACCGGCAGGGACCTTGCAAAAGCGCGGGAGCGACTGGCGGAGGCGGAAACAGACAGCAAGCGAATCAAGGGACAGTTGAAAATCATCCAGTTCGAGCGCGCCCCGATCTCTCATCAGCTAAGCGAACTTGAGAAGACCCTCAGCAGCCAGAACAGAGAGATCTTGGCGATTCAGACTCAACTGGGAAACTCGCAGACGAAAACGCCAAACTGAAAGAAAAAGAGGGCAAAAAGTAAAGGCCGTCTCCCGACCACAATCTTCCGTCGTGTCTCAAGTCCCCGCGTGGCTCGCTCTCCTTAACTCTCATCTCCGTATATCACGGGACAAAGATCCGGATTACCCAGATTCTGATTGTAGTACCCGTTTATCGTATCCAGCGTTTCACTCTTCTCCGTCCGCAAGTGAATCGCAAAACTCCGTCGCGCTGTGTCCGACTTATTCGACCTGCTCCCGTGATACGTAAACCGATGGTGGAAACTGATCGCGCCTGATGGAATCAACGCCGGAACTTCCTCCCAATCAGCTCCATCAGGTCTCGGTATTGAATTGACCTGCACCTCGTGATCCGGGTCCCGAAAGAAGCTGGGATTCTCGTTCAGACCCCATTTGTGTGACCCCTTCACAAAAGTCATCGGCCCGTTCTCTTCCACAACATCCGTCACCGCAACCCACGCCGTAAACACTTCGCCTTTGAACCACGAAGTCCAATGTTGCATATCCTGATGAAACCCGATGTGTCCCAGGTCTCCACCTGGCGGCTTGATCAGAAGCTGAACAGCCCAGACCTGGACCATCTCAGCACCGGTTATTGCCGCAGCCCATTTCCCGATCTCGGGACTGCTGATAAATGAGCGAATCGTCAGATCCGACAGATGGGGCTGGTCGATTTTTCGAAGTTTATCTGCGGGAGCGTTCGGGTCGTGAGCGGCGCGGGGTGCCACGCCGGTTTCATACTCACCGGCCACCATCGCGTCCATCCTTGCGGTAACAGCTGAGATCCCGGACGCGGGAATAACCGAATCGGTGAAGCAGAATCCGTCCGTCTCAAACCGATTGTGCAAGAGCGAATCATTCATCGATCATTCTTCTCCTCGATCCGATCCAACTCGATCGACTTGATTCGCTTGAGTGCGTCATCCAACAGCGATCGATTGGTCGCGATCAAGTCTGCCACGATTCCGGTCAGGAACATCTGAAACCCTGCCAGCAGCAGAATGGCTGCCAGAATAACCGACTGAACGTGCAGAGTACCTTCATCGGTTGTGAGGAAGTAGTATACGAACCTCGCCCCAAGCGCGACACCCGCCAGGAAGCTGAGCCCGCCAAAAATGGTGAAAATTTTCAACGCTTTGTATTGCGTGTATGTCCTGAGACTGATCAGCCCCGACCGGACGACGAACGTAGAGACGTTGTTGAAAAGACGCGATTCACGAAGCTTCGGATTCGTATCGACCGGAATGCTCAGCACGGCGAATCGCTTCTGTCCAGCTTCCACAACGTGCTCTGCGGCATGGTCAAAATCCGTAAACGTCGACAGTTGGATAGCCGCGTCACGCGCATACGCTCGAAACCCGCTGGCCACGTCAGGAATGTCCAGATGACCCAACCGGCTGATCATCCGGCTTCCCATCTTCTGTAGTGCCTGCTTCGTCATCGAAAAGTGCTCGATCGTCTCGGTCCTGCGATCCCCGATCACGATCTCGGCTTTACCCTCGACGATCGGCTTTACCAGCTTCGCGATATCCTTTCCCGCATACTGATTATCACCGTCCGTATTCACAATGATGTCAGCACCAGCCTTAAGACAGGCGTCAAATCCGGCTCGGAACGCATAGCCCAGTCCCCGATTTCTCGGGAACTCAATAATGTGATCGACACCGGCCTCCCGAGCGACTTCAACCGTGCGATCTGTCGACCCATCATTGATGATGAGGATCTCGACAGAGTCGATACCTTCGATCTCGCGTGGAATGTCAGCCACGGTTTCGGCCAGCGTTTCTTCTTCGTTCAGGCAGGGAATTTGTACGATCAGTTTCAAGCTAGTCTCCAAACACGGCTTCGGATGCCTTGCGCGCGACTGCGACCTTTTCTTCATCGCTCACGGCACCCATCGCCTTGTAAAAGTCCTCGTCATAGTTTCTGGTCTTGATCACAACGGGCATAGGCACCGCGTGACCAAAGACAAGCGCTTGCTGCTTCGAATCGAGACTTGCCAGAACGGCACGTAATCCCGGACCATTTGAGACACCCGTCAAAATCGCGTTGATATCTTTCTCATCATTCAAAAGCGCCGTAATCTTCGTACCCAGCTGTGACAGCACCTCTTCATCGATTCCGGATGGGCGCTGATCCACAACCAGGAGAGAAACGTAGTACTTTCGCATTTCCCGCGCAATAGTCCCGAAAATCGTCTGCTTCGCTGTCGATGGATTCAGAAACTTGTGCGCTTCTTCTATAGTAATCACAAGATGACGGGGCTGGTCCGCCGGATTCTGGGTCGCGTAGAAATTCTCGCTTTTCGACACATACTTCGAATGAATCCGACGTGAAATGATATTCGCCACCAGCAGGTAGGCCAGCATACTCGTTTGACGCCCGAATTCCAGAACGACGTGAATGCCACGATCGATGTAATCCATCATCGTGTCGACCGCATCCTGCCCTGCAAGCCGGTCGACCATAAACGGAAAGTTCTCTAGCCGTTTCAGTTTACGGTGCAACGCCGACAGCGAACTCTTATTCGCCCCGATCTCCTCGGCGAAATTTTCGACGTCCGGTCCATCGAGCGACAGAAGGGTCCGCAGCCACTTCTTCTTATACATCGCGTATACCAGGTAGGCGGACTCTGCGGCCGTCGGATTCAGCTGAAGTTCATCCTGAAGCGAGATCACATCCTCAACGCCGATCTGATCATAGGCGATATAAACTTCGTGATCCGGCTGCTGACCGCGCTTCCGAGTCGACTCCGGGTCGAGCGAAAAAAGAGCGACCTCACTCCCAAACAGTTGCTTCAAGCCTTTGACAAAACCGCCCTTACCGTTCCCCGACTCCTTCATCGCTCGAAAACCATATTCGTTGTGCATATCGAAGATCAGGTTGACCGCTTTCTTCTTGTGGATCAATCCGCACAGCACGAGCCGGGTGAGAAATGACTTTCCTGTTCCCGTTTTCCCGAAAATCCCGTTACTCCGCTCCACAAAGCGATTCATATTCAAGCAGACTGGCGTCTCCATATCCAGCGGCGTGCCCATATTAAAGTACCGATCGTCCCGCTCCTCGCTCCCGAACACTCGTGACACATCGTCTTCCTCCGCGTCCACAACCTTGGAAAAATGGCTCGGGATCGTCTTCACTGGACGCGCCTCATCCTCCACGATCTCGCCCTTCTCCAGCATCAACATCGGCCTTAGAGCAACCGTCACGTAGGTACTTGCCCCATTCAGCACACTATGGAGTAAGTGATCTCCATCGCCGGGAGGATACAGAAGAATGTCCGGATTCGTCGCATCCAGCTTCAAATCCGTAATCATCGAGAAGAACTCATTCTTGAACCCCTCGACGACCACAAACTTCCCAGCTTTGATATCCTCGACATTCCGGTCAGGGTCGAGCTTCATATCCAGACCTTCAACCAGCGACCCCTGGGTAATTACTCCTAGAGGCTCCCTGGCAGATGTGAAATCAAGCTGTGGCTTGGACTTCCCGTTACGCATCCTCTACCCTTCCCTACTGTCTTTATCAGTTTGCTCGAAACTTCTATGTTTTGGATTCCAGTCGCTTTGCTAGCTTGACTAATTCATGAATCTCTGTGTTTACCTGGACAAAAGCCACCGTCACACTGAGCGGAGTCGAAGTGTCGGGATTGCAACTTAGCCCTCCTTCGACCCTGTCGCCTTGGAAGACAGGCGCGCTCAGGATGACCAAGTCGCTGAGTCACTGTCGTTTATGCGCATTCGATCCAGTTTTGTGCATGATTCAGGCTGGCTGTTTCCCTGCGCTCTCTGCGGTGGATGCCTTTGACTCTCACTGAGAAATCCGCCGGATCAACGAACTCAACCGCTCATAGTCATCTCGAATCAACCGGGACAGCTCTTTCCCCAGCGTCACGAGATACGCCATATCAAAACCGCGTACCGCCCACGCATTCCTCACTGAAGCAATGATTAGGTCGTCGCTCGGCAATTGTGAACCACTCAGGATCGTCCTGACGTAATCCCCATTCCCGGTCAGCGCCTTGACCTCTCGCTCATTACACGGATAGCAAAACGAATGGATCCCGGGAGGCTGCGAAGGCAAGATCTGCAAGGGTCCTCGCTCGCCCGAATGCCCAACGATCACGGCATCGAACTCCGTACGCAACAACTCGAAAATCTGAGGCTGCTCTCGCCGCAACTCCGCCTCCGTCATCCCGTAGGCCGTCGGCTTCCGATTCGCGTCGGCGGATTGCGTTCGGATGTCAAACACCAGTCCATAAGCTACCGGTCCCGTTCCTGTCTTCACGAACGTACCAAACCCCGGCGCCTGGTTCAACTCGCAGGCCTGCGCCGTAAACCGGGACGTGCTGCTCTCGATCACTTCCCCGATATGTTCGATTTCAGTCGCTGTCGCCATCGCAATTCCTTTGTCTACAAACCTGGATCCACACAGCCTGCAGTATTAGCTCGCTCCAAAACCCTCTCCCATTCGATGGGAGAGGGACGTTCCCGCCGGGTCGGGAACAGGGTGAGGGCCCGCAGTCGACTACCGAACCATCATACCAGACAAATGTCGTATTTCGTTGATGACCGGCATCGCTTTGATCTTCCCATTCCCTGATTGTCCACTCTACCGACCTGTGGGGTCTCCTTCGATAAACCGAACCATTCCCCGAAGCAGTGCAGAAGTCCATTGCTATGGAGACAGGTCGGCACTCAGGATGACCGGTGTCCCTTTGGTCTTCCTATTCCCCACTCCCGGTCTTTCCATTCCCTCAACTCGCGTAGTACTCTTTCCCACCACCGGAAAATGGCCTAATCCACTCTTCCAATATCTCCATCCCAAACCCTGGTGCATCTGACGGAACCAGCTTTCCATCGACAGGCACGGCCACGCCAGGCAACCGGCTCGCTTCTTCCAGAGGTATACCAGGATCCGATCCCAGCCAGAACTCCGCCATCAGGGACTCGGGCATTGCCATCGCAAAGTGTTGTCCGAACGCAGAGTTCGCCCCACCGTGCGGAATCGTCTGAAGCCCCGCTGCCTCGCCAATCGTGTAGATCTTCACCGCCTCGCTCAACCCACCACACCACTTCAAATCCGGCTGCAAAACGTCAACGCATCGACTTTCGACCAACTGACGAAAGGCGATTCGTCCGTGGTGATCTTCCCCCGTCGCGATCGGCATCCAGGGGACCGCCTTTTTGAGAGCGATATGTCCTTCGAGATCCCCCGGAATCAGCGGCTCTTCGAGCCACCGCATTCGAAGTGGCCGAAGCCTTTCCGCGACTTGAACGGCAAAATCAAGATTGTAAGACATCACCGCATTCAGCATCAGATCAGCGTCCGGACCGATCGTCTCTCGCGCAGAAGCGAGCTTCTCCTCCAACCGATTCAGACCTGCGGTGCCTTCGCGATATTGCACCGGGTTTGTCACTTTGAAAGCTTTAAAGCCCAGCTCCATAGCCCAGTCCAGATCGTCGCCCGTAGCATACAGGTCGATCGCTTCCCGACACGGCCCTCCGAGGAGGCTATACACCGGCAGGTCCAGCAACTTCCCTTTCAGATCCCACAGTGCCAGATCAACCGCGCTCTTCGCGACCGTAGCGTGACCGGCATCGCCCAGTCTCTGGACGGATCGCCACATCAGGTCGTTCAGATACTCGGTCGCCAGACAATCACGTCCTTCGAGCAGCGGCGCATATATTGTGTCGATCACCGACGCGGACGGTGCTCCAAAACTACAGGAGCCCAACCCCCAGGTCCCATCTTCCGCCGTCACCTGAACCCATACTTCACCCCCACCCATCCCGGGCATCTTACCGGGCAATCGCGAAAACTCCGGGTAGTAGTTGATCGGCAACGAACGCGGTGACGTCTTGTTCCACGTATCCCGGCGCGGTTTTGTCTTCGCGGGTGATCGCGGAACTTCAAGTCTTACGGTTTTGATTGACGTGATCTTCATATTTCTGCCTTCGCGCTGTGCCCTATGCTCTGTGCGCCTTGCTTTCAAACGTCCACAACCTGCTTCTTCAACTGCTTCACACTGACATCCACTGGCAGATGGCTCTTCACGAACGAGTCCCGCAAGAACGAATAGAACACGTCTCGATCTGCTCCGCGAACCACGGCTTGCTCGTGTGATTCGGAGAGCACAACTGGATACCCTCTGCCCTTTCGACATTGATCGACGATCGTCGTGTGAGCCAGGTTGAGCAGTTCATCATCCTGTGCCACCCACATCGGGATCTCGACACGCCCGACTTCGCTTCCTGTATTCACATAGAAGAACACAATGCGATGAGGACCATAGTCATCGAGAATTTTTGAAGCGCTCTCGAACAAAGCGCTTCGCTCACCCGGTTCAAGAACGCGCTTGAACAAAACGGCATCCGTCACGCCGGCGATCGGATCACACGGAAGCTCTGGATCTTCACCCGTCTGCCACGGACAGCGGTCGCAGTTTGTTGGATTCTCTGGGCACATCCCCACGCGAAGCGCATTGATCACGTCCGAGCTTCCAGGATCGCTGATGTATCCACATACGGGTGTTCGGAAGCTTTGCAGCCGGTCCATTGCGGTCAGGAATGCCTGCAGCATCAACCTCCGAACCGCGAGCGGCTTCCCTTCCAGCATCCAGAGAATCAACGTTCCGTCAGACAGCGCGGCCGTAGGGTGTGCACGTTCTTCTCCGGCGGCGAGTTGCGTCAGCTTCTCAAACTCCATTGCCATCCGCTTGTGCCCAACTTGCTCACGCGTGATCATTCCCTTCCGGCCCGACCACTCCTGATACAGATCTTCATCTTCATAGAACAACAACGGATCCGAATCCAGAATCGGCCGCTCACCTGTACCGTAGGTAATTACGACATAGCCGAGGTTAATCAGGAAACAGGAAGCCACTTCATTTCGGTCCGGAAAAATCTGCGACCCATCCGTCGCGATCACCGTCAGATGCTCCGGCCTCGTCGGCAAATCTCCGATGTAAGCGACGGACTCGATCGGCCTCCCCACCAGCCAGGACGTCTTCGCTCGAGCGATCTTGTCAGCGAGTACCTTAGGGTCTTCTTCCTTCCACCTCCCCCATTCCCGCACAGCTCGATCCACCCGAGACCCATAGTCGTTGGACGACGACTTACGATCAGCCACCATAGCATCGATCTGTTTCTTCACCGACCCAAGATCCAACATACCGCTTTAGCCTCTCGCTCTTTCTCCTCTGCCCCCTGCCCCTCTACAGCTTTCTCTTCCGCCCTTCCCTACTGCCTACTCCAAATTCCCGCCTATTCGAAGTCCTGCCTGTGCTTTTTCTCCAGCTCCCCTCCTGAGTAGGGCCGAAGGCCCGTATCGAAGGATCCCCCGCTCAGAATAGCGAAGTCGACAGGCAAGCAGATAGCTTCATTCACAGTTACTCAGACAATAGCTTCGTAATAGTATTGCCTCCCCCCACCTTCCACACTGCCGTCTCTCGTTCGGCAAACCAACCCCATCTTCTGCAGCGCATTCAGCCGATTGCAGGCAATGTTGATGTTCTTATCCAGTCGCTTCGCCAATTCCGCTGACGTTCCGTGTCTCGCCGCGAGAATGACTTCGAGCGCATCGCGCATTGGCGTCTTGAGCACGCCCAGGATCCGCCGATCCTCGCCATCCTGACAGAGAGCCGCCAGATCACGCAATTTCAGTACAGCTTCAAAAGTCTCACGAATCGATTCGTTCGCGTCCTGGATGAACACGTATCGCGTTCCCAGCTCGCCACTCGCGATTCTCATCAGCAGCTTACACAGGAACTCATCTGCAGCCGAGATATCGACAAACTGAATCGCTGAAAAATCGAGCGGCGTCGCTGAATCAGGCGCGGTATCCCGGAGATGGAGCGTGAGCTGATCGAGCAATCGCTCACCCAACTTGCGGCCGCTGAGGATTCCAGAATCGGATTTCAGGTAATACGGAGAGGACTGAACAAGCATACTGCCGTCCTAAGATTTTTGAGGGGGCAACTCTGTGTCAACGAACGGGGGGAGTTTAATTGAATTCAATTAAGATGATTCTATAATACGTTTTCCTTCGGGCGCCGTCAAGTGAATGTTTGTCCGCGGATTGCGTATCTGATTGAAAATATGTGAATTACGCCTGAATAATCCCAGGTTTCTCAATATTCCCTACGGAGGGAATATTAACCTTTGGTCAAACTGAGGTGTGTCCTTGAGCGTCGCCACACCAGTTTGCTAACTTGCTGAAGGCAAGTAAGGTTGAGAGTCGCCAGGCCCAAGCCGCTAAGTACGCCTGCCAAACGAAGGCCCAGTCGGGTCACACGGGAGACCTACATCTTTGACCAGTCGGTGCCATTCGATCCGTCAAGATCCGTGAATTCGTATTCCTTTGATAATTGGCCCGTGCCTAAACAATTGCCTGTCCGTTCAAAAACTTTCGAATCCGTTGCCAAAGCTGCTACAGCCCGACCTACGAAGATTGAACTTTCGGCATTTTCCCGGTTCTCGTTCTCGGGGAACACGTTGCCCGGATACAGGGATACGACGGTAACACCGTGAGGACGCAACGAACTTGACATTGCTTGAGTCAAATGATTCACCACCACGTGCGAAGATGCATAGGCGAGATTCTTTGCCGTGGCAGGCGAGACGATCGTGATGTTGACAATCAGCCCTGATTCTTGATTGGTCATCTCGCGGGCGGCAAATAGACTGGACACATACGCTGATCGGGAGCCCTGAGTCATCATACTGTCCCACACTTCAATGGGTTGAGTCCAGAATGGATCATCCCAGGAGTATTGTTCCACGAAGTTGGCATCTTCGGATCCGGATGTCATTCTATCCTTTGTAAAGCCCTCGGTTGTCTGGACACTCTCGTGAGTGTATTCAGGCGGCCTTTCGTGGGGCCGCTGAGTGATTGT
>Ga0114999_10010504_pt1 | contig 10017 bp, 7 predicted proteins | sample ArcticOcean_MG_C_3_FD_89820 | JGI IMG/M metagenome (GOLD analysis project Ga0114999, IMG submission 89820) | Marine microbial communities from western Arctic Ocean - ArcticOcean_MG_CB8_126 | ecosystem: Environmental > Aquatic > Marine > Oceanic | place: Arctic Ocean: Canada Basin | collected... | reverse complement strand
TCCCATATCTCTGACTTCTGCTCACTCGTAAAATAAATTCAACGTCTGTAATTCATGACAACACTCCATCTTTCCATAAAAGATTAAAGTGTTGCGTCGATCAATTGAGACCACCAAGCAACTGTGGACATCCACACGGGGGCTAGATCTGTGATGGAGTTCCTAATCAGGCCAGTGCTGAAACTGCGTGCCGAAGCCTTCCGTGAACGCTAGAGTTAAATTCGTACTGTGTGATTTGGTTAATTTTAACAAATCCAATCAGGCAAAATTATTGTAAGCATTTAAAAAATATTAATATTTTTTGGTGTAAGGGTTATTGTAGTAAGGCGAATCGGGTTTTTGGAATCCGATTTTGTTTCGTGGCGGGGACTATAAAACAGAAGTGAGTTGGGTGGGGAATGACCACAGTACTTGGTTTAGTTATAGCGCTTAGTTTATTTATCGGTTCAATTATTACGCAAACCGATAACTGGGGGATATTTTTAAGTGCCTCCAGTGTGGTGATCGTGCTGGGGGGGACGCTAACTGCGGCGTTCGTTTCGTATGAACCCCGGTACGTTATTTTGTCCCTCAAACTAATTGGAAAAATAGTGTTCGCGGCAAAAATTGGCCGTGGGGTGCTGAAAGCCGAGGTTGGACGGGTCATCCGCTGGGCTTATACAGTGCAAAAAAGCGGCATCCCAGCGTTGGAAGCGGAAGCTAAAAAATCGGTCAAAGGCGACAAATTCCTGCGCTTCGGGATTGAAATGGTCATCAGTGGCTATACCGGTGCTGAAGTTCGTAATATCCTCGGCACCACCATCGACACGACCTTTGGCCGAAATACCATTCAGGTACATGTCCTCAATTATATGGGCGGCGCTTGCCCAGCATTTGGTATGGTCGGAACTTTGATCGGGTTGATTATCATGCTTGATAACATGGGGGGTGACCCGTCGGCATTGGGTGGTGGCTTGGCTGTTGCCTTGTTGACGACGCTTTACGGGGTGTTGTTTGCGCGACTGATATTCCTACCGGCAGGTTCAAAAGTTATGCAGCGTGAACAGATCGTTCGGTTCAGAAATAACATGGTTGCAGAAGGTTTGGTTCTTCTTGCTGATCGCCAGAGCCCGCGCTTTATTCAAGATAAGATGAACAGTTACCTCGATCCGGCGCTTCACTTCAACATCGATAAGATGAAGAAATAGTCACAGGGTTTATTTGGGAATCAGTTCATGGCAGATGAAGCTCCTGTAGAAGACAATTCATGGATGGAAACTTACGCGGATGCCATCACGCTGTTGATGGCATTTTTCGTGATGATGCTGACCTTTGCCAAATATGACATGCCAGCCTACGAGGCGGCCGTAAACGCCATTAAATCGAACATAAGTAAAGAAGAACAAGGCCCCACCACCACAGAACAAATGCAGACGGATTTAATGGATGTCGTCTATGATGTCGAAGGTGGCCAAAAAGCCATGAACGTGAAAACCGATGATAAAGGAATCGTCATCGAGCTTGCCAGTAAGGCCTTCTACAAACCGGGCTCAGCCACGATTAAGGAAGATGCCCGTGCCCTCCTCAAAGATATGGGGGAGATGCTGAAGGCGCCAAAATATGGTTTTTACCGCATTGACGTTGAAGGTCATACGGATGATGACCCCATCAGCACGCGCCAATTTCCTTCCAACTGGGAACTCTCCGGGGGGCGTGCAACGGGGGTGGTTCGTTTTCTAGTTGAAATGGGGATCGATTCTCGGCGTCTGCAGGCAATAGCTTTCGCTGAGACCCAACCAAAGGTGCCGAACAGGGATGAAAACAAGAATCCCATTAGGGCTAATCAGGAAGTCAATCGACGGGTTGTCGTGCGGGTTTACCCGATGGACTTTGCGGACCGAAAAAAATTCGAAGGAACTGTTAAAATAGAAGTCGAATCAGAGTCCGAAAAGGACCAAGGTGGTCAAGGTAATGCCGTTACAGCGCCGTCAAATAGCCAACAGCAAGCTGCTCCAGCCCCGCAGGAATCGCCGGCCCCGCAGGAAGCTCCAGCTCAGCCTCAATAGCTAGCGGCAGGATTTTTCGTTTACAATTTTGGCATAATTAGCCCCTTTTGGAGGGACAGGTGCAAAGGTATTTGCACCGACGCTAATGTTTGCCAGTTTTCTTCCGCCTTTGTCGTAGCGTCGTTCAACAACCGCCTTGCGGCATGTTGCACAGGAATTCACCAGGACCATACCAATTTTATCATACTTGATTAAGCGCAGGCATTGCTTGGGTCCGATTTTCTTTTCTTCTTTCGGTGCCTCCAAAGCCTGCGCTGTTGCACACGTGAGCTCACTAGAAATGCGTGTGACCCCAGGCCCGCGAAAAGAAAGTGTCGTCGATTGATTGCCTCCAATAGTAATATCGCGAAGTGCGCCCTCTGGCCGCCCTGGCCGGGTTCGCTTGATTTGAACAACAAGGCAGCTATTGCACCGATTAATAAGCTGTTCACGTCCGGATATTTTCACAATTCGAACACAACTCACCTTAACATTTAAGAGCCTGCTTTCGAACCAGGACAAGGCCTCGCTTTGCCCAAGCGTAAGCGCAGAAGCGGCTTGTGGGATGATCACGAGGCTCGAAAATAAGGCGATGGTGCTTAAGATACGCATGGCCAATAGTTTACCGCTAAAGAGTTAAGGGTTGGTAAGGCTCGACCTCACTCAATATCCTTCCGAAAGGGGGATCCTTCAGTCAGATAGCGCATTTCCTCTTCGATTTCCTTTTTCTCTTGCCCAAGGAAATTATCAACCGCTCGTGAGAAGCCTTCATTGCCGATCCAGTGGGCGCTGTAGGTTTCTCGGGGGAGGTAGCCTCGCTGTATTTTATGAGGTCCTTGTGCGCCTGCTTCGACCCACTTGAGACCTCGTTCTATGGAAAAATCAATGGCGCGGTAATAGCAGGCTTCAAAATGCAGAAGTTTATAGTCTTCTGTTGATCCCCAATAACGCCCAAATAATGTATCGTCGCCGATAAGATTAAGCGCGCCACCGACATAGGCACCATCCGTTATCGCCAAAACCAGCGCAACCCGGTCGCCCATACGTTCCCCCAGAAGGGAAAAAAATCTTCGTGTTAGGTAGCGTTGTCCCCATTTTCGATCCGTGGTGTCGCGATAGAAGCGGAAGAAGGCGTCCCAGTGTTCTTCTGTGAGGTCATCCCCGGTTATGATTTTCAGTTCGACCCCGCTTTCAGCGACAGAGCGGCGTTCTTTACGGATGGCTTTTCGTTTGCGAGAGCTTAAATCACCTAGGAAATCATCAAACGTCTTATAGTCGCGGTTTTCCCAATGGAACTGCCTCCCGACACGCAGCAACATTCCATTGTCTGCACAGCGCTTAAATTGCTCAGGGTTTAAGAAGTTGATGTGAAGGGATGAGAGACCGATTTTTTGCGCCAACTGGATCATGCCGCGAATTAGGACGTCAGCCAGGTCCGGATCGGCATCCGGTCGGACCAGCAGACGTGGCCCGCTTGCGGGGGTAAAGGGGACGGCGCAGAGCAGTTTTGGGTAATACTCCCCGCCGGCCCGATGATAGGCATCTGCCCAAGCCCAATCGAAGATGTATTCACCGTGAGAATGGGTTTTCATGTACAGCGGAGCCGCCGCAATCAGGTCTCCGTCTTCATTTTCGATGATCATGTGCTGGGGCACCCAGCCTTCTTCAGCAGAGGCTGAGCCGCTGTCTTCAAGGGCTGATAGAAAGGCATGGCTTAAGAAAGGGTTCGTAGGCCCCGCACACGCGTCCCATTGATCTGGCGCAATATCATTGATCGCGGGGATAACTTTTATGGTTGTGGGTTCGCGACCGTCAGGCACTCGACGCTCCTAGAAATAAGTAGGAGTTCATTCTACCTCGAATATACCGTCGATTTCCACCAGTGTATCGACTGGAAGGGATGAGGCGCCGACGGCAAAACGAGCGTGTTGCCCTTTATCGCCGAAAACTTCTGCCATGACGTTAGATGTGCCGTTAATGACGAGGGGATGTTTTTTAAATTCTGGCGTGGTGGCAACGAAGCCCCCAAGCTTAACAACCTTTTGTACGCGATCCAGGTCTCCGCCGCAGGCTGCTTTAAACTGGGAAATCAGGTTTAATCCGCAAATTCGGGCTGCTTGATATCCGTCCTCAAGGGTTCGATTATCACCAACGATACCGGTGTATTTTATCTCCCCATTCCAAGCTGTGATTTGCCCAGAGACAAATACCAGGCTGCCGGAAATAACATAGGGGACATAGTTTGCTGCTGGTGCAGCGGGGGCAGGAAGTTCAATTTCTAATTCGATCAGTCGCTGATCGATCACACCCGTCACGACTTTTATACCTTGATTGAGGTTTTAGCGTGAGGAGCCAGACAGACTGTTTTTGAATTTAAATCGGCAAGAAGTTGCTTCGCTATTTCAAATTTAGTGTCGATATCATCATCTTTCTGGTCAGGATCATGGTGAAACAGGCACAGAGTTTTGACATTCGCATCATGGGCGAGGTTGACGACTTCGGAAATGGCAGAATGGCCCCACCCGACCTTTGTTGCATACTCTGCATCGGTGAAGGTTGTATCTGTAATCAATATGTCCGCACCTTCGACGAAGCGCGTCAGCTTGCGAACGTAGGAAGGATCGTAGAATTCATCGTCTTCGTGGAATAGCTCGTTGTCAGTAATATAACAGACCGCCCGATCATTATACTCCACCCGGTAGCCTAAACAGTAGCCCGGATGGCTGAGCAACATGGTTTTGATCGTGATGTCGTCGATTTCAAAGGTTTCCTCCTTTAAATCAACGAAACTTACGCTGGAAGCGAATTCCTGGATGGTGATGGGGAAATAAACCCCGTCCATTTGCGCCGAAATCATCTGCTCCATGGTTAAGTCACCATTTGACGAGCCGTAAATTTCAAAAACGTTTCCTTGGATATACAACGGTACGAAAAACGGGATAGCGTTGATATGATCCCAATGCGGATGGGAGATGAATATCTTAGCGTTAATCCGCTTTTTAGCGGTGCTCATTAATTTATCGGATAGGGATTTGATGCCGGTCCCGCCATCAAAAATGAAGAACTGGCCTTTCGGAAACTCCATCGTCACGCACGACGTATGTCCACCGTACTTAAGGCTGTATTCGCCCGGCACTGGCAAAGTACCGCGGACTCCCCAAAACGTTACATGAACCTTGTCTTCTAAAATCCGGTTGATTTCAGGAATAAAGGTGTTGGCCTTGATGGGTTTGCGAATAAAACCGTTTGCACCGAATTCAAGCGACCGTTTGTGATCGTATTCATAAGCTTTGCTGGTGATGACAAAAATTTTGCTGTCGTCCAAGGCCTTGTGGCTGCGGAGTTCTTTGCACAGTTCCAAGCCATCCATACCTGGCATCATTAGGTTGGTTGTAATGCAGTCCGGTTTTTGAGAAATAATTTCGGGCAGGGCCGCGGCGTTATCGGTGCCAGATGTCACCTTGTGACCTTCTGCCTCCAACAGTTCTCGAATGAAGTCGAGCGTGTCCGGGTCTTCGTCTATTATATAGAAATGTAATTTCTTGTTAGTCTTCGACACGTACGCACCCCAAACCCTACCGGAACAAATTTACGACACAGAGTCCCCACAGCATAATTATTCTAGCCCCAATACATAACACTATATTCAGCCGTCCCAGACCAAGATGTGATCGTCATCACAGTTTAGCATTATTTTACCATGCTAAACGGTAACACCTTAATTGTCCGTAAATGAAGGTACGGGAAAATAGGGTATATTCATACTGTTAGTTGTAAATTTGGGCAGAAAAATAGCGCACCCCAAATTATCATCGCCAAACCAGGGTGCGCTATAAGTTTTTCAGGGAGTATCCTCTGTATAAAAATAATATGAATGAGCGTTACGAGCAGCCGCTGGTGGCACCGCAGGTCATACATTTCATGCATGTCCCGTTGCGCGTCAGCGTGAAATTACCGCATTCACCGCATGAATCCCCCTCGTAGCCTTTTAGGCGGGCCTCTCTCACTTGGTTGAGCCTGTTATCTGTCTTAATCATGACGGCGGGTTCCACCGCCAGGAGGGTGTCGCCAACGTTGCCAACGGCGGCCTGGAGATCGCCAGCACCCACGGCAACCGCTTGTGCGCCAACGCTTTTCGCAACCACGGCCTGTTGTCCATCATTTTTTCCGTTTGATCCGCCAGATCCATTAATCACCAGAAATCTGTTGCGAACATAGCCTTTGCTGGTAAGCAGTTCTGCTTTTTTCAAAACGTTTTCATCGTGCTGGCCATCTTCTTCCACGCCTTTACCTAGGTTATCAGTCAATGTTTCCTTAGGCTCAACATGGGCCAAGTCATTGCGGCCAAGGTAGGAGACCGCCAATTCCCGGAAAATATAGTCGAGGATCGACGTCGCCATTTTGATCGTTTCATTGCCTTCGACAATCCCGCTGGGCTCAAACCGGGTGAAGGTAAAGGCCTCGACGTATTCTTCCAAAGGCACGCCGTATTGTAATCCGATGGAAATCGCGATGGCGAAGTTATTCATCAAACTGCGGAAGGCTGCGCCTTCTTTATGCATATCGATAAAGATTTCGCCAATTTGGCCATCTTCATATTCGCCAGACCGCAAATAGACCTTATGCCCGCCAACGATGGCTTTTTGGGTATAGCCCTTCCGACGGTGCGGCAGGAACTTACGCTCCGTGACAGCCCGCTCGATTATCCGTTCGGCAATGACCTGGGCTTGGACTTGCGCCGGTTGCTCCAGGATATCGTCTTCCATGTCATCCAGGTCATCTTCGTCCAGAAGCGAGGAACTCAACGGTTGGGATAATTTGGAGCCGTCACGATAAAGCGCGTTTGCTTTCAAGCCCATCTGCCAAGATAACATGTAGGCTTCCTTGCAGTCCTCGACCGTTGCCGTGCTGGCCATGTTGATGGTCTTGGAAATGGCTCCCGTGATGAAGGGTTGCGCCGCGGCCATCATTTTGATGTGGCTTTCCATGCTCAAGAAGCGCTTGCCAATCCGCCCGCAGGGGTTGGCGCAATCAAATACGGACAGATGTTTGTCTGCCAGTTCAGGCGCACCTTCCAAGGTCATGGCACCGCAAACATAGGTGTTGGTCTCGTTGATCGCATCTTTGCTAAAGCCGAGTTCCCGCAGCATATCGAACGACATATCGTCGAGCTTTTCGGCCGCAATCCCTAGGGTTTCCGTGCAGAACTCTTCTCCCAAGGTCCACTTGTTGAAAGCGAACTTGATGTCGAAGGCTTCGCCGAGACCTGATTCGATTTTTTTCAGAACCTCGTCGGTAAAGCCTTTTTCATGCAGGGTGTCATGATTGATCTGTGGTGAACCGACCAGGGTTCCATTGCCTTCCGCATAACGGATAATGGCCTCAATCTGATTTTCTGAATATCCTTGGCGTTTCAAAGCTTTTGGCACGATGCGGTTGATGATTTTGAAATATCCGCCGCCGGCCAGTTTCTTGAATTTTACCAAGGCAAAGTCAGGCTCGATCCCTGTCGTGTCGCAGTCCATGACCAGCGCAATGGTGCCGGTCGGCGCGATGACGGAAACCTGAGCGTTACGGAAGCCGTGCTCAGTACCCATTTCGAGGGCTTGATCCCAGGCATCACGCGCAGCTCCCAGCAAGGGCTTGTCTGAGCAGTCCCCCCCTTTAAGGGCGACCGGTTCAATCGACAGACCCTCGTATCCGTTCTGTTCTCCCATCGCCGCACGGCGATGATTTCGGATGACCTTTAGCATCGAATCGCGGTTTTCTGCGTAACGTGGGAAGGCGCCTAATTGTTCGGCCATTTCCGCTGATGTCGCATAGGCGACTCCGGTCATGAGAGCCGTGATTGCGCCAGTTAGACCGCGCGCTTCATCAGAATCATAGGCAATGCCACAGGCCATGAGGTAGCCGCCGATGTTCGCATAGCCAAGCCCTAACGTCCTGAAATCATAGGATAACTGGGCAATTTTTGGGGAGGGAAACTGGGCCATCAAAACCGAAATTTCGAGGGTGATAGTCCACAACCGAACTGCATGGGTGAAGGCATCGATTTCAAATGACGTATCATCTTCATTTAAGTATGTCATTAGGTTCAACGAGGCCAAATTACAGGCCGTGTCGTCAAGGAACATATACTCAGAGCACGGATTAGAAGCATTGATCCGACCACTTTCCGGGCAGGTGTGCCAGTCGTTGATGGTGGTGTCGAATTGCATTCCCGGGTCGGCACAGGCCCATGCGGCATAGCCGACTTTTTCCCACAAGTCGCGGGCACGAACGGTTTCTTGAACCTTACCATCGGTACGCCGGATCAAGTTCCAATCTTCGTCGTTCAGGACCTTTTCAAGGAATTCGTTAGAAACCCGAATGCTATTATTGGAGTTTTGGCCCGAGACGGTGACGTAGGCTTCTGAATCCCAATCTGTATTGAGCACGGGAAATTCGATTTCATTATAGCCCTGGCGCGCGAACTCAATGACGCGTTGAACGTAGTTCTCCGGGATCATCGACTTGCGCGCGCCAATGATCGCTTTCTTCAAGGTTTTGTTTTTGCGGGGGTTGTAACGATCCGCGTCGTCTTTGCCGAATTCCTCACACCCCGCGCAGGCCGCAATGACTTCATTTAAGTGCCTGTTGGCCAGGGTGGTGCCGGCAACCAAGGCCGCAACCTTTTGTTCTTCGGAGACTTTCCAGTCGATAAATTCTTCGATGTCAGGATGATCTATATCTACCGTCACCATTTTGGCAGCGCGTCGTGTTGTGCCGCCAGATTTTATCGCGCCCGCTGCCCGATCACCAATTTTTAGGAAACTCATCAAGCCGGAAGACCGTCCACCACCCGATAGGTTTTCATTGGCGCCGCGAAGCTTCGAGAAGTTCGAACCCGTTCCAGAACCGTATTTAAATAGCCGCGCCTCACGCACCCACAGGTCCATAATGCCGCCATCATTGACCAAGTCGTCTTCCACGCCTTGGATAAAACACGCATGCGGTTGGGGATGTTCGTACGACGAATTCGATTCGGTCAATTCACCGGTTTTGTAATCAACATAGGAATGACCCTGCGAAGGACCGTCAATGCCATAAGCCCACTGCAGGCCCGTATTAAACCACTGCGGGGAATTTGGCGCGCCCGCTTGGGTGCAGAGGATATAGCGCATTTCATCGAAGTAGGCTTGCGCATCTTCTTCGGAATCGAAATGACCGCCTTTCCAGCCCCAATAGGTCCACGTTCCAGCCATCCGATCAAACGTTTGCGTGGCGCTTGTTTCTCCACCGTAACGTTCGTCTTTGAGAAGGTCGGCGAGGGCGTCTTCATCCGGTATTTGGCGCGATAGCCAATCGGGGACATCTTTCTCGGCCACCGGTTTTAGCCGTGCCGGAACGCCCGCTTTGCGGAAATATTTCTGCGCTAAGACATCACAGGCAACTTGCGACCAAGCTGCCGGTACTTCCATCGATTCCAACTGAAACACAATGGATCCATCCGGATTCTTAATCTCGCTGGATGCCGTAATAAAGTCGATCTCCGCGTAGGGAGATTGCCCAGATTTTGTAAAGTGCCTTGATATCCGCATTTTTAGCCCCCTTGTGACTCCTCGCCTGACTACCGCACCGGCTCCCAACCGCTCAGGCGTCAGGAATTTATTTGTATATTTCGTGAGCCCCCAGGCCCCCACGGGGTTGGTCGTAGCGTTTTAGTGGTATGTGAACACCACTACATAACGTGTGCCTCTCTCCGCGTCGCAACAACATCTTGCGTGTTTTGGTTATACGATGAGTTGTTGAAATTTTCAATAAAAAAATCTATATTTTGTGTTTAAATAAATTTTTGGAGCTGTCCTAGATAACACATAAAAGGTGTTACAATGGGCAGTATGAGAAAGGGTCGCTTAAGTGTCTACAAACAAGATCGTTTGATTGAGCATTTTGTGTCCGGATCGACCGCGCGAACGGTAGCGGCCCTGGTTGGTGTTAACAAGTCTACAGC
>Ga0114999_10010502_pt1 | contig 10018 bp, 10 predicted proteins | sample ArcticOcean_MG_C_3_FD_89820 | JGI IMG/M metagenome (GOLD analysis project Ga0114999, IMG submission 89820) | Marine microbial communities from western Arctic Ocean - ArcticOcean_MG_CB8_126 | ecosystem: Environmental > Aquatic > Marine > Oceanic | place: Arctic Ocean: Canada Basin | collected... | reverse complement strand
CGCGGTAACGATGCCGCCGGTGGCAAAAACCGAATTAAGCATATTTATTCCAACGTCGTTCAGATCCTGGCCGATGCGCTAATTTGCAATCCGCGATTTCTGACCAGGGGCGAGATGGATTTCAGCCACTGGATGATGCCCGGCCTCGAAGACCGGATGGCGCAGGAACAATTCGGGGTCGTGCCCCGGCACCACACGCACGGTCTCGTCGTTCACAGCAGCGCGGATCGCGCGATAGACCTTGATCAGGTTCCAAGTGTTGCCCTGCACATAGGCGGGCGGCCACATTTTTTCGATATTCTCATACCAGTAAACGCAGTCGCCGGCGACGACATAGGGCCCGCCCGACGTTTGCACCTCGACCCATTGGCAGCCGAAGGTGTGCGATTCCGCGGCCAGGCGGCAGGTAACACCGGGCGCGAGCTCGGTATCGCCGTCAAGCAGATTGACTCGTCCCGCCGCCAGCAGGGCGTCAACCGCATCGACGTCCTTTTTCTGCATCGACGACAGCGGCCACATTCTGGTGTCGCTGCCGAGCGAGCCCGGCAGCTCATAGACTTCTTTCCAGCCTTCGTATTCGGCACGTTGCAGATGGAACGTCGCATTGGGAAACCGGTCGAGATTGCCGGCATGGTCGAAATGGAGATGGGTAAGGATCACATCCCTGATCTCTTCCGGCGCGAAGCCGACCTTGGCGAGGATGGTGTCGGGATGCTCGACATTCTCGTAGGTCTTGCCGCTCGGCGACCAGTCACCCTTCATGCCGGTATCGATCAGGATCGGCGCCTCGCTGCCCGCCTCGCCGCCATGGATCAGCGAATAGACCATCGGGTTCTGGATGCGGCCCTTGTTGGAGTTGATCAGCGTGCCGCCAAAAAAATCGCGCGGCATGTCCGACCGCGCGTAACGAAACGCCCAGATAGACCAGTCGGCAGTCATGTTTTCTCCTCCGGCTACTTGTTACGGCACGATGATGACGGATCCGGTCGTCCGCCGCGCCACGATATCTTCCTGCGCCTGCACGATATCGTCGAGTGCGTATTCCCGGCTGATCGAGATATCGAGGACACCCTCGGCGATCGCCGCGAACACGTCCGCCGCCATCGCCCGCTTCTTTTCCGGTGAAGACATGAAATGCGGCAGCGACACCTTGGCGAAGAACAGCGATTTAGCGTTGAGCTGCATCGGATCGATGGGTTTGAGCGGACCCGACATGTGACCGTAATTGACCAGATAGCCGGTCGGGCGCAGCGCCGCGATGTTGGCATCCCACACATCCAGTCCGATGCCGTCATAGATTGCCGCAACGCCGTCGCCACCGGTGATCTCGGAGACCCGGGCGGCGATGTCCTCGCTGCGCGAATTGATCACGTGGGCGCAACCGCTGTCGCGCGCGATACCGGCCTTCTCGTCGCTGCCGACCGTGCCAATCACCGTCACGCCGAGCGCTTTCGCCCACTGGCATAGCAGAGTCCCCATGCCGCCGGCCGCGGTATGGATCAGCACGGTATCGCCGGCCTCTACCCGATAGGCCTGGCGCAGCAGATATTGCGCTGTCATGCCGCGCAGAAACGTACCGGCGATATTTTTGGGATCGATGCCGTCGGGCACCGGCATCAGCGCGTCGGCGGCAATGATACGTTTCTCGGCATAGGCACCGAGATTGAACATGTAACAGGCGGAACCGCCCGGCTTGAACGCCGTGACCCCCGGCCCCACCGCTTCGACAATTCCGGCGCCGTCGAGCCCGACGACGGCGGGCAGTTCAGGTTTCAGGTAGTACTTACCTTCGCGCAGCATCGTGTCGGCGAAATGCAGGGCCATGCCCTTCTGGTCGAGTAGGACTTCGCCGGGACCGGGCGCACCGATCACGTCGTCTTCGATTTTGAGCATATCGGTGCCACCAAATTCATGAATGCGAACGACTTTGGTCATCACTGGATCCTTCTAAAGAACGGTAATTTCATCGGGCGGCTGCGAGAGGTATTGATGACACGCCGCACGCGCTTCCATCTCGGCGGCCTCGGCGCTCGGGTGCGCACCGCCCATTTGTTTGCGCTCACCGTCCTGCCAGATCGACCACAGCCAGTCGACCGACCCATCGCGCTGCGACCAACGCTCTATCATCACTTCGATCATGGCTTGCTTATGAATAGCCGCGCAGCGGGAGTCAAACCCGGGGGGGGGTGGCGGAAGACCGTTTAACGCCGATCGATCAGATGGATAAACGATCCGGACACATTGCCGACCCGTAACCCCGCGGCGCCGAGTTCGTTGCCTGCCGCATCCGATACGGCAAACAGAGGCTCGGCGGCGCCCTCGCGGAGGATGCCGGCATAGTGGAATTCATGCGCGCCAAAGCGCGTTCCTGCCGCTCCGAACCATCCGTCTGCCGCAAGCGTCACATCCCGATAGCCGAGATGCATCCGGCGGTCGGCAAACGAGGTCTCTATCGGCAGCAGGCCGGCCATGGCATGCGCGCACCCATCGGCATCGGTCAGGGTTTCTCCCAGCACCATAAAGCCGCCGCATTCACCATAAAGAACCGCACCCCTGTCAGCGGCTGCGCGCAACCCGTCCAGAAATTCCCGGTTCGCCGCCAGCGTTGCGGCGTACAGTTCCGGATACCCGCCAGGCAGATACACCGCATCCGCCGCCACATCGGGCGCGTCACCGGCGAGCGGCGAAAACGGCACGATCTCCGCATCCGACGCCCGCCAGCCGTCAATCACATGGCGATAGAAAAACCGGAAGGCATCGTCTGAGGCAATTGTGATACGCCGGCCCGGGGGCGGCACCGGCTGCGGCGGCACGCCGGAGGGACGGGGGCCTGCCGCCGTCATCAGGCGCCGCAGCGCAGCGATATCAATATGGGCGGCCACCAGATCGGCGGCGGCGTCGAGAAACGCTTCCAGCGCGTTCATTTCGCTCGCCTGAACGAGGCCGAGATGACGGTCGGGGACGGCGATTTCAGGCGTGCGCGGCACGCATCCGAGGACCGGTATGCCGAGCGGTGAAGCGGCGTCTTTCAGCATCGCCGCATGACGCGCGCTGCCAACCCGGTTGAAGATCACACCCGACACGGTCACATCGTCGCGAAACGTCGCAAAGCCGTGGATCGTGGCAGCGGCGCTCTGCGCCTGGGCGCTGGCATCGACGACGAGAATAACCGGCAGACCGAGCGCGCCGGCGGTATCGGCGGTCGAGCCCGAACGGCCTTGATCTCCGCTCTGCGCGCCGTCGAACAACCCCATCACGCCTTCGCCGATCACCAGCTCCGAATAAGCGGAAGCCTGGCCGAACAGCGAGGCGACGGTTGCCGGGCGCATTGCCCACAAATCAATGTTCAGGCAGGGGCGACCGCTGGCGGCGGTGTGAAATCCAGGATCTATATAGTCAGGTCCGATTTTGAACGACGAGACCGGAATATTGTTGCGGGCGAAATATCGCAGCAGACCGAGGGTGACGGTGGTCTTTCCGCTACCTGAAGACGGTGCGGCGATAACCGCCCCCGCAGCACCGGGCATAATGCCTAACCGGCGTCGCGCGCGGCGCGCGTATCCAGAGGATCGGGATCGAGAATTTTTCCGGCCAGCGCCCCCGCCCAGTCGAGACCGGCGCGTAGACGCACAACTTCGCCGATTACGACCATTGCCGGGGGGTCAATGGACTGGGCCGCAATGTCCTCGACACAACGGCCAAGCGTCGTTTCCAATACCTTCTCGTCCGGCAATGTCGCCTTGGACACAATTGCGACCGGCTCGTCCGGGCGCCGCCCGCCGGCGACCATCCGCGCGCGGATGGCGCCGAGATGTTTGATCGCCATGTAAATCACCAACACCGGCGATCCGGCGGCAAGCGCCTGCCAGTCAATGCCGTCTGGTATGTCTCCCGCCGCGCCATGGCCGGTCACGAAGGTAACGGCGGAATTGGTCTCCCGGTGGGTCAAAGGAATACCGACCTGTGCCAGTCCGCCGACGCCGGCGGAAATGCCCGGAATAACGCGGAACGGAATACCGGCGGCGACCAGCGCCAGGGCTTCTTCGCCGCCACGGCCGAAAATGAACGGATCGCCGCCTTTCAGCCGCAAAACGCGCCGCCCGGCGCGGGCGAGTTGTACGAGACGCGCTGATATGTCGGGCTGTTTCGGCGATGGCCTGCCGCCGCGCTTGCCGGCATGGATGATCTCGCAATCGGGACCGGCGAGGCTGAGCGTTTGCTGGCTGACCAGCGCGTCGTGCACGATAACGTCAGCCTGACGAATCCCGTTCAGGGCATTCAGCGTCAGCATGCCAGAATCGCCGGGTCCGGCGCCGGTGAGCCAGACCCAGCCGGGTTCGAGATCGGGAAGTGTAAAAGTGAGCCGTTCCATAGTGTCTGCTTAGCACATATAACGGCGCCATGGCACGCAAGCCCGAAGGAGAATTACGGCGCGGCTGGACCACCGGCGCCTGCGCGACGGCGGCGGCAAAGGCCGCCTATACTGCGCTGTTGACGGGCGACTTCCCGGATCCGGTAACAATCGTCCTGCCCAAGGGGGAAACGCCGTCTTTCTCCCTTGCCCGTGAAGGTCTGACCGACGGCGGTGCCTATGCAGCCATCGTCAAGGATGCCGGCGACGATCCCGACGTGACGCATGGCGCGCTCATCCAGGTCGCCATTTCGAGAGCTGACGAAGGGGAAGGTGTCATTTTTCAGGCGGGCGAAGGCGTCGGCACGGTAACCCGCGAAGGACTGCCTCTGCCGGTTGGCGAGCCCGCCATCAACCCGGTGCCACGCAAGATGATCCGGCAGGCAATCACTGAGACCGCAGCGCGCCATGGCGGCACGGGCGATGTCGTCGTCACCATATCCGTCGCGGACGGCGCCGCATTGGCGGAGAAGACCTGGAACCCACGGCTCGGTATTCTCGGCGGCATCTCAATTCTCGGGACCACCGGTGTGGTGGTTCCCTATTCCTGTGCGGCGTGGATCGAATCGATCCACCGCGGCATCGATGTCGCGCGCGCCGCCGGCGAACAAATGGTCGCCGGCTGCACCGGCAAAACATCCGAGGAGAAGACCCAGGCGCTGCTCGGCCTGCCGGATTACGCCATGATCGACATGGGTGATTTTGCCGGCGGCATGCTGAAATATCTGCGCGCACACCCGGTACCCAAAGTCATGATCGGCGGCGGGTTCGCAAAAATTTCCAAACTGGCTGAGGGCAATCTGGACCTTCATTCAGGCCGCAGCCAGGTCGACCTGACCTGGATGGCCGATGTCGCCCATGAACTCGGCGCACCGCAAACCGTTTCAGATCGTATTCAAACTGCCAACACAGCGGCCGAGGCATTGTCCATGGCCACGGAACACGGCCTGGCCCTGGCTGACGAAATCGCCCGGCGCGCGCGCGACGTCGCGCGCTACACCGTCGCGGGGGCAGATATAGAGATCGACGTGCTGATATTCGACCGCGAGGGAAATATGGCGGGACGGTCAGATGGCTGATCGCCCGCGCGTGCTTATCCTTGGCGGCACCGCGGAAGCTGTCGCGCTTGCGAACCGGGCGGCCGCAGCTTTCGACATCGTTTATTCACTGGCCGGCCGGACCAGAAGTCCCTCCCTGCCGACAGGCGTCGGCGTGAGAACAGGCGGGTTCGGCGGCGCCGACGCGCTTGCCGTCTGGATCGACGAAAACCGCATCGACGCCGTGGTCGATGCGACCCACCCGTTTGCCAGGCAAATCGCCGGAAACGCCGCCCGGGCGTGCAACACCGCGGGCAAACCCCGCCTGAAGCTGCTGCGCGCCGCCTGGGTGAAGCAGACCGGCGACAACTGGCGCCCGACGGCAAAACTGACGGATGCGGCAAACATGCTGCCGCAATTGGGAAAATCCGCTTTTCTGTCTATCGGTCGTCAGGAACTGTCGGCATTTGCGGCGGTGGAAAACGTTAAATTTATCGTGCGGTCGATAGACCCTCCGGCGGAAGAGGTCATCCTGCCGGACGCAGAATTCATCATCGGCCGGGGCCCGTTCACTATCGCCATGGAGACCGCGCTGTTGCAGGCACATCGGATAGATGTGGTTGTCAGCAAGAATGCCGGCGGTGAGGCAACCTACGCCAAGATTTGCGCGGCACGCGCGTTGGCGCTGCCGGTCGTTATGGTCGAGCGCCCCTCCCCGCCAACCGGCAAATTGGTTCAAAGCGTTGACCAGGCATCGGCGTGGCTAAACGATACCGTTCTTTGAGCGCCGCATTCTAGACCTCCCGCCGGGGCCGCAAGACGTGAACGTGATCGGGGTCGTACAGCGCAGAATTGCGGAAAGAATCCGGGGCCAGTACCTGGCCGACAAGGATCAGCGCGGTTCGTGTGATTTTCGCGGCGCGCACCTTCTGGCGGATATCTGTGAGCGTGCCCTCAATCACCTGTTCGTCGGGCCAGCTGGCGCGAAACACCACCGCCACTGGGCAATCGGCGCCGTAGTGGGGAATGAGCTTCTCGCAGACATGCTTCAGATTACGCACCGATAAATGGATGGCGAGCGTTGCGCCCGACCGCCCCAGCGTATCGAGATCCTCCGCATTGGGCATGGCCGAGGCCTTCATCGCCGTGCGTGTCAGGATCACCGTCTGGGATACATCCGGCAGCGTCAGCTCGCGCTTCAGCAGCGCCGCGGCGGCGGCATAGGCGGGCACGCCGGGCACGATCTCGAAATCGATCCCCAACGCATCCAGCTGGCGAATCTGCTCGCCGATGGCGCCGTAGAGAGAGGGGTCGCCGGAATGCACCCGTGCGACGTCATGACCGGCCGCATGCGCCTGCTCCATCTCGGCGATGATGTCGCCAAGCGTCATCGGCGCGGTATCCAGCACCCGCGTATCTTCGGGAGCATGCGCGATTACCGCTTCGGGGACCAGCGACCCGGCATACAGGCATACCGGGCACCGCGCGATCAAATCGCGCCCACGGATCGTCAGCAGATCGGGGTTTCCCGGACCTGCGCCAATAAACCATACGGTCATCCAGCACCTTCCATATCGCGGTTTTGTTTTCCGGCATAGCCGCGCGGTGTGTAGACCCAGTGACGCCCGTCGCCGCGCGCAACGGCGCGGGTTTCCGACTACCCAACCAGCACGACCGTCAGCATATCGATATCGGCCGGGTCGAGCGTGCCAAGGGTCACAATCCGCACCTGCTCTCCGTCACGGCCCAGATTGCGGGCAATGACGACTGGGGTCGATTCCGGCCGGGCGGCGAGGAGAATTTCGCGCGCTTTGCCAAGCTGCCATGTCCGGCGCCGCGATACCGGATTATAGAAGGCGACGACGAAATCGCCGTCGGCAGCCGCCCGCAACCGGCGTTCAATTGCGTCCCACGGGGTCAGCAGATCCGACAATGAAATCGTGCAAAAATCATGACCCAGCGGCGCCCCCGACCGTGCAGCCGCCGCCTGAAGCGCCGAAATACCCGGACAGACCTGAACCGCCACCCGCCGCCAATCAGATCTATCGCCGGTTTCAAGCAGCTCGAAGGCCAGCGTCGCCATGGCGTAAATACCCGGGTCGCCCGACGAGACAAGCGCGACCGTTTTGCCGGTTGCCGCGATGTTTAGTGCCGCGCGGACCCGGTCGATTTCCTCGCCCAGCTGGTAATCGTGGCGGATCTTGCCATCGGCGCGCGCGGCAAGAATGTCGAGATATAGCGTATAGCCAACCAGGTCGGTGGCCGCGGCAACCGCGCTCTCCGCCTCCGCCGTCATCCAGCCATCGCTGCCGGGACCGGTGCCGACGATCAGCAACTGGCCCTGCGGGCATCCGGTCGATTCGATCGGCATCGGCGCGATTGCAATCGCGCAGGTCGCCCGTGCCGATTTAGTTTTCGCGACGACAAGCTCGCCGTCCGGCCCGGCGGCGGCAAGCGCCGCGCCCTCGGCCACGCCATGACAGCCAACCTCGCGGAACACGATTTCGGAAGGGTTTTTCAGACGCGGGGCCTCGGCTTCCAGCGTCGAAGCGTCGAAAAACCGCGCCTCGACGCCGAGGGCGGCGGCGGCGGCGTGAACCGCAGGCTCGTCGGCCTTGAGATCGAGAGAATACAGTCCCGCCACCGCGGCGGGCGCGATACCGCCAGTCGCCAGCGCCGAAGCCACCAGCTCGTTCAGCTCGGCAGGGTCGGCGCCGCGCTCGCAACCGACGCCAATTGCGATTTTGGCCGGGTGATAAACCAAATGGCGCGGATCGCCCGGCTGGGACTGCGATGTCGCCGTAATTCGCAGAATTCCGCCCAAATCACGCGGTATATCCGTGTCGGCAAGGAACGGTGGCACGGAATCGTCGAGCCGGACCGTTTCACCCGCGAGCAGATCCGCCGAAAATAATTTCACATGCTCGGGATTGGCGAGCGTCCAGCCGATTGGGGGGTTGTCGAGCGCCATACCAAAACGGACGTCACCTGCCGTCGTGATCGCTGCGGCAATCCCGAACAACGCCGCAATTGTCACCGCCAGGTCGTTCGCGCCGTGATGACCGCCGACCAGCGGCACAACGGCAGAGCCGTCTTCGGCAACCGCGATAACCGGCGGTTCTGCCGTTTTGTCCGTCAGGCACGATGCCAGCAGGCGGATCAGTATTCCGGACGCACAAATTCCGACAATTGGCGTTCCGGCTGCGAATAGTCGGCGCAAATGTTCGCCGGTATCGTCAAAGGCGATGTCGGCATCCGGGACCCGTCGCGCCAGGCCGTGAATTTCAGCGCCGGCAACGGCAGCGGCGATCCGGCGCGCCGTGTCCATGCCGCCCGGACCGAGAACGACAATCGCCGCCCCGGCTGCAACGGAACCGGTCATTTCCACACCTCGGCACGCTTGTGAACCAGGATCATGGAAAAATAGGGCGCATCGTCGTCACCGACCTCGGCAAGCGGCACGATGCGCTGCTCGGACATCGTCGCACGTTCGATGTACCGCGCATTGGCGCCGAGCCCGAGTTCGTCGATCACGGACCGGATTTTCTCCAGATGCCGGCCGACCTTGATGATGGCCGCGGCGTCGGCGTCGGCCAGGCGCTGTTTCATCGTTTCAGCATCAAGGGGGCCCGGCACAACGGTCAAGACGTCGTTTTTCGCCGCCAAGGGCGTGCCGAGAGCGGCGGCGCAGGCGGTCAGAGACGACACACCGGGCACAACTTCCACCGGATAATCGGCGGCAAGCCGCCCGAAAAGATACATGAACGAGCCATAGAAGAACGGATCGCCTTCACAAATCACGGCGACATTGTCGCCGGCAGCAAGCACGGCACCGATCTCCCTCGCCGCTTTGTCATAGACGTCATTCGCCGGAAACCGCGCCGGCAACAAAGGCATTCGGATGGGGATTTCGCGCTGGGTGCCGGGCAGATGCTGCGCCACAATTTCGCGCGCAAGACTCGGGCCTTCCTCCGGCGCCGGCCAGGCGAGAACCGGCACGGTCTGGAGAATGCGCAACGCCTTTAGCGTAACCAGTTCCGGATCGCCGGGCCCGACGCCAACGCCATATAGAGTTCCGGATTTCACGATTTCACGGCCGCAAGTTGGGTGACCGACATCAGCGGTTTCCAGCCGGTAAACGGGCCGACCGGCTCGGCGCGCGAAACTGCGATCCGGGTCAGATCGCCACCTTGCCGATTTCGGAACGCGGCAAGCGCTCCTTCGCCTTCAAGCGTGACGGCATTGGCAACAAGGCGGCCGCCGACAGGCAGTGCCGCCCAGCACAGATCGAACAACCCGGGGGTGGTGGCGCCACCGCCGACGAATATTGCATCGGGCGCCTCCAGGCCGGCCAGCACGTCCGTTGCCTCACCTTCGATCATGCCGAGTGTCGGCACGCCGAGCGCAATAGCGTTACGGGCGATCAGCCCAATCCGGTCGGCCCGGCTTTCGATCGCTGTCGCCCGGCAGGTCGGGTGGGTACGCATCCATTCGATAGACACAGACCCACACCCTGCCCCGATATCCCACAGGTGCTGGCCGGGCAACGGTGCGAGAGCCGCAAGCGTTG
>Ga0114999_10010499_pt1 | contig 10020 bp, 6 predicted proteins | sample ArcticOcean_MG_C_3_FD_89820 | JGI IMG/M metagenome (GOLD analysis project Ga0114999, IMG submission 89820) | Marine microbial communities from western Arctic Ocean - ArcticOcean_MG_CB8_126 | ecosystem: Environmental > Aquatic > Marine > Oceanic | place: Arctic Ocean: Canada Basin | collected... | reverse complement strand
GTAAAAAATGAGATTCTCTGGAACGCGCTCGAGGCCGCCATCGAGCGCTGTACCGAGATGCCTGAAGCTGGGGTCGTGTGGATCCCAACTCAGGTTGTCGAGCACGGCAATGAAGAACTGGGATTGTCGTCGGACGATTTCAAATATTTCGTCAAAGCGGCCGTACAACCGTTCGCCCACCTCAAGCCCGCGCAATCCACGCTCGTAATACTTCGTTATGAGTCCCCGGATAAGCGATGATTTGCCACATCCCCTGGGGCCATATATCAGGGTGTTATGGGCGGCAAATCCATCGATAAAATTCCGCGTGTTCTCTTCGACAACATCGATGCGGCGGCGATTCCCTTCGAGCCAACCAGAGTCAAAAGCCGCAAAGTCTGAGATGGGTTTCAAAATCAGTCCCGCGGCTGAGTCCTTGGTGCGAAATGCTGGAGCTCCTTGGAATTGGCCGACGCCGTGGCTGAAGGCGAGCTGCGCCAGCGGCGCCATCAACGACGCCCAGTCATCAGCCTGGGCGAAAAGTCCGATCAACTCGTCGTAAACGGTTGCCAGATCCCATGGCTCCTGGTCCTGTGTTTCTCGCCCACGCTCGATGCGCTTCTGAGCCTCTTCAAGAGGCTCAGAAGCGATGGCCACTCCGAGGTCTTTCAACCAACCACTGATGTCCGATCGGGCCAGCTCAAACAGGCATCCAAGATCTCTCTCCATGGAATGCACGATCGCCGCTGGTAGATCGGCGAACGGAGTGTGGCTTGCACAGCCCATAAATGGATGTTCAGAGACGGCGAGACCCCGGACGATGTATTCCTCTAGCTGGCGCGTTTGGTTGCCCGGGCGTTCCACCAGCGATTGTTCACTGAATATCTGCAGGATAAGCTCGCCGTGCAGTTTATCAAGTGCGGCGGTATCGGGGGAACCCTGTGTGAGCGCAATTCTCCCCGCGTTATCGAAAATCGCGTCGAGCAGAGCAGTGAGGTTGGATCGGAGCTTGGGTGAGATTACGTCACAAAACGAGGAAAGCAGCGTCAGGTGATCGCGAGCGCGATCTACTTGCTGTTGAACCGAAGCAGCTGAGGCTGAGTCGCCGGCCACCATGTCAGGCCTTGGCTTCGACCCAGGAGCCTTCGCGATTCCTCTCGATTAGCCGCTTCTGTCCCCTCTTCTTGGCGGGCACAAGCTCCTGCGTCTCTGGGTCACGTGAAACGATAACGAACTGTGTGGGATCATCTGGATCAGGCATGATTTTTTGAGGGATTCGCCGGGTGTTGCCAGCCACCCGCATTTCGACACGGCCAATCTGAACGCCTTTCTGGATCTCGTCAGCCGACAGCTCCATATCGTCGCCATCCGAGCTTGAGGATTTCACCGAAGCGCTGGCCTCCTTCTCCTTGCGATTCCCCTCCGCCTGGTCCTTGCGATCGTCGCGAACCCGGTTCTCGATCTGGTCCATCATCTCTGTGCTGCGCTGCTTGAGCTCTGCGGCCTCGTCCGAGGTCATATCGGGAAACAGACGTCGCAGCCGGCGATTGAGAAAACTCTCCGCCTGGTGTCGGGCTTCCTTGAGATCTGATGTTCCTTTATAGAATTCCTCTAACTGCCTGCCGATGCGCAGCAGGCGAAGCTCCTTGCGAAAACGGGTCTTCTTGGAAACGTGATCGACGAGGGATATCAAACAGAGCATGTCGGCTGCCGGTCTCACGCGAACCCGTTGATCCGTGGAGTTCAGACGCTCCGACATGCCATCGGAATCGAGCTTGTCGAGGTCCTCGATGAAGCTCTCGTCGATGATCATATTGCCAATCTTCTCCAGTCCGCGTCCCATGATTGCGTTGTAGGGATGTAAGCGAACCGCGATCATCCGCAGCTCCTGATCTTTGCGCTCCATGATGTCGATGCATCGGTCTATAATCTCAACATCGCCCATGAGGCCCTTGATAGCATCGCTCAAGTCTTCGTTCCCTTGGGAGACCACCGCGTTCTTGTGCTCTATCAGGAAGGTCAGGGCATCGTGATAGCTGGGATCAATTTTCTGCATCGACTCAAAGACCTGGAGGTAGCGGACCGAGTCGGCGACGGCCTCTGTGATCTTGCGATCCAGCTTGTCACGGGCCGTGCCCGAGAGAACGCTGTTGCGCATGCTGGTGGCCTCTTTTTCGTCGATCTCCCCGCTTGTAACACGCTCGTCAATCGCCCGAAGCTCCTTGATTTGGTCAGCTTCAACCTCCGTGACGACTCCTTGAGCTACGAGGGAGTCCAAATTCTTAGGCACCTTCGCCAGCTCACGTTGTTCTAATTCGCTGCGCCGCTTTTCCTGCTGCTTAACTCGCTGCTTGGCCTCCCCTCCCTCCACTTCGCCGCTGGCGATGGCGGCTTCCACCGCTTCGTCCTAAGGGCTCTCACGAACTTCTGCGGGTGTTTGCGCTGGTGGCGACACAGGCACTTCGTCCGCAATCGGTGATGGAGCAGGCTTGTCCCGCTTGGGGGCAATCGGAGTTCCATCTCGACGGCCGCTGATCTGATCGACGATCAGCTTGACCCCGGAGAGCACATCGATGCTGTCGGCGGACAGATTCACCTTATCGAGAAGATCGCGGACCTCCTCACGCTGCTTAAATCGCCGCAGTGACTGCGCTCCCTTTTCTTGAATCTTGCTCAGATCCCAGTTCAGCCGCTTAACGCCCTCTTCAAGAGCACTGTTGACTTTGTTCTGAAACCCCTTGGCTAGATACGTATCGGGTCGCGCGCTGTTTACCGCTTCCACCATGTTGCGAATTTGAGTGCGTGTGGAATCAGTGATGGGGGACGCGCTGAAGTCCGTATAAACTTCCTCAGCGGCATCAACGAAGTCGCTAGTGGTCAACAACGGCTCGCCTGCCTGAAGCCGGTCGGTAATGCGCGTCCAGATCTCCTTGCACAGGATCTTGGGCAGCGGCTCGTGTTCACCGCTAAGGGAGGAATTCAGATTGGTCAGTTTTGACATCAATGTCAGCGTCGAGGACCCAGTGTCATGAGGTGGCAATCGCGTACCTCAAACAAGCCCTGAAATCGTTCCATTGTCAAGTGAGGCGTTCCGCATAGGTGGTTGTCCTGGAAAGAGTTCTTCAGTTCCTCCAAGACCAGTCGCTGCCCTGCGGGGAATCCCTGACTTCAATTCCAGCGCTGGCCAGTTGGTCACGCAATCGATCCGCCAGGCCCCAGTCCTTCGATCGTCGGGCCTCCTCCCTGCTCTGCAACAATTCCTCCAGCTCAGGAGTGAGCACCCTAGACTCTACTGCTTTCTTGTGCAGATCACCAAAAAGGCCCAGCGCCGAGTCTACTTCGTCAAGGAAATCAGCTCCGGATTGAGCGGCGGCAGAACACAGTCCGTCGTCTGCCAGTCGCGGCTCGGCCTCGTTTACGAAGCCGAACACGGCAGCCATTGCTCTGGGCGTGTTTAGATCATCATCCATGCCTTCGCAAAAGCCAGCCCGGGCCTGGCCAATAATTTCTGTCCATGTGGCATCGGGCTGCAGGCCATCTTGAGAGTCCAATGCGCTGGCTGCGCTCAACCGTGTGCGCAATCGACGCAGACGCTGGAGCGCACTCTTGCTGGCCGCCAGCGCGGCCGCCGTGAAGTTCAACGTTGAGCGGTAATGGGCCGTAACCGAGAAGTAGCGAAAGGCGTCGATTTGCTCCTGATCTCCGATATCGCCCAGGCGGAGATTGTTGCCCTCGCTCTTTGACATGCCGATTCCATCGATATTGACGAATTCGTTGTGCATCCAACGACGGACGAACGGCGATCCCGTTGCACCCTGACTCTGGGCAATCTCATTCTGATGATGCGGGAAAATTAAATCGATGCCGCCCGTATGAATGTCGAAAACCTCGCCCAGGTACTTCATCGACATGGCCGAGCATTCCAGATGCCAACCCGGGCGTCCGCGACCGTACGGTGATTCCCAGTAGACCTCGCCGTCGGCTTCCGTCCAGGCCTTCCACAGCACAAAATCTCTGGCGTCATCCTTGTCGTACTTATCTGTATCGACACGCGCACCGTCGCGTAGCCCTGCCATGTCGAGCCGGGCAAAGCATCCGTACTCGGGAAAACCTGCAATTGAGAAGTACACTGACCCGTCGCGCTCATAGGCTACCCCGCGCTCAACTAGCCTGGCAATCAGATCGATCATCTCGGCAATGTGCGCGCTTGGGCGTGGGTACACATCCGCCGGTTCTATGTTCAGCGCTGCAGCGTCTTCGAAGAACGCCTCGGCATAGCGCTGGGTATACTCCTCGAGAGAGACAGACTCTTCCCCGACGCGCTGCACTATACGGTCATCGACATCGGTGAGATTCATGACGTGATAGACCGTGTACCCAGCGAAACGCAGGTAACGCTTCAACACGTCGGCGAAGAGAAAACTGCGAAAGTTGCCAATGTGGGCATGATCCCAGATGGTTGGGCCACAGGTATAGATACGCACCTGGCCCTCGACCAGCGGTTCGAATGGCGTCTTGTCGCGTGTTGCTGTGTCGTACAATAGTAGCATTGCTATCCTGAGATTCCCGGTCTAATTTGCTTGCCCGTTGATGACGATCACTGTTGGCTGTCTCCATACGGGATCAAACATAATGAAGACACGTTTTCCTCCCCTTCACTGGCAAATCGCCGCCGCCCTGGTCGCAGGGGTGCTGGCCGGCTGGGGTGCAGGGGAAACCGTTCTCCACTTGCAGTTCCTCGGAGATCTGTTTCTCAAGGCTCTTAAAATGATCATTGTGCCGTTGATCGCGTCTTCGATCATCTGCGGTATGGCTGGCATCGGGGCTTCAGGTGCCATGGGCCGCATTGGCGCCAAGACCTTCGGATACTACCTGAGCACGAGCTTGCTTGCAGTAGTCACCGGCCTGTTTCTTGCAAACATCGTGAAACCTGGTGCTGGTGTTGCCCTCGGGCTTAGCGCAAGGCCCGAAAAACTGGCTTCGTCGCTGGAAAAATTTGGCGATTCGCCGTTCTCCGCCGCACAGCGACTGCTCCTTGATATGGTACCCAGTAACTTTTTCGAGGCTATGGCCGAAGGGCACATGCTGCAGATAATTTTCTTCTGCCTGCTCTTCGGGCTCTTTATCGCCCGCTCGGATGCCCCCCATCGAGATCGCCTCGTCGGGTTCTTCGAGGCTGTTTTCAATGTCGTGATGCGTCTTACTAACTTCGTCCTTGCCTTCGCACCAATCGGTATTTTTGCGTTGGTAGCTAAAACGGTCGCCACCACCGGCCTGGCCGCGTTTCAAGGACTCGGACTCTACGTGTTGACCGTGCTCGCCGGCCTGCTAATACACGCCTGTATCACCCTGCCTACTCTACTGTACGTATTTGGGCGGTGTTCGCCGAGGAGCCTCTTTCAGGCCATGTCGCCGGCGCTATTAACCGCTTTCTCCACCTCTTCTTCTTCGGCAACTTTGCCCCTCACCATGAACAGCCTTGAAAACCGAGCCGGCATCTCAAACCGGATTACCAGCTTCGTGGCACCATTGGGCGCGACGATCAACATGGATGGGACTGCCCTTTACGAATGCGTCGCCGCCCTGTTCATCGCGCAAGCGTACGGCATCGAGTTGACCATCGTGCAGCAATTTGTTGTTGTAGCGACCGCCCTACTGGCCTCGATTGGTGCCGCCGGTATTCCGATGGCCGGATTGGTTATGATTTCCGTCATTCTTTCAGCAGTTGGCTTACCGCTCGAAGGCGTGGGACTGATATTGGCTGTTGACCGCGTGCTGGACATGTGCCGGACCACGGTAAACGTCTGGAGCGACTCGTCCGGCGCGGTCATAATAGCGCGCAGCGAGGGAGAGCGTCTCGGCAGTCCAGAATGACGACTCGTGAGCACCATGATGATTGCGGTCACGGCCCGTCTGTCAAATAACTGGGGAAACGCGTCAACTCATCTGTTTCCGCTTCGTCAGTCTGTTTTCGTGTAAGTCCAAGAGCGTCCAAAAAATCAGCTGCCTGTAACCTCGTACCGATCATTTCAACGCCGGGCAATCGGGCATCCTGTACTTGGGCACTGGACAAGTCTGCTTCGCTGAGATCGCCACCCTGTAGGTCGACTTCCTGCAGGTTAATCTCTTTGCAGTTCGCTCGACGCAGATCGGCGAGGAAAAAATTAGCCCCCTTGCAATTGGCCCCTTCCAGGTCAGCGTCCTCAAGGCGGCTCTCCAGTAGATCTGCATCTCTCAGGTCGGCATGCCGCAAGTTTGCCTTGCGCAAATCGGCACTTTGGAGATTCGCTTGAATCAGAGTTGCGCCTTCCATGTTCGCTTCGCGTAAGTTGGTTTTTTGCAGGCTGGCGTGCTGCAGATTGGTCTGTGACAGGTCTGCTTTATAGAGGTTAGCATTTTGGAACTCGGCGCCATGCAGACTCGCCTGACTGAAGTTGGCACCTCGCAGGGCGGCCCCTTGAAAATAGGCATCCTGCAGGAACGCCCTGTGAAAGTTGGCTTTCTGCCCATTCTCACCCTTCGATTCCAGCCATTCCCGGTGTTTTTCGAGTATCTGCTCAAGTTCCGCCGCGGGAATCGTTTGGGGCTCTGCGCTGCCCTCGGGCGCCTCCCCTCCCTCATCTGGAGGAATGTCGAATTTTTCCGTCATCGCCCAACCCCGATTACCAGAACGCCGATCAGTCGGCGCGGACATGGTCGATCGCGAGGATCGAATCGCCGATGTCCCGAACCCGATCGCTCATTGCCACGATTTAATAACTCAGTGACCCGTTCCACCGTGCGATGCACCCACCGCTGTGAACACTGTGTGGCCAAGAAAGTTAACGGCCACGGGGCCTTATTGCAATCTCATTAAACCACAAGTAGTTAGACGGATTACTCGGACGCTCGTCGTGGTTTGAACCCAGCCAGAGCAATTGCGGACATTGACTAGCCGGCCAACGCGGAGTGGTGGTCCCGCCGGGAATCGAACCCGGATTTGAGGATTAGGAATCCTCCGTTCTATCCGTTGAACTACGGGACCAACCCGGACTTCACCCAGGCAGCCGAGATACGTCAGGCCGATGAACTCTTGACGCCCGAGGCGACCGGCCCCTTGGTGCCATCCTGGACATCAAATTCGACATCTGCCCCGCCGCCAACGATCCTGTCAGGGCGCCGTCGATCTCACTAAAATGGAAAAACGCATCCTCGCCCTCCCATTTTAATGAACCCGTAGCCCCGCCTCTCGCTGTAGAATTTAACGACACCGGTTGGTGACATACTATAACTCCAGACAAGAGGGAGCAGCGCTGCATCAAAAAAAAGAGGCAGGAGCACTTGGAAAATACAGCGCGATGACGATCGCAAACAGTTGGAGCTGGCATGATCACGCGTCATTACACCAATGCGGCTGCGCCTAAACAAGATAACGGGGGGAATTACTGCTGCGCAATTCTCTGCAGTTAAGGCTTTGTAGGTCTCAGCAGAAGCCAGATGAGGGTCTTGCTTGGTTATCCACCAAAGCCGCTTCTAATCGGTTGACTTTCACCTGGATGGCAACTAACTTACGTCGTCCTTCGAACGGCTCCCTCCCTATTCTATTTGGGAGTTGGCGGCTTCAAACGCAAACGCAGTCCTGACTCTTGTTTTTAAGGCGGAATGGCTCAAGTATTTGGCCGCAGCATGAATTGGGTCGCCACCGCATCCATTATCGGTGGCGTCGTCGTGCTCGGTACCGCACTTGGTGTGTTGCTCAACATCAACAGACTCGATTATGTGTCGCAGGTAGGTGTCGCAAGAGACCAGCCTGTGCCGTTTAGTCACAAGCACCACGTGACTGGCATAGGAATCGACTGCCGCTACTGCCATACTAGCGTCGAAGAGTCCGCGTTTGCCGGAATTCCGCCGACGGAGACCTGTATGACCTGCCATTCACTGTTGTGGACTGAAGCCGCAATGCTCGAACCGGTGCGTGCCAGCTTCCGCGACAACAAACCGCTCCAGTGGACACGCGTTCATGATTTACCTGATTTTGTCTACTTCAAACACGACATTCACGTCAACAAGGGTATAGGCTGCCAGAGCTGTCACGGTCAGGTCGATCAGATGCCCTTGATGTACAAGGAAAAAACACTCAACATGGAATGGTGCCTCGAATGTCACCGAGCACCCGAAGAACAGATCCGCCCACGAGAAGAAGTGTTTAACATGAATTGGTCGCCGCCTATTGACCAGATTGAACTGGGGCGACGCCTGGTCGAACAATATGATGTGCAGACGAAGCAACTGACCGACTGCTCGATCTGCCATCTGTAGGTGTCAATGACGAACGAATTAACCCGGAAATCGCTCGACCTTCCCGCACTGCGCGCTCGACTCTCTAAAGCAGAGGGGCCCGAATACTGGCGCAGTCTCGATGAGTTGGCCGGCACCGACGAATTCCAGGATCTGCTCGAGAGAGAATTTCCCGAGCAGGCGGACACCATGCCCGATGAACTGAGCCGAAGGCGGTTCGTTCAACTTATGGGAGCGTCTCTGGCGTTCGGTGGCCTCGTCAATTGCACGATTCAACCAGCGGAAAAGATTGTCCCTTTCGTGCGTGCTCCGGAAAATGTTATTCCGGGGAGGCCTCTTTTCTACGCGACCGCCGTGCCACTGAGCGGCGTCGGAACAGGAGTGCTTGTCGAGAGCCACATGGGACGTCCGACTAAGATCGAGGGCAATCCCAAGCATCCGGCTAGTCTGGGATCCTCAGACGCCCTGACCCAGGCCCGCATCCTCGAGCTTTACGACCCCGATCGTGCCCAGGTAATTACCAACGCCGGGCACATCAGCACCTGGGGCAGTTTCGTTACGAAATTGAATCGAGAACTCGACATCCAGCGCCTGAAGGGTGGCAAGGGGCTTCGTATTCTAACAGAGACCATTACCTCCCCTACCTTGGGCCACCAATTATCCGGTCTATTGCAGGAATTCCCGCAGGCACAATGGCACCAGTACGAACCGGCAAATAGCGACAACAAGCGCAATGGTGCTGTTCTGGCGTTTGGCGAACCACTTAATACGGTGTATGAGTTCGACAAGGCGAAGGTCATCTTGTCGCTTGACGCAGACTTTTTGTTCAGTGGCGCTGCCAGCGTGCGACACGCTCGAGACTATGCCAGTGCACGGCGTGTGACAGAAGGCAGCCTGCCCAACCGGTTGTACATGGTCGAAGGACTTCCCACGGTGACCGGCAGTGTGGCCGACCACCGCATGGCCCTCGATTCAGGCCAAGTCGAGTCTTTCGCCATGACACTGGCTGACGCCCTTGGCGTAAAACTGGATGCCGCGCCAGCCGACGCTTTTGAAGACAAGGCGCGTTGGCTGCAGGCGCTGGCGGCTGATCTCAAGGCAAACAAAGGGGCGAGCATTGTCGTGGCCGGCGAACAGCAATCACCGGCCGTTCATGCACTTGCCCACGCTATGAATCAAGTACTTGGCAATGTTGGACACACCGTACGACATACGGCACCGCTAGAGGTAGAGTCGGTCAACCAATTGGAGTCGATTTCTGGTCTTGTCGCCGATATGCAAGCGGATCGCGTTGAGCTCTTGTTGATTCTCGGTGGCAATCCCGTCTACACGGCACCAGCTGATCTTGATTTCGCGGCTGCTATGGAACGGGTGAATTTTCGGACCCACCTCCATGCCACCGAAAACGAGACGTCGGCGCGGTGCCACTGGCATGTGCCCGAAACTCACTTTCTCGAGACTTGGGGCGACGTGCGCGGCTATGACGGCACCGTCACCATAATGCAGCCGTTGATACAGCCGCTATACAACAGCAAATCTGCCCATGAGATGGTTGGAACCCTCATAGGCCAGAGTGGACAGCCGCCGCTGACCATCATCCAAAAATATTGGGAGCAGCAACCCGCACTGGCCGCCGGTTCTTTCGACGCGAACTGGCAGACCGCGGTCCACGATGGTGTCGTCCGCGACAGCCAACTACCTAGTCGTACTGCCGCGATCGCCAACCCGTTACGCCTGCCTGCCACTACAGGGCAACACCTTGGT
>Ga0114999_10010496_pt1 | contig 10022 bp, 8 predicted proteins | sample ArcticOcean_MG_C_3_FD_89820 | JGI IMG/M metagenome (GOLD analysis project Ga0114999, IMG submission 89820) | Marine microbial communities from western Arctic Ocean - ArcticOcean_MG_CB8_126 | ecosystem: Environmental > Aquatic > Marine > Oceanic | place: Arctic Ocean: Canada Basin | collected... | reverse complement strand
TGCTTTGCAATTTTAATATCCCCGTTATGATTAAGTCCAGCTTCAGCAATAAAATATGTTTTTCCATTGCCAATAACAGCATCATCAATTTTAACAGTTACCATGCAGTCCAACCACCATCTATTACTAAATTACTTCCTGTCATGTAGGATGATGAATTTGATGACAAAAAAATTATTGCTCCTACATATTCATCCTGTTTTGCCATACGACCAATCATAGTCTTTTCTGAATATTTTTTAACAAATTTTTTTCCTTGATCCCTTTCCACTCCACCTAATGATAGACTATTTACTCTAATTCCATCGTTATGCCAATATGATGCTAAATATCTAGTCATATTCAAAATTGCACTTTTTGTTGTTCCATATGCAATTGTTGAATTCCAACCACTTTTTTCATAAATTCTCTGATCTGCACCTATTAATCCATAAACTGAACTGATATTGATAATATTTCCATTTTTTTGTTTTTTCATAATTTTCCCAATCTCTTGACAACAAATCAAAGTTCCAGTGAGATTAACACGAATAGTTTTTTCCCATGCATCTAATGAAAAATTTTCAAAATCACTCGTTTTCTCTTTTTTAGTTTCTTGATAAAATGCGTTATTTATTAAAACATCAATACTTTTGTATTTTTTACAAATTTTTCTAGCCATTTGTTGAACCGAATTTTTATTGCTTATGTCAACTTTGATTGCTAAAGGATTAGTAGAAAATTTTTCTTCTAATATTTTCTTCATTTTTTCAGCTTTGCTTAAATTAATATCTGCAAGAATTACATTTGCTCCAAATTTACTTAGACCTTCAGCATATTTTGAACCTAAATATCCTGTAGCTCCTGTTAAAACAATATTTTTTCCTTTTAACGAAAACTCACTATGATTCATTTCTTACTACTGCCTAAACAAGGGAGTCATTAATCTTTTCTATAACTATTTTGTACTTATGACCACGAAATTTAAAATAACAAGGATAACGTACATCATCTGCAATTCGTAATAAATCAAATTGTTCACTAATTGACTTTATAATATCTAATTTACTATCAGAGGGTGTTCGTTTTTGATAATATGTTATATTTTCTGAAGATTGTGGTGCGGGAGTAATAGAAGAAAAAGTTTGAATTGCAAAATCCATAAGTTTTAATTTTTCTGGAAATATTTTATTATTGATTTCTGAAAAAGTTTCATGATCTTCTAATTGAACAAATGATTTATTCCATATATCACCAGAATCAACTTTATCTTCAGCTTCAAGAAGAGTAATAGGTATAACATTTGAACCTTCAAGAATTTGCCAAACTAAAGGAGACCAACCTCTACCTTGAGGCAAATCACTTTCATGAATAACTAATGTTTTAGAGAAATTATTTCGAATATCCTTAGATATAATTTCAGTACAAGATATTAGAAATAAAATATCTCCAGATAATACATCTTTACTAGAATTTATTAAATAAACAGTATGATTTTTAGAATTGACATCTTTCCATTTTTGTAAATATGGATATATTTTATGAGTTGGATCAGAGCATAAAATTGTAATATTCATGAATAACTAGCATTGAAATACATTATTTAATTTAACTAACACTATTATTTAGAAAAAAAAATAACACCATAATGAATATTTTATTAAGAACAGCAGGAGGATCTTCAGAAAAATATGAATTAGGAACGGGACATATTTTCAGATGTATTAATCTTACAAAAAAATTAAACAAACATAAAATAATTTTTGCTGTAGAAGATTTTGGGGGTGTTGAACAAATTTTAAAAGAAAATAATTTAAGAAAAATAAAGTTTTTGAAGCAAGATATTAATGAAAATGAAGAGATTGAGAAAATTACAAAAATTATCAATCAAGAAAAGATAGATTTAGTGATAGTAGATAAATTTGGAGTTAAAAAATCATATTTAAGAAAATTAAAAAAAATTATAACAACTGTGTATGTTGCAGATTTATTACAATACGAATTTCCTGTAGATTTAGTAATTAATGGATTTATAGGATTAAAAAATGAAAGAAAAAAGAATAGTTTTGGTGCAAATTGTATTTTAGGACCAAAATATCAGATTTTATCAAATATCAATTCATCTAAAAAACAAAAAAAGAGATATGATCTTTTGATCACTTTAGGAGGATTTGATAAAAACAAAATTCTAAGTAAATTATGTAAAATTCTTCCAAAGTATCTAGATCAATTACAAATTAGAGTAATTTTAGGTCCCATCACAAAAAAAACTAAAGATATCATCAAACTTGAAAAAGAATTTCCAAAAACTCTATCAATTATTAATTATTCAAAAGATATCCAAAAAGAAATTATAAATTCAAAATTTGGTTTATGTGCAGGCGGAATAACTACATATGAATTTGCTCTACAGGATGTACCATTTTTTATCACATGTCAATATAATCATCAAAAGATTACAGCAGAGTATTGGAAAAAGTTAGGACATTGTTATGGTTATATTTTACCTAATAAAAAATTAAAACCAATAGAAATCTATCTTCAGAAAATAATAAATAAAAAGATCATTGGAAAAAATAGAAAAATTAAAATTGATAATTTAGGAAGTACAAGAGTAACTAAGGAAATTCTAAAATTAAAAATTATTTAATCCAAGGGGTAGGGTTTTGAATAGACGAGAATTCTCTTTTCCACCAGTTTTTATTTTCAAAATACCAATCAATTGTTTGTTGAATTCCTTTTGAGAATTTTATCTCAGGTGAAAAATTTAAATTCTTTTTAATGGTTTTTGAACTAATTGCATATCTTGTATCATGTCCAGGTCGTTCAGTTACAAATGTAAGAAGATCTTCTTTTTTATCTATTAATGATAATATTTTCTTTGCAAGGGATAAGTTATCAATTTCATAATTTCCTGGAATATTATATACATGTCCAAATGAAGAATTTTGAAGTATTTTCCAAATGGCACTACAATGATCAGCAACATGAATCCATTGACGTTGAGCTTTTCCATCACCATGTATAGGAATTTGTTTGTCAAATAATGCAGAAAGAATTATTTTTGGAATAAATTTTTCAGGGAACTGACGCGGGCCGTAATTATTTACACATCTAGTAGTAGTAATATCAAGATCATATGTTCGCATATATGATTTTATCAACATTTCAGCTGAAGCTTTTGTTGCAGAGTAAGGATTTGACGGATTAAGACGATCATTTTCATAAAAAGTTCCTTTTTTAATGTCACCAAAAACTTCATCAGTTGAAATTTGAATCATTTTCACCCGTTTATTTTCACGTAGAACTTCTAGAATTGTATGAACACCTAAAATATTGGAATTTACAAAACCTGATGAATCTACAATACTTCTATCCACATGAGATTCAGCTGCAAAATTGATTACACAGTCAACATCATTTACAAGTTTTGATACAAGTTTTTTGTTACAAATATTTCCTTTAACAAATTTGTAACGATTTTGATCAATATTTTTAAGATTCTCAATTTTTGAGCCATCTAACATAGCATCTAAATTAACTATTTCAACTTTTTTTGATTTTTTTAAACAATAATGAATGAAATTACTTCCAACAAATCCGCAACCACCTGTAACTAAAAGCTTCATTTCTGATATTTGAGAATATTTTCTATTACATAATCTTGTTGTTTTTTAGTGATTGTTGGAAATAGTGGCAATGTTAAACATTCAGAATATGCCAAAGATGAATTTGGGAATAAATTGGATTTATTAGATTTTGAATAATAAGAAAAATTGTGAATGGGTTTATAATGCATAGTAGTTTGTATGCCTTTAGAAAATAATTTTTTATGTAATAAATTCCTAGAAATCCCAAATTCTTTTGTAATTCTAACAATATACATGTGAAAAGAATTTAGATTAGTTTTTTCAAAGTTTACAATATTAATTCCAGATATATTTTTTAATTTTGAATTATAGTATTTTGCAGCATTAACTCGTTTAGATCTAGCTACAGAGTATCTAGAAAGTTGTGATACTCCCAATGCAGAACGAACTTCATCTAATCGAAAATTATAACCAGGTGAAATTACATCATACTCCCAAGGAAAAGAGGATTTATTTCTATCAAGAAGTGAACGATTTAAACCATGATTTCGTAATGATGTTAATTTTGTATATAATTTTTTAGAATCTGTTATTATCATACCACCTTCAATAGTAGTGATATTTTTTGTAGGGTAAAAGCTAAAACAACCAGATTCACCAAATGTACCTACATGTTTATCATTTTCAAAAGTACCAAATGCATGAGCACAATCTTCAATAATTTTTAAATTATATTTTCTAGCAATTTTTTTAATTTCACGAATATTACAAGACAATCCTCCAAAGTGTACAGGGATAATTGCTTTAGTTTTTGAAGTAATTCTTTTCTTTATAGAATCAATTGAAATATTTAGAGATTCATCAATATCTGCAAGAATAGGTTTGGCACCACTTGAAACAACAGCATTTGCAGTTGCAATAAAAGTAAAATCAGGAACAATCACCTCATCACCTGGCCCAATATCACAAGATATCAAAGAAAGGTGCAGTGCTTCTGTTCCATTAGATACACCAACAGCATATTTACTATTAGTAATCTTGGCAAATTTTGATTCAAATTTTCTAAGAATCGAACCATCTGTAAGTTGAGGATTTTTCAACGTTTTACTTACTGTATGAATATCATCTTTTGTTATCCAAGGCAAAAAAAGTGGAATTTTCAAATTAGAACAATAAATGTTAGTTTGGTGTAGTTAAAAAATTATAGCAATATCATAATAGAATTTTATAGGATCATATATGGAAAAAAATATGAAAACTGCCGTAATTACTGCAGGGGGGTTGGGTACAAGACTTCTAACATTTACAAAAGTTGCCCCCAAAGCTATACTTCCAATTTACAGTAAAACTTTTGATTATAATAATGAGCCAATTATGAAACCATTGATAGAGCATATTTTTGATAACTTGTATGATTTAGGATTTAGAAAATTCTGTTTTATTGTAAATAAAATATCAAAATCTTTGATAAAGGATCATTTTGTCACAGATCAAAAATTCATAAAATTATTAGAAAATAGAAATAGTATAGAAGATAAAAGATTTCTAAAAATAATCAAAACGCATGATAAAAAACTTGAAAATTCTGAAATAAAGTGGATTATACAAGAATCACCATCAGGGTTTGGGGATGCATTATCACGTGCAAAAAAATTTGTTGGTGATGAGACATTTATACTACATGCAGCAGATGCATATTTTCCAAATTATTTATTCATGAAAAATTTTATATCAAATTTTGACAAACAAAAAGCAGATTGTTCTATAATAGTAGAAAAGAGAAATAAAATTAAAGGGTACGGTATTGCTGAATTTAAAAAAAAATCAGATCTAGTTATTCATGTTGAAGAGAAACCAAAATATCCAAAAAGTAATTTTGCAATTTTGCCAGTATATATTTTTAAACCAAAAATTTTTGATGCATTAAAAAAAACATCAATTGGGTATAATGGAGAATTACAAGTTACAGATGGAATAATGACTTTAATAAAAAACAAAAATAAAGTAATAGGATTAAAATATTTAAAAAAATGGTTTGATATAGGTACTCCCAAAAATTATTTCAATGCTATAAATTATTCATATAAAAAAATCTAAATTATAAATAAATATTAATAAAAAAGAATTTATTTATTAATCTAATTATTATTTAACTGATCCTTTACACATGTATTTTCAGAATTAATCTTCATAATTATAGATAAAATAATACCATCATTTTGATCTTAATCAAACAATATTCCATTATGATTAGTAATACGCCTAAAAATCTCAATATATTGTCATGTAAAAAATCATTTACCTAAAAAATTTTGGAATAAAATCAATAAATTAAGTAAAAATTTGTATTTATATAATTTTAAACTTGAAATTATAGATAAAAGCAGTTATTTATTAAACAAAAAATAAGTTAACATGGGATTTAAAATCAATAAATCTCTAAATTTCAAAAAAAGAGCAAATAGTGTAATTCCACATCAAACAGGGACATTTAGTAGAAGTGCATCACATTTTGTAGAGGGCGTGTATCCAAGTTACATAGAATCTGCACAAGGCAGTCATTTTACAGATGTAGATGGAAATGAATTTTTAGATTATCTTTGTGCATTGGGTCCAATTACATTAGGATATAATTATGAACCTGTAAACAAGGCAATTTTAGAACAGTTAAAAAAAGGAATATTATTTTCCTTACCACATAGAATTGAAGTAGAAGCAGCTGAAAAAATAAGTCAGATCATACCAAATGCAGAAATGGTAAAATTTGAAAAATCAGGTTCAAATGCAGTTACAGGTGCGGTAAGAGCTGCTAGAGCATTAACAAAACGAGATAAAGTGGCATATTGTGGAAGTGGAGGTGTTTGGCATGATTGGCAAGCAGCAATGGTAACAAGAGATGGTGGTGTACCTAAATTCAATCATGAATTGATCAAAGTATTTGATTACAATGATTCAGAAGGATTAGAACAAATCATGGAAGATAATAGTGAGGAAATAGCAGCAGTGATACTAGAACCCACAATATATGAAAAGCCACAGAAAGATTTTTTGAAAAAAGTCAGAAAAATAACTGATGATAATAATTCAATATTAATTTTAGATGAAGTAATAACTGGATTTCGATTTGATTTGAAAGGAGGTCAAAAATATTTTGATATTAAAGGAGACATAGTTTGTTTTGGAAAAGGAATGGGTAATGGTCTTCCAATATCTGCAATTACGGGTCCTACAGAATTTATGAAAATATTTGATGAGTTGTGGGTATCATCTACAAACAATAGTGAATCATTATCCCTTGCTGGAACAATAGCTGTGATAGAAGAAATGGAACAGAAGAAAACAATAGATCATTGCTGGAAAATGGGTTCAAAATTATTTGAGAATTGGAATAAGATTTGTAAAGAAAATAATGTAAACTCAGAAATTTATGGATATCCAGTTAGAATGAATATGAAATGTATGGATAAATCGGGAAAAATATCTCAAGAACTAAAGGCAGTAATCCTACAAGAAATGATTAAAAAAAATATTTTCATTTCACCAAGCTGGTTAGCAGTGTCTTATTCCCATAGTGAACAAGATATTGAAAATACACTTCTCGCATTAGATGAAGTATGTCGATACATTAGAAAAAATGAAACAACAGATTATAAAAAATTACTTGAAGGGGAAATGCCTACAACTATTTGGACAATGAAAACAAAACCTACAAAGAAAAAAGACTAATTCATAAAATTAGTAATACCGGGTTATATTTTTAAATCAATAATCTTTTGATATATTTCCACATAAAACAATTTTATATTTAAAATAGTATTAATTAATATGAAATTTTTCTAGAAAAGATAATAATGTTTTAGAAGCATTTTTTTGATTTGATAATGATTCATTAACGAAAGCATTTCCATTTTCAATTTGTTTTTTTCTATAGTCGATATTGTTTAATATCAAATTAAGAGAAATTTCAAAATTATCTATACTACATCTTGTACATGAATTTGATTTATAAACTTCAGAATTATTAGATAAATCTTCTTTTACTGTTACTGAAATTACAGGTTTTTCTAAAATTTGTGCTTCTAAAATACTAGTAGATATATCAATTGTTACAAAAGCCTCACATGACTTGATTAAAGATACAATATCATAATTTTTAATAACTATAATATTAGGATCTATTTTTTTAACTAATTCGGTAACATCTAGTTCTGCCTGAGATGGATGTAATTTAATTACAAGTTTTTTGTTCATTTTTACCACAGTTTTACAAATTTTTTCTATTGCTAGTTCATAATTTTCATTAGTCCTTACAAGTAAATCATTGGTAAAAGCATCCACAGGAGATGAAGTTGCCAATAAGATGTAATCATCTGTGAGATTTGAGTTTAATTTTGTATCAAAAATAGTTTCATGTATAGGGCTTCCAATAATCTCAATTTTTTCTGATGGAAAGCCTCTGCTTATAGCGTATCTCTGATGTTCTTTTCCCCATACAATGAATTTATCACAATATACAGGAAATTGTTTTGCAAATTTTATAAATTCATAGTTTTTATCACTCTCATCAAGCAACCCATGTTGAATAAATGCAGTAGAAATGTTATGTTGTTTAGCTATTTTTATAGAAATTATATCACTAAATGCTGTTTCAGACCAAAGTAGAATCGAATTAATTTTGTATTTTTTAAATAAATTTTGTGTAATCATAATTTCACGTATACCATCATTAATATTTTTTTCAGTTAATTTGATAAGTATAGGTTTTAAAATTGACCAAAATGAAAATCCATCTATAGAAAAAAAAGAATTAAAAAAAGTTTCATTATTCCATAAAGATTCAATTTTTTGTTTTATATTTGAAATATGAGTATTTGTTAAATTTTTAGTATTATTGTCATAAAGAGTAAAAACAGATGGAATAAAGCATTTTATTTTTTTAATTATTGAAAATGATTTAAGATTCCATATGGTAGGTCTTCGTCTATTATACAATCCAATGTTTGATGAGATTTTATGAAAATTCAAAAAGAGATTTTGATATCTAACAGTATCAAAATCAATTAAAAGAATAGAAGGTTTATTGTTTGTAATAGAATGATTGTTTTTAAATAAAATATCAATAATTTTTTCTTGTATTTTTTTAATTTTATAATAATATTTTGTTGAAACATTAATTGTAAATTTTTTCTTAAAGAATCTAAGATTTAGTGGAACTGAGTCATACAAAAATTGTTTTTCATCAACATTATTGTGTAATTTAATAGTATTATCAGTAAATGTAGATATAATTTCATAGAGTTGAGAAGAACCTACAAATTTAGCATCAGAATACAATTTGAAAATATGTGTCAATTCAACAAATTTCTTTAAAAATGGAACCAAGAAGAAATGAAATTCAATATAAAATAATTGTCCTAAATTTATTCCTTCAAATTCAAGTATATTAGAAATAGTGGGATTTGCAAACCATTGTGAAAGAGAATATGAATTTTTTTGGATGTTTTGAATGTCTTTCTCAGATAAATAATCATCAGAAATCTTATGTTTGATTTTATATTTGCTTAAGAGTTTATGTGATTCATAGTCAAATGATATTACTAATGGATCTTGTTCTTTGATAATATTTATCAATTCATTGATATCAAAACTAGAGTCATACAGAACTATAGTAGTTAGTTTTGAAGGCATAAAATTAGACTCTCTTTTTTTAGTCATAGTCTTCAAAAGAAATATTTTTTATTATCATCTATAATTGTGCAATAAATTACAATGATAAAAAAGTTAGTACACTATTGATAGACTAAAAGATTTAGAATTGGTTCAAAAAAATTATTAAAAAGATCAAAGCGAGGCACATTTTAACAGAAGATATTACTGAGTTATTTACTAAAAAATCTAACTTACTTTTGGTAAATTCAGAATATGAATAAAATGAAGTTTATTTTAAATCAATTATGAATGAAAAATAAATAATAATTATTTTGTACATTGTTCTATTTTATTTTTTATAAAATCAATTGATTTAACAGGACTCGGATCAATATTTAATAAAACAGCTCTGTAAATTGTTGTATAATCTAAAAAATATATTAAATTAATAATTTTTGAAAGTATATTTCCAGGAACTGAGTGAACTTCTTTAAATTTAATTTTGTTTAATTCAAAATATTCTTTGAAAATTTCAAATCTTTCTTTAGTTTTTAAATGATCATCTTGACCTTGGATTAAAATTGGCTTTACATTTGATTCTCTTTCCCATGCAACTACTCCATTATGACTTGCTTCAAGAATATTTTCAGCAATTGCATGTATTTTTGAATTTTCTTGAAGAGAATTTTTGAATCTTATTGCAACTGATTCTAAACCTACAGGATAGTAAATTAAAGGAATATCTGAAATTTCTTTTGCTAATTCTATTGCAGGGTTGTCTAATGAAAGATTGTCTGATGAAAT
>Ga0114999_10010494_pt1 | contig 10024 bp, 11 predicted proteins | sample ArcticOcean_MG_C_3_FD_89820 | JGI IMG/M metagenome (GOLD analysis project Ga0114999, IMG submission 89820) | Marine microbial communities from western Arctic Ocean - ArcticOcean_MG_CB8_126 | ecosystem: Environmental > Aquatic > Marine > Oceanic | place: Arctic Ocean: Canada Basin | collected... | reverse complement strand
GACTCGTGACCTGTTTTGGAGCGCCGTCTTTCTGGGGGTAGACGATGAAGACGGCCTGCTTGAAGTGGGCGAACGGGCCGAAATAACGGTATTTCTCCAGGGGTTGGCCGACGGCACCCCGCTGACCAACGACGAAATCTTTTCCCTGGAACTTAAGCCAGCCCAGGGCAGCGCCCTGACTCTGCGTCGAATTACACCGTTCACGATCGACCCCGTGATGACCCTGGACTGATGAGGCAAAACTAGAGCGATGACGCTGGATTGATAGCCCATGCTGACGTACACACCGACCACTGCGGTGGGCGTGCACCTAGCACTGTTGGGCGCTGACACGGAAGTCTGAAACCCGCTAAACAGATTGAATGAATGCTATGACCGCAAAAAGCACAGCCAAGCCCGCACTTTCACTACGTCTCGCTGCGCTCAAGGCCGACCAGACCGGAGTCACTGGCCTAGAGACAGCGATCATCCTGATCGCCTTCGTGGTCGTAGCATCTGTATTTGCATTCACGTTGCTTTCTACCGGTATCTTCTCGGCTGAGAGAAGCAAAGAGACAGTATTCGCAGGCCTGGCAGAAGCTCGCTCCACGCTGGTGCCCTCCGGCGGAATGGTGGGTTACGGCCTCACCAGGGACATTGTGTCGTCTGGCGATACGGCATGGACGGCCGCCACTTCAACGGTCACATCGACCGTAGACACAGCGGACAGGAAGAGGGGCGCAGGCAGCGCGGACATAATTGTCCAGACCGCAGCCACGACCGGTCTGATGGCCTACGAGGACAATGTTACGGGCCTGGACCTGACGAACCAGACTCAGCTCAAGTTCTGGGTGAAGTCATCGACCAGCACGTCCGCTGGCCAAATTGAAGTAGTCCTGGATGAAAACACGGGCTGTGGTTCGCCCGAAGCGCACGTCGATGTTCCTGCGCTAGCCGCCAACGCCTGGACGCTGGTGACGGCCGCGATAAATGAGGCCGACGGCGTTACACCCGTTGCCAACGCGAATAAGGACCTTGTCCGCTGCGTCGGACTGGAGGTTGAAAGCGACCTGTCTTCAGGCGGCGACGTCACCATAAACCTGGACTTCATTCTAGGTGCGGGCCAGTACACCCAATTAATATTTAACGTCACTGTCGCGGTGAAAGGTGAGCCGGTCAACCTGACGGCGCCGGCCGACTCGAACGACGACGGGCTGGCTGACGATAACGCCAACAACCTGATGACGGTGAGCTATTTCGACCGCAACCAGCTCATTCGTAACCTTCACTGGACTCTGACGTACCTGGGCGACAATGACGGGGACAACTTGCTGGAACAAGGTGAACGGGCAGAGATAACGATTCTCCTGAGCGGACTGGCCGACGCCACCCCGCTCACGGTGGACGAGATATTCCAGATCGAACTCAAGCCCGCATCCGGCTCCGTGATGGTGCTCAAGCGGGTTACCCCTGCAACCGTCGACCTGATCCAGCCCCTCGACTAGGGAGTCGAGTGGCTTCTCAGGCCCCTTGTGGCCGCCCGGGGCGGCGGCCGGGCAGCGCTAACGACTCGGAGTCTGGGTGTCGATGGCCTCTTCGTTGCCGCGCTCTACCCGGACGGGGTGTCCGGGTAGAGCGCGGCAACGAGAGCTCGGTAAGCGAGTTCGAACTCCCACCTGATTCGGTCGATGTGTTGCTGCCTGTCTTCCGGGACGGTCCCGTCCACGGTGATCGGTTCGATCCTGAACAACTCGCCGCCCCGCTCCAGCGTGACTACAAGGTTGCCGAGTTCAGCCGAGCGCTCAAACGAGATACGTGTGGACGGCATCTCGGTCGGGTTCATGGTCACCACCACTCCAGCATGCTCGGCGGAAGCCCGAAGATGGTCGCGAACGGCGCCCAGGTGATTCTCCGCTTCGGCTAAACGTCCCTGTTCGATGAGGTGGCGAATCTCCTCAGCCCGGACGCCCGCCAACTCGGCGTGGGCCTGGGCCTTGCCAGTGTCTGAACGGGAGAACGAGAGCATGGCGTTCTCTTTGGTGCGTTTAACCCAATACAGGCTGTCGCCCGGCACAGAGTCGGCGGCGGCCACCGCGGCAATGCTCCCCGTTCCCAGCACGGCTACTGTGAGTAACAACACTGCCGCCATGGGCACGGCGACCGGCCGGGGAATGCGCGCGGGTAGCCATAGTGTTCGCCAATCACGCCGATTGCCTGCGCCCGCTCCGGCTTCGAGTTGCTTGCGCAACCGGGCCTTGCCCTTCTCTCTTGCGCCCGGTCCGGGTGTTACGCAAGTGGCAGAAAATAGCGCTGTTTGGGCGGCGTCCAGCAGGGTTTTCAGCCGCTCACGGTGTTCGGGGTAGTTATCGAGACACTCTTCGACGGTCTCACCACCGGCCAGGCGATCTAGACAGGCATCGAATATTTCATCGAGTTCTTTGTCGATCTCGAAAGGCGTCAAAAGGGGCCCTCTTAAACGGTCTGTTGGGAGGGAGCGCCGCCGGGCATAAGTATCTTGCGCAGCTTCTTAATGCCGGCATGCTGAAGTGCCTTGACGGCGTTCTCGTTGCGCCCCACAGCCTGTGCCGTTTCGTTCACCGACAGCCCGCCAGCAAACCGCAGTGAGATGACCTGGCGCTGCAAGTCTGTCAGGTCTTCCATTGCCGCATTGACCTCTCTCATGGCCAGCTTCGTCTGCACGTAGTTGTCCAGGTCAATGCTGGACTCGCCAACTACGGCGAGGACCTTGTCGAGCGGCACGCTCTTGTCGCGACCCTTCTTTCGGAAGTAGTCGACCACGAGGTTGTGCCCTATACGAAAGAGCCACGAAGAGAACGGATGCCCTCGGTGCTTGTAGCTGCCGATGGACTTGAGCATGCGCAGGAAGACGTCTTCGGTAATGTCTTCGGCCGCAGTTGCGTCCCCGGCTTTAAACGAGACGTAGCGGTAAATGCGATCGTAGAAGTGGTCGTAGAGTGCCTCGAACGCAGCTGTTTCGCCAGCCTGTGCACTCACTACAAGTGCTTCCAATTGCGCCCTGGTGGGCGACTGTTTGTCGCTCATCGTCAGTGACCTCCCACTTCAACCCGGTCCGGATCCCCGGTCTGGGTCAACTACAGTAACGTACGCGTCCCACCGAAGGTTAGCTCTCAAATGTTCCGAATTGTGGAAGAACCGGCGTTTCTTCCGTTAGAGATAAGACGCAAAAACCACCCAGAAGATTCCCCAGAGACTCCCCGGTCACGTCACCAACCCCGGATCACAACCCAGGCCCGATGCTAGACTTGCGGCGTGGCCATTGACCAGCGACAGCGCACGATGCCTTTCTTGGTCCGACCAATGGGCGAGCCTGACCTGGACCTCTGTGCGCGTGTCGAGCGCGAGGCCTTCCCCTCTCTGTTTCCGCCGACGTCGTTCAGCCGTGAGCTGAATAACCGCCTGGCCAACTATCTTGTGGTTGAGCCTGAGCCTGGCGAAGTTGCCGGGTTCATCGGCGTTTGGTACATGGCGGACGAAGCTCACATCGTCAACATAGGCGTGACCAACGAACACCGGGGCAATGGGCTGGGCGAACTGCTCCTCATTGCCGCCGTCGAACACGCACAAGAGCAGGGCGCCAGCATGGTGACGCTGGAGGTGCGCGAGTCGAACTTCATCGCCCGCAACCTCTACCGTAAGTACGGTTTCACCGAGCGAGGGCTGCGCAAGGCCTACTACTCGGATAACCGCGAGGACGCGGTGATAATGACGACCGAACCCATTGCAGGGTCCGCGTTTCGCGAGGGCTTCGCAGCGCTAGTTTCGGCGCATGCACTTGCTAGAGGGACCTCGGCTCGGCGCATTTCCTAGAGCGGCTCGTTAGGGCGGCCAGACGAGCATTATTACCGGCACGGCAACTGCCACCACCACGATGGACAGCGGCAGGCCCATTCGCCAGTAGTCGGTAAAGCGGTAGCCACCCGGCCCCATCACGAGCGTGTTTGACTGGTGGCCTATCGGCGTCAGGAAAGCCGCAGAGGCACCCACCGCCACCGCCATGAGGAACGGGTCCGCACTCGCACCCAGCCCTGCGGCCATGTCTATGGATATGGGCGCCATGATGACGGCCGCAGCGGTGTTGTTCACGATGCCCGAGAGCACCATGGTCACGGCAATTACGATGGCCAGCGTAAAGGCGTGGGGCATGTCACCGCCGGAGAAGTTGAGGGCCTCGGCTATCGTTTCGGATCCCCCTGTGCTCACGAGAGCGTCCCCTATGGGAATCATGGCCCCAAGAAGAATGATGATGGGCCAGTTGATGCTCCGGTAAGCCTCTCGGAGAGTGAGAGAGCCGGAGATGGCCATTAACAGTGCGGCCCCCACAAATGCGACCTGAATCGAGAGCACGCCAGTCGCTGTGAGCAGGATGGCGACGGCGAAAATGCCCATCGCCAACGGCGGCTTCGGGCGGGCGCGGCCGAGGCGCAGGTCGCGCTCTACCAGCGGCAGTCCGCCCATTCGGCGCAGGCCCTCCATGACGGCGTCGGACCGGCCCTGGATTAATAGCACGTCCCCGACAGCCAGGCGCATGTTGCCCAGCCGCTCTTGAATGTGCTCGCCCTGACGGGAGATAGCCAGCAGGTTAATGCCATGCCGCGCCAGCATGTCTATCTCGGCCGGGGTGCGCCCCTCAAGCTCGGAGTTGGGCGCCACCACGGCCTCGGCGGTGACTATCTCCTCGCCGTCCGTGTCCCGAACGGACCCGTTGCTGCCCGCGATCTCGAAGCCCGTCGCGGCGATCAGTTCGTTGAGGTCTTCCGGGTCGGCCTCGATAATGAGCACGTCTCCTGCCTTGACCTCCTGCAATGTCGAGGGGGCCTCGTAGCGCCGCTCGTCCCGGATGAGGCCAACAACGTTCACGTCGGCGTCCATGGCGTTTTTAATCTCGCCCAGCAGCCTGCCCGCCATACGCGCCCTGGCCGGTACAACTACCTCGGTCACGTATGCCTGAATACTGAACGTCTGCGGGTCAAGTGCGGCGGTGCGACGGCGGGGTATGAACCTCCAGCCGATCAAAACGATGAACGCCAGCCCCGCCACTGCCACGGCGAGCCCGACGGGCAGGAAGTCGAACATGCGGAAAGGGTCCTGCCCCGTCTCTGCCCGGAACGTGGCGATGACGATGTTGGGGGGCGTGCCAATGGCGGTTAACAGCCCACCCAGCAAGGAACCGAATGCCAAAGGCATGAGAATGTAGGACGGCGACCAGCCGGTGCGACGAGCGGTCTCTATGGCCACCGGCATCATCAACGCCAGCGCGCCGATGTTGTTCATGAACGCCGAGAGCAGAACCGTCAACCCGGTGATGGCGGCGAGTTGGATGAGCCGTCCGTCGCCTAGTTTGGCCAGGCGGCGATTGATGGAGTCAGCAACGCCGGAGTTGGTCAGGCTGCGGCCGATGACGAGCACCGCGGCCACGGTGACCACCGCCGGGTGGCCAAAGCCTGCGAAGGCGTCAGCCGCCGGGACGAGCGGCGCGTCTACGAGAGGGGTGCGGTCTGCTACTACAAGGACGAGTAGCGTGAGGAGGGCGACGAGATCAAAGCGCCAGCGACCCCACAAAAAGAGCGCGAGCGCCGCCCCGATGACGACAAACACAAAGGCCTGGTCGGACATTCGGAGTCCGCCGTTGTGCGCCCTAAGCTCTCTTGTTCAGTCACTGCTTTTTCGCCTCTGTCACTATGGCCCGTCGCTATTCCCGCCACTACTGGGGAGGTATTTTAGCGGGCATACAGGCATCCGCGCCAGCACATTTTGGCTTTCATACGGCCGAGTAAGAGAATCCGCCGACGGGTAGCAGCATCGTAGATGCTACTGAAGGTTGGTTTTTGGCGAGGGGGTGAAGGCGTGCTGGGCAAGGTAATAATCTTCGGTGTGGCGGTGCTCATCGTGGCCTGGCTGGCGGTGCCCCATTTGCGCGATGCGTCTTTCAACCTGATACGGCCGTCCGAAGACGTGACGGTCGTATTGAGGGGAGAGGCCCGGCCGAGCTTGACCCTGGGGATCGACCCGGCTGACGCCGAATCCCCGTTCCAGATGGTCACGCTGCTCGGCTTCGACGCCATACCCGCAATTCTCGAACCCGAGTTCGTGACGGCCTCCGAAGCCGAGGGCTGGATGCTACCCGGCGAGCAGGTGCTCGGCCTTTCCATAAATGGGGAATCGAGAGCATACTCAGTGCCCCTTCTCAGTCGCCACGAGATCGTCAACGACGTTGTGGGGGGTGTGCCGGTCGCCGTCACCTGGTGACCGCTGTGCTACTCGGGCATCGTGTATGCCCGCCAGGTCGAAGGGACCGTCTACACGTTCGGGGTGTCGGGCAAGCTGATACGCAACGCCATGGTCATGTACGACCACCAGACCCGGTCGCTGTGGAGCCATTTCCTCGGACAAGCCGTCAAGGGCGAACTGGTGGGCACGGTGCTGGACTTTGTGCCGGTGACGCACACCACCTGGGCCGCTTGGCGCGAACTAAACCCAGACACGCTGGTGCTCGATAAGCGCGGCCGCTCCAGCAGGGACAGCTACCAGAGCTATTACACCAACGGCAGCGCGGGCGTCATTGGCGAGTCGGTACGAGACGAGCGTCTGCCGAGAAAAGAGCGCGTAGTGGGAGTGGCCGGTGCCACCGGGGTGAAGGCCTACTCGTTCTCCGCACTGGAGTTGACGCCCGTGGTCAACGACACCTTTGCCGACCTAGACGTGGTCGTCCTCCTCGACGCCGCCATCCAGACCGGGCTCGCCTACAGCCGCACCGTCGAAGGGCGCACGCTCACGTTCGATCTCGCACCGGACGGCGTGGGAATCTTCACAGCACTGGTAGACAGGGAAACCGGCTCGCGCTGGTTGGCGCTCACCGGCCGTGCCGTAGAGGGCGAGATGAAGGGCGCAACGCTGGAGCGGGTGCTGTCGCACCTTTCGTTCTGGTTCGCCTGGACTGACTGGAACCCCGAGACGGCCCTATACGGGGACTAGGCCTCGTCTTGCCTGGGCGGGCATTTAACGTCCCCATAGGAGCAAAAGACGCAGCAGTCACCGTGCTCGGGCCGCAGCAATTCCTTGCAGTTGGTGCATTCGTAGAAGAACTGACAGGCGTCCGTCGGTTTCTCTTCTTGCCGGGAATGGCCGCAGTGCGGGCACTTAATGGTTCCTTGTGTGGCTACCGCCATGTGATGCTCTCTTTCGCTATCTCGCCCGTTCAGTCGTCGGCCTAGGGCAGGCGATTATGGGAAGCGGTCGCCCGAGTTGGCGGTGACCTCGGCCTGGAAGTCGCGCTCTTGGGGGCCCCACAGGGTTCTGAGGTAGTCGATTACCGCCACGATCTGGGCAGGTGACAGGGTTTCTCCGAAAGCTGGCATGCCGCTGGTGACACCGAGATCGGGGATGTCCCTGCCGCCTTCACTCACGGTGCTAAACAGCAGGCCGTCGGGGTGGTGCCAGGTGTGGCCGGTGGAGTCGTGGGCGGGCGCCCGGAACGAGCCGTCGGGGTTGCGCTGCTGCCAGCCAGCTTGCCCCTCCCCTTGTGCACCGTGGCACACCGCGCAGTTGTCGGCGAAGAGCTTGCTGCTGTCCAGGTTGACTGGTTCGGTTTCGGACCCCGTAGCCGATGTGGACTTTGGGGTCGGCTCGGGGCTGACAGAGCTATCGAGAGCGAACTCGCTCGCTGCCTGCGAGGCCGGACCCGCGGGTTCGGTGGTAGCGGTCCCGCACCCCGATGCGACCAGTGCGAAGAGCGCCCCGGCCACCAGAACTATGGCACCTCGATAAATATGGACTGGTTTTCTCCCTTCACCCATCATGCAAATGGCACACGGCCCCGCATGGGCATCACGTTAGTCTCACGGCCGCGCAGGACACTTATCGTACCCGGTGTGGCTAATGGCGGGGTGGCACCCCGCCTCCAGGTCCATGCCCCTATTGGCGAGAGGTTGAGGAGTTACGACAATGCGAGTGCAAGAGGCCATGTCCGAAGTCGTCATCACGGTGTCCAAAGGCGTGACCGTGGCCGATGCCGCCTCTACGATGACGCGCGAAGGCGTCGGGTGCCTCATCGTGACCGATGAGAACGCGATCAAGGGCATTGTCACAGACCGTGACATCGTCATCCACTGCGTCTCCGAGCGGAGCGACCCGGTGTCCAGCCCCATAGGCAAGTACGTTTCCAGCCCGGTCCGTTCGGTAAAGCCCACCGACGACGTCGTCGATGCCGCCCGCCTGATGGCCCACGCCAAGGTCAAACGGCTGCTCGTCATCAACGGCCCCGAAAGCGGGCTCGGTGACAGGCCAAATATTAGCCGAGTGGTCGGCCTCATTTCCTACGCCGACGTCGCCCGCGCCATGCAGCAGCCCATGCACGATCTGCTGGCCGTCGAAGGCATGGACGCGGTGCGCTGGGATTCCTAGCCGGGGAACAGGCGTGGCATCGACAACGGTAGTTCTGGGAGGAGGCGTCGGCGGGCTGGTCACGGCCAACGAGCTACGTGGCCGATTAGGGCGCGAGCATCGCATCATCCTGGTGGATAAGGGCCCGCAGCATGTGTTTTCGCCCTCGCTCATCTGGTTGCAGGTGGATTTGCGCAAGCCGGAGCGCATCACCAGGGCGCTTTCTCGACTTGTGAAAAAAGGCGTCGAAGTGGTGCAGGGCGAGGTCACATCTATCGATCCCCAGCGACGAAGCGTAGGCGTCGATAGCGCCGAGATATCGGCCGACTACATCGTGATCGCACTCGGTACTGATCTCGCTCCGGAGCTTGTCCCGGGCCTGGCCGGGGCGGGCCACAACCTCTATACGCTGGCGGGCGCTACGGCCATTCGCGACGCCCGCATGGGGCTGCGAGAAGGGCGACTGGCCATAGTCGTTGCCCGCATGCCGTTCAAGTGCCCGGCAGCTCCCTACGAGGCGGCGATGCTGCTGGACCACGACCTGCGAAAACGCGGCCTCAGGGACCGCGTCTCGGTGTCACTGTACTCTCCCGAGCCTGGGCCCATGGGGGTTGCCGGACCAGACGTGTCGGCCGGTGTGAGGGGACTCATCGAGCAGCGCAATATTAGCTATTGGCCCAAACATCTACTGAAAGAGGTCGACCCGGCTGGCCAGACGCTCCGCTTCGAGAACGGCGAGGACGCGGCGTTCGACCTGCTCGTGTATGTACCGCCCCACGTCGTTCCTCGCGTTGTGCGGGAAGCCGGGTTGGCAGAGGCCGGGGCCTGGGTGCCGGTCGACCGCCAGAGCCTGGAAACGGACCATACGAATGTGTTCGCGATTGGCGACGTGGCTGGTATCCCGTTGTCGATGGGCCTGCCTCTGCCCAAGGCAGGCGTCTTCGCCCACGCCCAGGGCCGAGCCGTGGCCAAGACCATCGCCGCCAGGGCAAGCGACAGGGGTGACGAGGGCGTGTTCACGGGCGCGGGCCAGTGCTTCGTAGAGGTCGGCGGCGGCCGGGCGGGCTTCGGTGGCGGCAACTTCTACGCCGAGCCCACGCCTCAAATTACGCTGCGCGACCCCTCCCGACTGTGGCACGCGGGCAAGGTGGTGCTGGAGAAGCGCTGGCTCAAGCGCTGGCTCTAGGAACTAGAGCGTGCTCTCAATGTTGCCGAGGCGGCCGGTGAGCTTTTTGTTCTCCCGGTAGTCGATGGGCAGGGTTATTACCGTCGGTCGGTCGGCCGCGAACGCCGTCTTCAGCACGTCTGGCAGATCGGCCGAGCGCTCGACACGCACCCCGATGCAGTCGAATGCCTCTGCCAGCGCGACGAAGTCCGGGTTGCCGAAATCTAAGTCGGTATGCCTGCCGAACGTGTTGTCCTGTTTCCACTTGATCAGGCCGTATCCGCCGTCTTCCCAGATCATCACGACTATTGGCAGGTTCAGTCTGCGGGCGGTCTCCAAATCTTGCACGTTCATGAGGAACCCGCCGTCGCCGCATATTGCCAGCACGTTGCTGTCAGGGTGGGCTAGCTTGGCACCGACAGCACCGGGCAGCGCGATGCCCATAGACGCGAAACCGTT
>Ga0114999_10010493_pt1 | contig 10024 bp, 10 predicted proteins | sample ArcticOcean_MG_C_3_FD_89820 | JGI IMG/M metagenome (GOLD analysis project Ga0114999, IMG submission 89820) | Marine microbial communities from western Arctic Ocean - ArcticOcean_MG_CB8_126 | ecosystem: Environmental > Aquatic > Marine > Oceanic | place: Arctic Ocean: Canada Basin | collected... | reverse complement strand
CTGAAAATCTGCGTGTCGGTGGTTCGAATCCGCCCCTGGGCACCATTATTTCAATGGGTTAGGATCTCAGCCACACGCCAAAGCTTCCTGTTCTGGTCGCCCTTAAGGTGTTGTAAACGTTTTGCCGTTAACATTAGCATCTAAAGCGTTTTTGATAGATTCAGCTATTGGGCTCCTTACAAGGTTTTCACACTTGGTGTTGGCCTCAAGCATTTCGCAGCAGACAATTGGTTAGTTTGATTCAATGAAGATAGATCTTGCGACATTAGCCGGACTTGTCGTCGGAATTGCCGTCGTTTCAATAGCGATCGCCAGCGGTTCTAATTTTTCGATCTTTATCAATCTGCCGGGATTTATGATCGTCGTAGGCGGAACCTTTGCGGCGACAATGATTAAGTTTCCGATCACGGGTGTCTTCGTCGCTATGCCGGTTGGTTTAAAAGCCGCTTTCTCGAACGACAAAGAGCAGGCTTCCGATATCGTCGAACTTGCGGTCAAGATCGTGAAGAGCGCCCGAAAGAAGGGGTTGGTTTCGCTACAGAACGCAAAAGTAAACAATCAATTTTTGAAAAAGGGTTTGCAGCTCTGTGCAGACGGGAAGGACGAGAATTTCATACGTAAGGTCCTGACTGAACAAATGGCACAGGAAATCAAAAAAGAGCAGGTTGGGGGGCTAATCTTTCATGCAATCGGCGAAAGCGCGCCAGCTTTCGGAATGTTTGGTACTTTGGTCGGGCTTATTCAGATGCTTAGTAACATGTCGGAGCCATCAACGATCGGCCCGGCAATGGCGGTTGCCTTGCTGACGACACTCTACGGTGTCCTAATTTCTCAACTGATCGCATTTCCAATTGCGGAGAAGCTGGCGCGCAAGGCCAGCGGCGGACAGAATCTGCGAGCGCTTATTCTTGAGAGCGTTGTGCAGATTCAGCAGTTGCAAAACCCAACTACCCTTCGTGATGTTTTGGCTCCTTTCTTGCCCGGTTCGGAAGGGCGCGGGGAGCGTAGGCAGAAAGCGCGAGACGATGGATGAGCAACAGGGGTCTAGCGGGGGAGCGTCGACGCTAGCCTGGCTCCTCACCTATGGCGACTTGATGACGCTACTCTTCGCGCTGTTCGTTCTGATTATTTCGTTTTCCGAAATCGACTCCGAGAAATTCAAACAAAATGCTCAGGCCTACGCAGAGGCCTTCAATCAAGACGACCCCGATGTATTAATTCCTGAGGAGGTGGAGCCCGAGGAAGAAGTAGAGCCGACCATATTTAAGACTGCGACAATCAGCGACGAAAAAAAGTTATTGTTGCACCTTAGAAGGAGTCTTAAGCGCAAAGGCCTGTTAGACAAGGTGTCGGTTGATCTTGAAGACGAAGACGTTTTGGTTACGCTCCCTTCCGATTATTCTTTTCTTCCAGGTAGCGCACAACTGAAGTTTGTGCTGCTGCCGGCACTTGAGGTGATCGCACGGTCTGTTGCTTTTGGCACAGGAAAGATCACCATATTTGGCCACACCGACAGCGATCCGATTTCAACCGCGCAATTTCGATCCAATTGGGATTTGTCATCCGCTAGAGCCATCAGCGTTCTCCATTATCTTGAGAAAACCGGACTGGTTGATCGTAAGCGTCTTACCGCTGTCGGGTATGCGGAAACCAGGCCACTGGCAGAAGAAGACATCTCCGGCGGCAAGGCAAGGAACCGACGCGTCGAAATACGGCTAGAAACGGGGGGCACAAAAGCGCCTGAGAGCGGTAAGACCGAAGTTCCCAATTGAAGGGATAAGAGGCCGGCATATTTTCTATTCGAGTTGTCGTCGTTATAGGCAGGCGACCGGAAGGGTGTCGTTAGTCTTCGTCGCCAAGGCGTGGACGAAGTGATGTTCAAGCCGGTCTCGCCGAACGGATCTGGTCGAAAGAATTGGCCGAGATTGGTCACGGTCTTGCTAGGTCCGGCAAGGGCAACTGTAGACTTCCGGGTCGGCAGCGGCAGAACGGCTTTGCTTTAGCTTACAAACGCGGACGGCACCGGGTTCTCGCCGAGTGCACTGCGCAGCACCGCCCAATGCATGGCCTCAGCCCCGAGAATACTCGCTGCAGCAGCCCTTAGATCGCCCTTCTGAAAAGCCGAGACCGCTTGAACATAGGCGCTGATGATGCCCTGCTCGAGGTCGGCTACGAGCGCCAAGACATCGGCCTGAGATTTGAGGTCGGCCACAGGAAAGTTGTAATCCGATTGTGCAGGTGCAGGTGCGCCACCTAATTGCCGGATGGTGTCGGCGAGGACTTTCTCGTGTTCGCTATGGTCGCGCTGAAACGCCAGGGCTAATTGTGCGACGGCGGGTTGCAAGAGACCGCTATCCGCGCCGAGTTGATAAGCTGCGATGGCTTCCTGTTCGGCGCCGAGCAAACCGTTCATAATCTCGATATCGCTGGTGCCTGGCTCATTGCTCTGGGCTGCCATCGTGCCGCAGCCGGCGAGAAGGGCGACGGCTGTCGCTGACAAAGTCAGCACACCAGTTTTGCCAAAAAAGCTGCGCCGAGACAGCGAGGCTAGTTCCGGCATGACGATCATCGATTCCGAGTTTCCGTTATTCATGTTTCTATCCCTTGGCATGATCTCTGACACAGACACCTCCTGCTAGATTGCCCGGTGGCAATGGAGCCGGATGCACCAAATTGTTTGCGGGACGCACAAGGCCGTCAACGGACAGGAGGGGCCATAGTCCGTAGGCGCACCCTGATGGGCTAGGGGCGGCGCCCACGGCCTAAATCCGCAAAAGCAAATCTGAGCCGTCAGCCTCGTTTTGCAAAGGTCGCGACCTGGACCAGATTAACGGTTGTCCCACGTGCCGGGAGAGTGATCAAGGTCAACAGTAAGGCGGCCAGGCCGGCGGCGAGCCGGGCAAAACCACGCCATAGCGGTGCGTTCCGCCGAAGACCCTGGGTTTGCCGCAGCGTAAAGGTCGTATCCGTGACAAGCGAAAGTTCATGGCCCCATTCGTTCTCTCGTACGCCAAGTCCGGCCCGTGGCATCACTAATCAAGAAGAACCCTAGGCAGTCTAACCAGCAAGCCGGGAGAACGAAGATGCCGCCTCGGGGGGCACGTAGACACCCCCAGGGTGGGCCTGTAGTTTTGTGACCTTAAAACGGGCAGCAATAGCCCGATGCAGTTGTGGTTAGCGCCTTCAGTTGGTGCCGGTAGTAGGATTCGATGCTGATACTCCAACAGTTGATTTCCGGTCTAATGATCGGCGGGATCTACGTGATGGTCGCGGTCGCGTTCACGCTGACTATTGGCATGCTCAATTTTCTGAATTTCACGATCCCAGCCTTGTTCATGTTGGCCGGGATGAGTGCCTGGGGATTGACCACTTTGGGGATCCACTGGGCAGCAGCATTGCTCGGGGGCGTCGTCATAGCGACGCTCGCGTCACTTATTGTCGAACGATTTACTTACCGGTACATGCGTGTCCGCTACGGTGATGCGACAGAGCATGCTTTGCCGCTCGTTAGTTCTCTCGGCTTTCTCATCGTTTTCGAACACTTGGTTCTGATTGCCCTAGGCTCTGATCCGCAACGCTTCCCCACACCCTTTACGAGTTCGGATGTCCATATTGGGCCGCTGATTATTGGCATCCCACAACTTGTGAGTCTGTTCCTCTCGTTGGTGATTGTTTACGGCCTGAGTCAAATGCTGAAGCACAGCAGGGTAGGACGTGCATTGCGCAGCATCGCTGAGAATCCAGATGCCTCGACGCTGATGGGAGTGAACGTCAACTACATCGTCCCCGTTGTGTTCATCATCACTGGGGTCATGGCCGGCCTCGCGGGCATGCTATTTACAGTCAACTACGGCGATGTGAGCGCCTACATGGGGGATAATGTCGCGACCAAGGCCATTGCGGGGATGGTGATCGGAGGCCTAGGAAATATTTGGGGGGCAATCGCGGGAGGTCTAATCGTTGGCCTCACCGAAGTCATGGCCATCCATTTCTTCGGCGCTGACATTGTCAAGATTCCGATCTGGGGTTTACTTCTTCTGATCCTGGTTATCAGGCCGACCGGCCTTTTCGGTCACACGACCATCGGCAAGGGGAAGTTCTAATGAGCGGCTATTGGGCCGGCATTCTAGCGATTCTTTGCTTCAACATAGTGGTTGCCTACTCGGTGTTCCTCCCAGCAGCGTCGGGGCAACTCAACTTGGGTGCCGCTGGCTTCGTAGCGATAGGTGCTTATACCAGTGGCTACCTCAGCACCGATGTCGGCCTCGCTATGTGGCTCACGATCCCACTTGCGGCTTTGGTTACTGGCGCGGTCGCATTCCTGATGTCGTTCCCTATTCTCAGGACACGCGGGGTGTATATGGTCCTTGCCACCTTTGCATTCGCGGAGATTGTCCAGGGTGTTTATATCAATCTTGAGGTCTTTGGTGCCGCCGCCGGTTATCCGGTCGACGCTTATGCTGGGCTTGGCGTAATTGCACCGGTGGCTTTAGGCGTCGTGGTTGTTTCCTTTTTCATCATGTCGACGCGGTTCGGTCTATCAATGCGTGCAGTTCATGACGACGAACGCGTCGCGGCGCTATTCGGTGTCAACGTTCGGATGACCCAGGTCACAGCGTTCACCCTCGGTGGCCTCGTAGCGGGGATTGGCGGTGCGATTTGGGCCCATCAATTCAACTACGTCGAGATTCAGAACTTCAATGTCATGTTGAGCATTTTTGTCCTGCTCTACGTCCTGATCGGTGGCACGCAAACCGCGTTTGGCCCTCTTGTCGGTGCTTTGTTTTTTACTTTGGTGCCTGAGGTCCTTCGCGTTTCCAACGATTGGCGATTTGTGTTCTTTGGCGTGATGATCGTGATGATGATGGTGCTCCGCCCCGAAGGGATAGTGACCCGCACAATGACTGAGCGTGTTACTGCGCTCCTGACCTTTCGAAGAGGCACAGCAGCCAAACCATGACCGAAAAAATTCTGAACATTGACATGTTGTCGAAGAGCTTTAGCGGCTTGCGAGTCGTTGAAGAGGTGAGCTTCGACATCACCAAAGGAAGTCGTACGGCGCTTATCGGCCCGAACGGCGCGGGGAAAACGACGGTCTTCAATTTGATTAGTGGCATTTATACGGTCGATGACGGTCAGATCACCTTAGACGGCATAGATATTACCGACATGCCGGAGCGCCAGCGCGTCAACTGCGGTGTCTCTCGCAGCTTTCAAAATATTCGCCTGATGCCACATCTCAGCGCGATCGAAAATGTCATGCTTGGTCAGCATTCACGTGCGCGCAGCGTTGGTCACCTTATGTTTCCGCTGGGTTGGGTTCCTGGGAATAGATGGGCACGCAGGGCTGCAGAAGCTTTAGGTGAGGCGGGTCTGGACACGCATGCCGGTGAGGTCGTTGCGAACCTTCCCTACGGCGTTCAAAAGCGTATTGAAGTGGTCCGGGCGTTGATGCCCGAGCCTAAGGTCTTGATGCTCGATGAGCCCGCAGCCGGGCTTAACGAAAAGGAAACGGAAGAGTTGCAGATACTACTTGAAAAGGCGTCGGAACAAGGGGTCACTTTACTGGTCGTCGAACATGATATGCAGTTTGTGCGTAATCTATGTGACCACGTCGTGGTGCTCAATTTTGGTAAGAAGATCTTTGAGGGGGCGCCGAGTGTAGTGAACCGCGACGCGGCTGTGCGTGAGGCCTATCTCGGAACGGACTATGTCGACGCTGCTTGAAGTCAAGAACCTCGACGTTCGTTATGGCCGCAACCATGCGGTGCGTTCGGTCTCGTTGAGCCTAAATCAAGGCGAGATCGTGACGGTGCTCGGCGCGAACGGCGCAGGGAAAAGCTCTCTTCTAAAAGCTATCCAAGGTACCGTTAAGGCCGCTGCTGGCACGATCTGGTTTGCCGGCCAAGAAGTCACGGGATGGAACACCCAGCGACGCGTCCGCTCAGGACTTGTCATGGTGCCCGAGGGTCGGCAAATTTTTGTCTCCATGACGGTGCATGAGAATCTACTGATGGGGGCGTACTGCCGGCGTGATGGCAATGTCCCGAAAGAGATCGATACGGTCTACGAGCGTTACCCTAATTTAGCGCAGCGGCGACACATGCCCGCATCAGTACTTTCGGGCGGCGAGCAACAGATGCTTGCCATCAGCCGAGCACTTCTCGCGCGTCCGACATTGATGATGCTCGATGAGCCGTCATTGGGCCTGAGCCCGATCTTGGTGGGTGCGTTATTTGATTTGATTAAAACGCTGAATACCGGTGGGCTGTCGATCCTGCTTGTCGAGCAGAATACCCACAAGGCGCTGCAAACAGCCAGTCGGGGATATGTCCTTGAACTTGGCCGGGTCGTAATTGTTGGCACGCCCGAAGAAATACGAGCCGAAGAGAAGTTAGAGGCGGCTTATCTTGGTGCAAACTGACTAATTGTCTGAGCCTGCGTTGCAGCTTAGATTTAAACAGGCTCCGGTAGGTCCGGTGTAAATGGGAGGACGACCATCATGAAACGTTTTATTAGTGTGACAGCCTTTGCGGTGGCGAGTTCGCTAATCGCGACTTCTGCGATTGCTGCAGATGAATGGATCCTAGGGCTAAATATGGCCAAGACGGGTTTCTTAAAATCTGCAGGTGAGACGACTGAGACGGCAGTGGAAATTGCTGTTTCTGAAATCAATGCGGCCGGCGGCATCAACGGTAAGATGATCAAGGTTGTGACTTTCGATACAGGCAGTGATCCGAAGCAGGCGCAGGTCGCCACGCGAACTTTGGCCGAAGACCACAATGCGTTAGCTATTATTGGCCCGTTCTCATCGGGAGAAGCGCGGGTCGCGTTTGGTGCTGGTGAGCGTATCGGCATCGTGCAAATTCCGAACGCAGCGTCTACCCCAGGCTTGGCCAAAGACAAGTCGTTTGCGTTTCGTTTAACCGAGGATGAGGGTAAGCAGCTTAATCGGATGCTCACCAGTCTCAAAAACAAAGTTAGCGCGAAAACTGGCGCGATCATGTACGAATCGGACCAGTTCATTTCAAAGATCGTTGGCACGGCAGTAATGCCGCCAGGGTTTAAGAACGTTGGTATCGAGTTAACATCGGAACCTGAAGGCTTTCCGCAGAATGCGTTTGACCTGTCACCGCAGGTTGCCAAAATCATGCAGAACCCACCTGACGTGATCGGCGTTGGTGCTATTCTCAATGGCGCAGTAAAGGTGCTTAAAGAAGCGCAACGCCAAGGGTTTACAGGTCGTATAGTAGGCTCGCAGCTTTTTGCCGATCCTAAGCTTGTCGATGTTGTTGGTACGGATGCTGACGGGATGATTTTTGCCTCTGGCTTCTGGTGGGATCTTAATGACGGTACCCGCGCGTTCACCAAGAAGTTCAATGCAGCCAACAAAGAAAATGGCATTACGTCATCGTTCCCGCACCATGTTGATGCGCAAGCGTACGAGATTGTGTATCTCCTGGCTCAAGTGATCAGAGAAGCAAAACTCACCGGCGACGAAAGCAATCTGAAACAGGAACGCATTGCAATTCGTGACCAGCTTCGGAAGACAAAATACGTCGGGATGCTGGGCCCGGTTTGCTTTGATGCTGATGGCGATGCAGAGCTGCCAGGGTTCATCATTGAGATCAAGAACGGTGCATGGACGCTGTTTGATCAACATCCTGCCGACAAGTGTGAGGGCTAAAACTCGTAGGATTTTTATTAAGCGTATAGAGAAGGGGTGGCCTCGTGCCACCCCTTCTTTTTTTGCGTACAGCGGGGGCACTGTGTGTTTGTAAGCGGTAATAATCCCGTGCGCGCCGCTGCTGGGCGTACAGGCGCAAGCATGCGGTCAAACCTCGCAGGAAGTTCTCGAGACTCTTACGGAACACGGTTTGGGCCGCGACGTGCTTGGAATTTTTTCGAATACGATTCTCGATGCCGGTCAGGAACCACCGCGCGCAACAGAACCGGCATTCTTGCGCCAGATCACATTACCAAGAGATGTTCTGGACGACCCGATTCAGCAGTTCGAACGAGCGCTCGGCGAAATGGGTTTGGCAGTGCGTCTCGAGGGGGAAATACGCCGCTCCGGTACGCCGCCCTCGATCGGTGATACCACGGCGCGATTCGCCAGGCGCTCTCGGGACGCGCTAGCTGATTGGTGCATTGCCGTCGCCGCATTTCAGCAAAACGATTGCTATGATCGTGCAAGTGTGAGCGATGCTGTGGGTGACGGCAAAGTCCTACATGATTCTGTCACTGACGGCCTTGACGTGGCACTGGGCACAAACGCCGCGCGCCTACGCGGACCAACGCTGCGGCCCCCAAACGACTTGATGGCGGCGCCGCCGCTCCAGCTCAGTCGCGGCATAAGGGGCGTTTCCGTTCTAATCGGATCCGTTGACACTGACTTTCACAGGCCCGAAGCACTGAACGAGATCACACTGATCGTGGATCGGGGTGGCGACGACTGCTACGATTTCTTGGGGCTAGCGCCCGGTGCAGTTTTGATCGCTGTCGATCATGTTGTTGATGGTAGCTATGTGGGTGCGCACCGTTGTGAGCGCAAAATATGGGTATCAGGTAGCTTTCTCTTTGGTATCAGCAACGAGCACGCCATTGATGAGCCAGGTACCGTCTTCTTGCTGCTCCATTCGATAGAGCACGAGCGATGTAGCGAGATCGAGTCCGACAAAAAAGACTTCCTGGATCGGCTCGCCACGGATGATCAACAACCGACGATACTCGACACTACGTGGCCGATAAACGGATCTATATGACGACTTCACCATCTGCATGAACCGGGCGGACGATCCGAAATGGGCGCGAATCCCTGGCGAAGCGAGTTGAAATGCCGCCTCGCCGTCGTCAAGTTGAAATGCGGCGACTTGGGCTTGAATAACCCTGACGATCGCTGTGCGCGCAACCGGGTCGCCCGCCACCATATCTTGTGATCTCGCAGGGTCACCGGCGATAAACGTCACCAACAAAAGTCCAGCAATAATAGAAAGGTGAGTCATATCGTCTCCGCGGGTCGCACGTTCGGACTAGGATAGACGTCAACATCACGAACCGCGAGCGTCGGTCGAACGGGAGGCAGAGATGGATATTCAGGCGGCAATACTGCGCGAACCCGGAGGGCAATTCACGATCGAGACGGCGACGCTCGACGCGCCGAAAACCGGTGAAGTTCTAGTCAAGGTCGTTGCTGCGGGCGTGTGCCACACGGATATCGGTGTGCAGCACATGATGCCGATGCCTGTCGTATTAGGTCATGAAGGGTCCGGCATCGTGGAGGCGGTCGGCCCGGGGGTGACGAAAGTTGCGCCAGGGGACCCTGTCGTGATGACTTTTGGGTCGTGTGGGCGCTGTCCCAGTTGTGTTGAAGGCGCGCCGTCTCATTGCCATGATATGCGCACGCTCCAGTTCTCTGGTGGCCGTTTCGACGGTTCACCAACGATGAGCCAGCAGGGTGAAAAGGTGAACGCCGCCTTCTTCCAGCAGTCATCGTTCGCAACTCACGCGCTTGCCACCGAGCGCAACGTTGTAAAAGTGACCCAAGCGGATGTGCCGCTGGAACTACTCGGTCCCTTAGGTTGCGGCATCCAGACCGGAGCGGGCGCTGTAATGAATGCAGTCAAGGCGCGTGCCGGTAGCTGTATTGCGATCATGGGCGCGGGGTCGGTGGGTTTGAGCGGTGTCATGGCTGCGCATCTGATCGGTTGCACGACCATCATTGCGGTCGACATTAACAAGGACCGGCTCGAGTTGGCGCGCGATGTTGGCGCGACTCATATCCTCGATGCGAGTGAAGGCGACACCGCTGCGCGGATCCGCGGGCTCACCAATGGTGGGGCGCACTATGCGCTCGAGACAGCAGGTACCGTCCAGTCATTCACCGACGCGATCGCGTGCCTAACGATGCGTGGTGTTTGCGGCATTGTTACGGTGCCCAACCATGGGGGTACCTTCGACTTCAGCGCACGGGATCTGCTAACCGGCGGAAGAACTGTGGTTGGCGTGTTGGAGGGGTCCAGCG
>Ga0114999_10010488_pt1 | contig 10027 bp, 10 predicted proteins | sample ArcticOcean_MG_C_3_FD_89820 | JGI IMG/M metagenome (GOLD analysis project Ga0114999, IMG submission 89820) | Marine microbial communities from western Arctic Ocean - ArcticOcean_MG_CB8_126 | ecosystem: Environmental > Aquatic > Marine > Oceanic | place: Arctic Ocean: Canada Basin | collected... | reverse complement strand
CTCGCGCTACGACGGGCGGGGCGCACGCGGCGAAGCTGCTGCGTCTGATTGAGGAAGGTGCCGTCTTTCTCGAGCCAATGGCTGGCCGGAATCAGCAGGTCCGCTGCGGTGGCTCCCGTCAGATCGTGGGCGGCAACAAAAACCACACCATCACGTTTGAGTGGTGGACGCCCGCCGGCCGGACCACCACCACACATCAGCAGTTGTCCCACCTGCTTCTCGGCGATCGCCATCTGCAGATCAGTCGTCGACCCAGCTTGAATGTTCGATCCCGCCAACAGGCGTTGAAGACCTGTCGCATTCGGTGCCGCACAGGCGCTGATCTTGAAGCCCCCCGGAAAGGATTGCTCCTGCGCCTCAGGTGGCGCCCACTGAAATAGCCGCGCGCGCCAGCCCTGCGCCGCCTCGATCAGGAGGAATGCCTCTTCGAGGGTCAGGAAGGGACTGAGCCAGACCGCCGATCGTGGCTGCATCAGGCGCCGTTTGAGTCTGTCGATGCTGACCTGCCAGGCGGTCTCAGGGTCAGGCGAAGGCGGTTCGGGAAGAGCGAGACGATCCTCGTGGTCTGCGTCAGATTCGTAGCGACCGTGATCACACATCCACCAACCATTGACCTGCTCGTCGTGTCTTGGCCGCAGACTTACGACACGCCCCTCGCCGTCGATGTCCGCACGAATGGCGCAGCCCGTGCCACAACCACCGCACACCGTGTCGACACTTCGCCGCGTCCAGGTCGGCGGCAGAAATGTCGATTCAGGATCAACCAATGCACCTGCTGGACACAAGTCGACGAGATTCCCCGCCATGGCATGGTCGACGCCTGTGGTGGCGGCAACAATATCGATGTCGCCACCACGACCCTGCATGGAAAGTTGCTGCGTGCCACTCACCTCGTGTTCAAAACGGGCACAGCGCCCACACTGAATGCAGCGTCCCGCGTCGAAGATGAGACGAGTGCCGAGTTGCACACGATCCGTCGCCCCCTGTAACTCATGAGGTTGTCTCTGCGGCCCGTGACCTGCCACGGCTTCCTGAAACTCACACTCACCCGCCGCCTCGCACGTTGGGCAATCCATCGCGTGTCGTTGTAGCAGTTGTGCCAATGCACGTGATCTGAGTTGCCGGCTGTCTTCATCTTCCACATGCAGCACCATTCCGGCGGACACACTGTGGTTGCAAGCTGTCACCACGTGTCGATCGGCTTGGGCATCCTCGACGTGCACAACGCAGCTACGACAGGTTGCAGGGCAACTCAAGCCGGGGTGATGGCATAGAGCAGGTACGACGATACCGTGGCGATGCAATGTCGTGAGCAGGCTCTCACCCGGCGTTGCGTCGCAGGCACGACCGTCGATCTCTATTTGGCAGATCTGCGTCATCAGAATCTCAGGTGGATACTGTCTGCGGTACGCAGTGGGCCATCATTCGTGCACGGCTCGGCACCGGGCGCCGCCTGCTGGCTGAGTTCGTCCGGGGCGATCTGCAGCAGGCCCTGGGTCATCTGCGCCGCAACCGTGGGATGCCCACAGATCGACAGCCCATCTGCCTCGGACGTGGCCAGTTCCTCAAGTCGTGCCTCGAAAGCAGGCAGGCCAACGCCCGCTACCCCTCCCTGCCGCAGTCGCCGCGATTGCTTGGCCAACCAAGCGGAGCCCTCCCGGCATCCGGGGCACTGACCGCAACTCAACTCAGCGGCATCTCTGAGCCATTTGGCCGCAAGTTCAATGGGCGCGACCGATTCGTCTGCGACGACGATCGTGCCACTGCCGAATGAACCCATCTGGGGTCCTCCACCCGGATGAGACCATGCAGCCGGATCGACGGCAGCGGACCAAATCGCCTCGCCCTTGAGAGCGGGTGCACCATCACAGAAGATGGCAAGTGATTCGCCGCCGGCGACTGTGCCCCCCGCGAGATCATCGATCACATCGCCAAAGGTCCCGGTGCCGATCTCGATCTCGAACAACCCCGGACGCCGCACGTGGCCACTGACACTGACGGCAACCGTTCCAGGAAAGTCCTTGCCGCCGAGCACGCGAAAAGCATCGGCACCACGGCTCAGGATGGATGGCAGGTAACCGAGCGTCGCGGCGCAGTGCACCAGGACTGACCCACCAAACAGCGTCGGCAAGGCATCAACGCCGAAGGCAGCCCGCGGCTCCGGCCTGGAGCACTCGATGAGATTTGGCAAAAGATGATCTCCACCGCGTGCCGGTAGAGGTCCTGGAACAGGGTGGACGTAAAAATTCACTGCGTGTCCCGATCGCCCAAGGGGGCGCCCGATCCAACCGGCTGCCTCTGCCTCGCCGAGAGCGTGTCCCAGCACTGTTCGAGCTCGACGCCAATCAGCGCGAATGCACAGATACACTTCATCAGCCGCAAGCGCATGTGCTGCGATCAACGCCCCTTCGATGAGGCGGTGGGGTAAGCGCTCGGCCAGCTTGCGATCGCGAAAACGACCTGCCTCCGACTCCGTCACATCCACAACGAGGGCACACACATCCTGCCCCGCTGCCTGACGCCATCGGGCGCCTCCATAGCCGCCATTGCGGCGATACACGTCCAGCGCGTCCGCATCGGGTCGTTCGACACCCTCCAGAAGCCATCGGCGTTCCTGCACTAGTCTCTACTCGCAGGCCGCTCAAGGCGTTTTGCCAGGGCATGGAGAGAGTCCTCATGCAGCCCACCGTAGAGCACGCCATGAACCTGGAGGGTGGGCGCCGAGGAGGAGGCGTTCTGACAAACAGAGGTGCACACCCTGTCCTGGCCCAGGCGCTCCTGCAGCAGGGAGCGGACCCAACTCGCGCCCATGAGGCGACAAGTGAGCCCATCACAGACAACGATGCTGTCGAGGTCGCGACCCAGTTCAGAAAATCCTGACAGCGCCCCCAGAACGATGGCCGATGACACCTCGCACGTATGCGCGATCCAGGCCGTGACATCGGCGTCGATGTCGACACCCTCATCGCGCAGCAAAGTCACCAAAGGCAGAATGGCGCCGCGCGGCTCCTTGTAGGCCTGCAGCACTTCGGTTAGCCGACTCTCCCCAATCGTTGCTCGCAGCCGCTCGGCGATGGCGGTGCGACTCATTGGTCCATCTCAGCGGCATTCAGGTTGATACTCGCAAGCAGATCGAACGCATCGTCGAAGCACTGCCCCATCAGCAATCGTGGTAGCAATTGATAGTGGTAATGTGATGGGGATCGCCAATGAATTTTTGATGGCTTGCCGCTGCCATCACTTTGCAGCAGAATCCCCAACTCACCCTCTGGTGCTTCGACGGCGACGAAGGCCTCGGCTCCGGGTTTTGGCTGCAGCCCATGCCCTTCCATCCACATCTCAAAGTGGTGGATCATCTGCGCCGTCGAGGCAGGTGTTTCGGGTGGTGCGATGCGTAGATCATCGATCTGCAGAGGTCCCTGGGATGCGGCCAGGGCTCGCTGCGCCAACAGTAGACTCTGCGCCATTTCATCGAGGCGGACTTCACACCGATCGACGACATCCCCCTCAGTGCGCACGGACAGATCAAAATCGAATTGGTCGTATGTCAGATACGGCGTGTGTCTTCGCACATCGATGGCCACACCTGATGCACGCGCCAGCGGCCCACTGAGCATGCGCTCGACAACGTCCCCCGGCTCCACGGCGCCAACCCCTGTCAGACGACGACGCCAACCCCGTCGACCGGACAGAGACTGCCTGGCCGTCTGGATCAGATGTGTCAGATGTTTCGTCACCGCCGTCAGGGCTGCCTCGGCCGGGTCTCGATCGATGAGGATCCTGCCTGGCAGGTAAATTCCCGTTGGCCGTCTACGACCACACACATCAACGAAGAGTTGTGCCAGCCGCTCACGGGCGTGGCGAGCTTCGTTGACCAGGGCCTCGTCGGCACAAGCCGCTGCCTGCAATACGAGCCACCCACAGTGTGCGTGCACCCGCTCCAGCTCAGCCATGAAGACTCGCGCGTGTTGTATCGCCTCCGGCGGGTCGATCTGCGCAAGGGCCTCAATGCCCAGCACCGTGGCCAGTGCGCAGGTATTTGGTGACTGCTCATTGAGTCCTTCTGCCAGGACCGGCAACTGCAGGTATGTGTGGTGCCGCGCCAGTTGTGCCAGGCCACAAGTCAGTGATCCAGCCTGCGTCGAAATGTCGACGATACGATCACCGTCAACGGCCACAGCCAGCTGCAGACGACGCCAGGTCGTCGTGCCCCCGTCCCCGAGGGACAGGAAGCCGGGCAGGTCGTTGCTGCGTGCCGATTCCCCTGGCAGGTGCGCCGATGATTGCACTGCCGATGATTGCACTGCCACCGCCCGCAAAGCGGGCCACCGATTCTGTAGCAGCGGCAGTGGATCGCCGTTGATGGCGAGCACATCATAGCCGTTAGCGCTGGCCAGAATAAGAATTGCCGTCGTGTCGTCGTCTGTCGAGTCGTCGTCTGTCGAGTCGTCGTCTGTCGAGTCGTCGTCTGTCGAGTCGTCGTCTACGAGACGCACCAGATCGACGAGACGCACGTCACCCGGATAGCGATCGGCCAGGACCGCAAGCAGTTCTGACGGCTCGATTCGCGGTGACACCGCGAGTTCCTGAGCAGAATTCTTTGTGGCGGACGTCATTGCTCGCCACGTGTATCCGCCTCAAGGACCTGGCGACGCCAGCCGTGACACAAACTGATGAGAAAGGCGCAGGCCAGAGCACCTCCCGCCAACAGATGAATCCGTGATGCCGCGTTATTCGTATGGAGCCAGAGCATACTCAGAGGCGCCCCGACGCCGATCAGCACAGCCGTCAGACGCGCAGCAGACAGGGACTCACCAGCAGCCACAAACACACGCCGCGACGCAGCCGGATCGGTTGCCGACGCATTTGTTGCAGAAGAGGTGGCAGTGTCAGAGGAGGGCGCCGCGTTCTTGTTGGCAAACAGACGCGCGGCCAGAACGATCATCAGGCAGATCGCCGCCCAGAAAGCGACGATGCTGAAAAAGAAGGAGGAAACGTTCACTGCACCGCTCCTCGCGTCGTACTGCTACACGGCGGCAGACTCGCGGGCCGGAGTGGCCGGCGAATTCGTCTCCATCAACTCAGGCACGAAAATACGATCGGAATCGTCATCGAAATCGCCGGCACGGCCATCGTCGTCCTGCCCACACGATTCACCAGGCTTGGCGCCGCACTCGCACATGGGCTCGCCGAAGCTGTCCTGCATATTGGCCAGACCACCACAAGACCCGGCAATGCGGCGATCACTGACGATGACACCAATCGCCATACCGCCCATGACCAAGCCAAAAGCCACCAATGCTGCTATGAAAATTGTGGCATCCATGATCAGGAACCGAAATCGTCGAAGCGGATCATCTCTTCTTCGACGCCAAGATCATCCAGCATCTTCAGCACCGCCTGCAACATCAGCGGTGGACCACACAGGTAGTATTCAATGTCTTCCGGTGCGGCATGTTTGCTGAGATACTCTTCGAGCACGACCTGGTGAATGAAGCCCTTGTGCCCTGTCCAGTTGTCCTCAGGAAGAGGTTCCGACATGGCCACATGGAACTTGAAGTTCGGGAATTTTTCTTCGATGTCCTCGAAGTGATCCTGGTAAAACAGTTCCTTGCTCGACCGTGCGCCATACCAGTAGGAAACCTTGCGACTTGTGCCTTGGGTATGAAACAGGTGGAACAGATGGGAGCGCAGTGGCGCCATTCCGGCGCCCCCGCCGATGTAGCACATCTCCCGTGCCGTTTCCTGCACGTAAAACTCACCGTACGGGCCCGAAATCGTGACCTTGTCACCAGGCTTGAGGCTGAAGACATACGACGAAGCCAGACCTGGATTCACCTTCGCCCAGCCACCGATCGAGCGGTCGAATGGTGGCGCCGCGATGCGGATGTTCAGCATGACGATGTCACCCTCGGCAGGATGATTGCCCATCGAATAGGCGCGGACCACTGTCTCCGGGTTCTTCGTCTGCAGATCCCACATCTTGAAATGATCCCAGTCCGAATGGAAGCGCTCTTCGATGTCGAAGTCACGGAAATCACACTCGAAGGGCGGCACTTCGATCTGAATGAAGCCACCCGACTGGAAGTCTAGGGTCTCCCCTTCAGGCAACTTGACGATGAATTCCTTGATGAAGGTCGCCACATTGTGATTGGAGACAACCTCACACTCCATCTTGCGGACAGAGAAGACCTCGGGCGGCACTTCGATCTGCATATCCTGCTTGACCGCAACCTGACAGGAGAGGCGCTCGCCCTCCTTCTCTTCTTTGCGGCTGATATGCTCTTGCTCGGTGGGCAGAATGTCACCACCGCCGTCATGAATCTTGACCCGGCACTGGGCGCATGTGCCACCACCGCCGCAGGCGGAGGACACGAAGATGCCCTGATCAGCCAGTACGTTGAGCAGCTTACCGCCTGCTTCGGTCGTGATCGTGCGCTCGCCATTAATATTGATATTCACGTCGCCGGAAGCGACGAGTCGGGAGCGAGCGGCGAGGATCACGGCGACCAGAATCAGCACCACCCCGGTGAACATCCCCACGCCGCCAATGACTTCAGTCATGGATCTTGATCTCGCTTAGAGCTGGATGCCGGAGAAGGCCATGAATGCCATAGCCATGAGACCGACGGTCATGAAGGTGATCCCCAGGCCACGCAGACCATGAGGCACATCGCTGTAACGCATTTTCTCACGAATACCGGCGAGGGCGACAATAGCCAGGGCCCAACCCAGGCCGGATCCCAAACCGTATACGACGCTCTCACCGAAGCCGTAGTCGCGCTCAACCATGAATAGTGATCCACCCAGGATGGCGCAGTTTACGGTGATCAGCGGCAGAAAAATGCCCAGAGCGTTGTAAAGGGAGGGCACATACTTATCGAGGAACATCTCCAGAATCTGCACACTCGCCGCAATGACCCCGATATAGCTGATCAAACCAACAAACGTGAGATCCACACCGCCGAGGCCGATCGCAGCCAGCGCCTCTTCACGAAGCAAGTGACGGTAGACCAGATTGTTCAGTGGTACGGTAATCACTTGCACAACGATGACGGCGACGCCCAGGCCAAAGGCCGTGCTAACCCTCTTCGACACGGCCAGGAAGGTGCACATGCCGAGGAAAAAGGCGAGGGCAATATTCTCGACGAAGACGGCCTTAACGAAGAGACTTAAGTAAGCTTCCATCGTCTAGGCCTCCTCGATCTGCTCAGTCTTAAAAGACCGCAGAACCCAGATGAACCCACCGATGATGAAGAAGGCACTCGGCGGCAGTAGCATGAGGCCATTCGGCTCGTACCAACCACCGACATTCGCCAGTCTGAAGATCTCTACACCGAAAAATCTCCCTGAACCGAACAATTCTCGCAGCACGGCGACAACAAGCAGGATCAGGCCGTAGCCAATACCATTGCCCATCCCGTCCAGCATGCTCGCGCCGACACTCTCCTTCATGGCGAAGGCCTCAGCCCGTCCCATGACGATGCAGTTGGTGATGATCAGACCAACGAAGACCGACAATTGCTTGCTGATATCGAAGGCGTAGGCACGGAGCCCCTGATCGACGACGATCACCAGAGAGGCGATGATCGTCATCTGCACGATAATGCGAATGTTTGTTGGAATGTGCTTACGAATGAGGCTAACGGCGCCGTTGGAGAAAGTGGTCACAAAGATGACCGCCAACGACATAACCACTGCCGTCTCCATCTTGCTGGTCACAGCCAGGGCCGAACAGATCCCGAGGATCTGCAGGGCGATCGGGTTCTCATCGAACACCGGTCTCAGTAGTGTGTCCCGGGCCTTACCCATGACTAGCTCATTCCCCCCTCAGAGCGTAGACGCTTCAGATAAGGACCGTAGCCCTCATCGCTCAGCCAATAGTGCAGCATGTCGTGTACACCGCGTGAAGTGATGGTCGCACCAGACAATCCGTCGACTTGCGAACTGGCCATCGGCGACGATGGATCGACGGCACCGCGCATGACTTGGATGCTGATGTTGCCATCCGCGTCGAAGGCCTGCTTGCCATTCCACAGTGCTTTCCACGCCGGATTGTCGACCTCGCCACCCAGACCGGGTGTCTCACCGTGCTGGTAGTAGACGAGGGAGCGAATCGTCGTCAGGTCATCTCGATCAAGAGCAAGAAATCCATACAGCGTCGACCAGAGGCCTTTGCCGTAGAGGGGCAACACGACCTTGTCGACCTCTCCACGTTTCCGCACCAGATAGACCGGGATGAAACGCGAACGCCGTTTGATGCCTGCCCGATCCTGGGCCGCGTCGATGGCGGCACCGAGTTCGTCATCCTTGGCAGCTCTGACGAAGTCGAAGGTACCCGGATCTATGTCGTCCATGTACTGACCGGACTGCAGTTCGACAACGCGCGCCTCAATCTGTTCAAACAGAGCCGCCACCTCGGCGCCCTCTTCATACAGACCTGCCGCATACAGGATGTTCTTCTTCTTGTCCTCAAGCTTGTTGGCAACCTGCGTCGGCTTAAGCACCACAGCCGCAGCGGACACCAGCACAGAGCACACAACACACAGGGCAAAGGCAACGAAGAAGGTCTTGCCCATTGTTTCTTTGGCCATCAGATATTCCTAAACGTCCATGCGGCCTAAAGGGCCGTCCGCAACGCACGGCGACGCACGTTGGCTTGCACGACGAGATAGTCGAAGACGGGGGCGAACACGTTGCCGAAGAGGATGGCGAGCATCACGCCTTCAGGAAACGCCGGATTCACGACACGAATCAAGATCGTCATAACTCCGATGAGACCACCGAAGAGCCACTTGCCAAGATGGGTGAACGATGCGGAGACTGGGTCGGTGGCCATGAAAACACAGCCGAAGGCATAACCACCCAACAGCAGATGCCACATTGGATCCACGGCGAACATGCTGTTCGTCGTGCTATCGACCATGTGCAGCAGCGCACCGAGGCCTACCGTGGCAATGGTCATGCTTAACATGATCCGCCATGAACCGATGCCGGAGCCAATCAGAACCGCCGCACCCATGAGACAGGCCAACACCGACGTTTCGCCCATGGAACCAGGAATCGTGCCAAGAAAGGCCTGCATCTTCGTCATCGAACCGGTCAGGGCCGCAATGCCATCTGCGGGAACCATGCCGAGAGGCGTCGCCTTGGAGTACCCATCGATGGCGACCCAGACCTTGTCTCCACTGATCTGTGCGGGATAGGCAAAATACAGGAAGGCACGCGCTGTCAGCGCAGGATTGAGGAAATTCTTCCCTGTGCCGCCAAAGATCTCCTTGCCAATGACCACACCGAAGCTGATACCCACCGCAACCTGCCACAGAGGAATCGTCGGCGGCAGGGTCAGGGGAAACAGGATACCCGTGACGAGGAATCCTTCATTGACCTCGTGACCGCGAATACTGGCGAAGACGGTTTCCCAGAAACCACCGACAATATTGCAGACGAGGAAAACAGGCACGAAGAACAACGAACCGTGGACGAGGTTCGCTACCAGGCTCGTGGGATCGTAGCCGAAGCCAAAGATGTCGATGATGACACCACGCCAGCCGTCGGCAGAATCCATGCCCAGATGGGCCATCGCCAGATTCGCCTGATAACCCGTATTCCACATGGCCATGAAAATGCATGGGGTCAACCCCACAGCGACGGTGATCATCAACCGCTTCAGGTCGATTCCATCACGTACATGTGAGGCGTTCTGGGTAACATCCGCCGGTGTGAATAGGAAGGTGTCGATCAGCTCGTAGATCGGAAACAGCTTCTCGAGCTTGCCACCGTGCGTGAAATGCGGTTCAGCCGCATCCAGCAGTTGTCGCAAAACCTTCATTTTGACGCGTATCCCCTGATGTCAGCAGTACTGATGTCTGGAGCGAACGAGTGCTTCAGGTCAGCCACTCAGAACTCCTTCTCGATAATTTCGAGATTGCTGCGTAGCAGCGGACCATAGTCGGTCTTGCCAGGACACACGAAGGTGCACAGGCTCAGATCCTCTTCGTCCAGTTCAAGACAACCCAATTGCATG
>Ga0114999_10010486_pt1 | contig 10028 bp, 10 predicted proteins | sample ArcticOcean_MG_C_3_FD_89820 | JGI IMG/M metagenome (GOLD analysis project Ga0114999, IMG submission 89820) | Marine microbial communities from western Arctic Ocean - ArcticOcean_MG_CB8_126 | ecosystem: Environmental > Aquatic > Marine > Oceanic | place: Arctic Ocean: Canada Basin | collected... | reverse complement strand
TGTTATGAAGATAAACTTCTTGTACTAATTTCATTATTTGTTTGCTGTATAAAATCATCAAGTGCTAATGATCCTAAATCACCTTTAAACTTTCTTCTAACTGAAATAGTGTTATCATTGACTTCATTTTCACCTATAATAACCATAATAGGAATTTTATTAAGTTCAGCATCTCTGATTTTCGCACCCATCTTTTCATTACGTGAATCCATCTTTACTCTAACACTACTGTCCTTAAGCTTATTATACACAGTGGTTGCATAATCATTAAACTTATCTGAAATAGGAATTATAACCATTTGTACTGGTGTTAACCATAATGGAAAATTACCTGCAAAATGTTCAATTAAGAACCCAATAAATCTCTCGTGTGTACCAAGAGGTGCACGATGAATACATAAAGGCGTCTGTGATTGATTGTTCTTATCAATATAGGTTAAGCCAAATTTTTCTGGAATAGCAAAATCAACTTGATTTGTAGCAAGTGTAAATTCTCTACCAATAGCACTCCAAACTTGTACATCTATTTTTGGACCATAGAATGCAGCTTCACCTGGAATTTCAACAAAATTTAGCGCTCCATCTTCCAATGCTTCACGTACGAGGTTTTCTGTCTTAATCCAAAGTTCAGGCTCATTAACATACTTTTCACCCAATTTATCTTTATCATGCAGACTTAAACGCATTTCATATTTTTCTATTCCAAATATTTCAAAATATTTTAAATACATATTACATACAGCTAAAAATTCCTCTTTAAATTGTTCTTCGCTACAATAAATATGAGCATCATTCATCTGCATACTACGAACACGCATCAAACCAAAGAGCTGGCCTGATTTTTCATATCTATAGCAAGTACCATATTCACATAATCTAATAGGAAGTTCTTTATAAGTTCTTGGAAAACTTGCATAAATTTTATGATGATGGGGACAATTCATAGGTTTTAGATAGTACTCATTACCATCAATATCCATAGCAGGAAACATACTATCCTTATAGTGTGATAGATGACCTGATTTTTCATATAAAGAACCCTTCGTAATATGAGGAGTTTTAACACGATCATACCCAGCTTTTTCTTCTGTTTCTTTTGCAAGTTTTTCAATTTCTTCTATAAGCACTGAACCATTTGGTAGCCATAGAGGAAGACCCGGGCCTACTTCTTCATCAAAAGTAAATAGCTTCATTTCTTTCCCGATTTTTCTATGATCTCTCTTTTTGGCTTCTCTAAGCATATTTAGATAAGTACGAAGTTCTTTGTCATTTCTCCATGCAGTTCCATAAATTCTCGTAAGCATCTCATTATTTTCATTACCGCGCCAATATGCACCTGCAACTTTCATCAATTTAAAAGATTTACCAACATGTTTAGTAGATGGCAAGTGTGGACCTCTGCAAAGGTCCATCCAATTACCTTGTTTATAAATTGTAACTTCTTCTGATTCTGGAAAATCTTTTATTATTTCTGTTTTATATGCTTCGCCAATATCAGAAAAATGTTTGATGGCTCTATCTCTATCCCATATCTCTCTAGTAAAGGGTGTATCCGCATCAATAATTTCATGCATTTTTTTTTCAATAATTTCTAAATCATCAAGTGTAAATGGTTTTTCTCTTGAAAAGTCATAATAAAAACCATTCTCGATTGCAGGACCAATAGTTACTTGTGTATCTGAAAATAATTTTTGTACAGCCTCAGCCATAACGTGTGCACAATCATGACGAATAAGATCGAGAGCTTCATCTGCAGCACGTTTAAGAATACTAATTTTTCCATCTTTATTTATAGGATATAAGAGGTCTCTGGTAATATCATCAAATACAACTGCTATAGCTTGATCCGCAAGCGCAGGAGAGATATTATTGGCTATTTGATATCCAGTGATTCCTTTATCAAAATCCTTTGTATTTCCATCAGGAAAAGTTATTGTGACTTTATTGCTCATGATTTTGGGATTATGTTATATTTTTTAAATTAACTAGGATTATCATTAAGGAACTTAGAGAATTTTTTAATTCTAATTCAAAAGATTTGATTCTTTTTCGATAAATAATCTTATTGTATTTATTTTTACCAATATCTTTTAGTTTATTATATTTATCTTCTAAAGTTTGCCATGACTCAATATTCCTAAATGCATTGTTGGTAATTTTTATTATTTTTTTATTTATAATTCGATTAATAGTATTTTTTTTTGAAAGATTGGTTATCCTTGCATTTATATTTTCAATTCGTGCTCTAAATATTTGATGGGAAGAGACCCTTCTTAAATTATATGTAATTTTAAAATAAGAGAGAAACTTAATGATCCATTTGCTTGGATCGAAATTGTACCATTTTATACCATTTCTATAATCCCATTGAAATTTATGATGATAATTATGATACCCCTCACCAAAAGTAAAGAAAGCCATATACCAAGAATCTCGCGCTGTAGTATTTAAATCATATTTTCGATTACCTATATAATGGCATAATGAATTTATAAAAAAAGTAAAATGATGCACAGCAACAACTCTTACAATACCGCCCCATAATAACCCGCCAATAGGTCTTCCAAATGTCAGGCCTAGTAAAAAGGGAGCAATAAAACATAATAATATAGCTAAGGGCCAATAATGCTTTGTTTGAAAACTAACAGCACTTTTTTTCGTGAGATCGGAGACACCTTTTATACTATCATCACCTTTCTTTATAATCCATCCAATGTGAGCGTGAAAAAATCCTTCTGTAATGCTATAAGGATCAGCAGCAGTATCTAATTTCTTATGATGTTTCCTATGGTCTGAACACCAATTAATAATTTTATTTTGAAGGCCCATAGTTCCACAAAACATTAATAACCATTCTACAATAGAATAGGTACGAAACGTTTTGTGAGAAAAATATCTATGATAACCAATAGTTATACCCATACCAGCGAATATCCAGCCTACAAAAAAAATTAGAATTTCTTGCCAAACGATTCCATTATTATAAATGTAATATGGAAAATATGTAATAGTTAAAAGATTAAGTATAAATAATGAAAGAAATATTGGAATATCATATTTATCTAAAAATTTATTTTTAAACATAATTAATGTTAACAATACGTAGATTTATTTCCTATAATAAGGTATTTAAAAGAAGGAAGCCTCATAAGGGAAGCTTTCTAAGTATTGTACTATATTTAGATTATTAAATAGTTCTAACTATTTTGGTACTATATTTTTTGCAGCAGGACCTTTTTCACTTTCAGCCACTTCATATTCTACTTCTTGTCCATCTTTAAGCGTTTTATAACCGTCCATTTGAATTTCATTCATATGACAAAATAAATCTTTGCCACCATCTGAAGGTTCTATGAACCCATACCCCTTTGCATTATTAAACCACTTAACGGTACCTTTTTTTACTTCACTCATTATTATTTCCTTACTATTTTAAAAAAAAAATTAAAAGGGATTACCTCTTAATAAAACGAACTACAGAACTGCCTAATCTACAATAAGTTATTTATCAGAAAAACATCTATTTAAAAAAAAACTAACGAATAAATATATTTTTTTAGCATCGAAAAACATTCTTTAAATTTTATTTATTTGAGATGTTATATTTATTATTAATGAACTATAATTAATATAATGTAATTAGTTTTTCAACTTAAAAAATTTACAAAGTGTTACAGCTTTATAAGATAAAAAAAGCTGTAATCTTTCTATACTATAATAGTATTTATGATATGGGAATTAAATATTTTAATTATTTTATTAGCTCCTCCTAAACAAGCAAATTATTATATATTAAATACATTTGATTCCCCTATCATATCCTGTTTAAAATTGTCTAAGACTGTATTAAGAACTTATACCCTATTAACTAAAACCTCTTTATTGATATCGGATTTTCTTCATTATCATAAGATAGTATTCCATTTACTATAATAACAATATCTAGAATATATTATTTCAAATATTACTAAAAATACCTTGTTTAACTTATCGTTATACATTAAATTATATATGTTTTATATTAATTATTTATCGTTATAATATAATATGTTTAAAAATGGCTATTATTACCAATATAGATGTGATGCTCGCAAAACGTAAAATGTCCGTTACTGAATTAGCAAATAAAGTTGGGATTAGCATAGTCAACTTATCTAGGATTAAAAATGGGAATGTCAAAGGAATTAGATATTCAACGCTTAATAGAATATGCAAAGTACTAGAATGCAAACCTGGAGACATATTAGACTATGATGAAAAATAAATATAGAACTATCATCCAATCCGCACATGAGTAAAAGTAAATGATTAGGAATAGTTGGTGCTCCTCACACTATTCCTAATCATGTTTGGAGTAAAGATTTGCTTAAACGAGCTTTAAAAAATATGGGCATACTCAAAATGAATCATCGAGTTATCATTTATTATATATGAAGAAGAAATTTTAGGTATATAACCTAGTCCGATACTTGAACTATTACTTGAAATTTGATTAATATAATATCCCATTAACCAAAATTGGCCATTAAAAGATATAGTATTTTCTATAAGATTTACTTGCAAAAGTAAAACTGGATTATTGTATTTTTTTTATAATCCAATCAATGGATTATAAAGAATGAAGGCAAAATATTAGAATAATGTAAATAATTTAAAAATCTAATAATTTCAAAAAATAGGATAAAACCAAATGATTCAAGCAATACTCTCTCAACATTATTAATTGTAATATCTATCTTAGAACCTTTTTTAGATTTTTTAAATAAGAAAAAATTTGGGATAATTTTAGGAGTTCTATTATAATAATCAAGGTATTCATCTTTATGTATTTTTAGTAATTTTTCTTCTTCATGTTTTATCGTTCTTGGATAAATTAAAATCCAAATCAATAAAGCCATACCAACTACAATTATAGACTTAATCACAAAACAATAACCTAATAAAAGTAAAAAGCTGAAGAAATAAAGAGGATTTCTACTTAATGAATAAATACCTGCTATAATAAGAGTATTAGTTTTATTACCTTCGATATAGAGGGATGACCATATTCTACCAAAAATTCCTATTAAAACTAAAATAAAACCTATCAATTCAAAAATATTATAAACAAAACTATCGGGAATAATATTATTTTCTGATATTATTAAAATAATTATTATAGCAAGTAATAATGCTTTGGATAATAACAGTCTATATTTTGCAAAAATATGATTCATAATCAAAAAATTAATTTAAAATAATATTTACAAGATTAACAATATCTAAAATATTAATAACACCATCAATGTTCATATCAGCCAAATCATTAAAATCATCATTATTTAAAATAATATTTATCATTAAAATCACATCCAAAATATTAATAAGACTATCTTGATTAAGATCCCCTAAAGAAAGTAAACAATTTTGATCTTGCCATATTCTTAAAAACAAATCATCAAAATAACTATCATTATCATCACCAGCATATCGCGTTCCCATTAAAATCATCTGAATTGACCGTGTACCAACTGGAATTTGATATTCATTTGAAAATAATGTCCAAAAGGCATTATAGGTTCCAATATTATCAGTTCTATCAATTTCATAACCATTCTCATCAATAAATGCAATAGCCATTTCGGGATAATCTGAACCACCCCAATCTGATAAATAACCTCCATAATTAATATAAGATAAGTCTTGATCTATACATTCTATATAGTCTGATACATTGATTTCCTGATATGCTTCTGCGTAGGTTGCCGTATTACAAAGTGCTCCGACAATAAAATAATAATTTCCGCTGTGAGGCTCAACTCCATCACACACATAAGCTTCTAGTGACTCCATATATCCTTCTGTCACGGTCCATCCTAGTAGAGTCCCTGCATCAGCTCCTGAATTAATCAGTATATTATCAGAATATTGAGACTCACTCGTTTCAAATAAAAGAGGAACAGACCACTCACTCCAACCTAAGCTACTATCCCTATATCTAACAGACCAGCAATAATCAGTATTTGAACTAAGAGATGAGGAAACATAAAATTCTGTAAGTTCAACAGATTCCTGCATATTTTCATTGTTGTACCAATTTTCCATATTAATAAATTTGCTTACAATAGGTGTCAATGATAAATCGCAATTTTGATATATTTCCCATTGTGCTGCCATAGCAAAATCTCCATCAATATCTGAGAAGCCACTTGCACTTAATATAATAGCATCAGGGTTTTCTAAATCATTCGGAGAAATCCCATAGGGTTGATCTGGCATATTATTATTCAAACGAATTGTAATTTCATCACGCTGTTCATTATCTCTATATGTATATGCATTCCCTCTACTAATTCGCTTAAGAATAAACTGAGGATTTTCTCCTGCTTCTACATCAACTATTACAAATCCCCACTCATCTTGGGTAACAGTAAATTCATCATAATCTGCCTGGGGCCACTCTCCCCAGTAATCAATGGCACCTCCAGCCGTGGCAACATTCACCCAAAGGTGGTCGTGGTCCTTAGATTGTCCTCTTGAATAACCATGGGTATGTCCAAAAAAATGAATACTTGGTTTTCCACACTCATCTGAAAAGTTTTCCATGCGTTCAATGACATCTCCTGTGTAGTTACTCTCCCCTGGGGTCCATAACTCTGATTTAAAGGGGTGGTGCAACTGTGCAAAAACAAAATCAATATTATCATCATAGCATGCATCCTGAAGAACCGCTTCAAGCCAATCAAGCTGTGTCTGGATCTGATATCCACCATTGGAGTCAAGACCAATCAGGCGAAGATTGGAGTAATCGGTGTAGTACCAGTGTTCTTCATAGCCTGGGGTGCCATTATCTGGGAGATGGAAATAATTATTAAAATATTCTGTATTTTGCTCATGATTTCCAAATACAGGATACAGTGGCACATGGGAAAATAAATCTTCTGATGGTCCAAAAAAATGATCTTGCCATTGATAATAAGAGGTTCCAGTAACAACAAGATCTCCTGTTACAAGTACCATGGCAAGCTCTGCTGCAATATCATCACTATGCTCTTCTGATAGATAGCCAATCACACCATCATGAATCACTTCATTAAATTTATTTGGATTGGAATTATCTCTCTGCATATCGCTCATGGCCACAATGCGAAACGAGGCCTCAGAGGATGGATCAGGGGGTGTAATAAAATTATATAAATCTGAATAAGATTCATAATCACCAATAACAACTCGATAATAATAACGAGTATCCGGCATGAGATTTTCAAGCTCTACTGTATGAATTTTTGAATTGCCATAATTACTAAATGATGAACCTGTAGTGGCTTCAGAAAGGAAAACATACATTCCCCATTCAACAATACTTTGAGAATCTGAATCAGTTTCCCAAAGTATACACATTGAACTCGGAGTGGCATTTTGTAAATAAGGATCTACTACTAAGTTAACAGGAAATAATATACAAATTAAAATACCTGGTATGATTTTTTTTAAAAAAAAAATCATACAATTAAATCTATCAATTGGACTATATCCAATATATTAATAATTCCATTATTATCCATATCTACTAATTGATTATAACCATTATTTAATATCAAGTTTACAGATTGAACAATATCCAGTATATCGATATTATTATCTTGGTTAATATCTCCTAATTCTATAGGATCTAATTGATTGTATAGAAAATTATAAGCATTATTTTTAATTTGTGTATAATAATCATTTGGGCCACCAAACCAACTACCGTTTAGAGTTCCCCAATATTCATGAAATGCATTATTCCCTACATAAAGTTGATTCTCAATATCAAGTTCATTTAATCTATCATGAATTAAACTAGACCCATACACTACAGGCAATGTAATATTAATTGTAAATGGAAAGCCTGATCCCATAGGGACAATAGGATCCAAACTTCCATGAAACATTAATGTTGGGATATTATCTTCAATATCTATCCAGTCTAAATCACCTACAGCGCCCCAACAACTGACTAATGCATTGGGCTTATTATCATGAGAGTATGTATTGCCCGTACAATCCATACATCCCAAATCAGGATCACTGGATCCACCAAATGTTGATTCAGGCCTTTCGTCATCTTGAGAATAAGCTAAATGCAATCCAATAAAAGAGCCTGCACTTGAACCCCAAATAAAAATCTTATTTGGATCAATATTATATTCTTCATGAAATTCTCGAAGATATCTTATAGCTGCACTTGCATCTTGAACTCCTCTATAAACAGCTCTTTCACCACTATATGAACTTAATATATTTAAACCAAGTCTATATTCCATACTAACCGATACATAGCCTCTTTTTGCTGAGGCAATCGATAAATCAACCATATCATCTGCTTCATTACTTCCTAAAAAGAAAGATCCTGAATGAAGGAAAATAATCACAGGTCTACTTGTTAAGGTATCTCCCATAGGTTCATATATATCCATATCTAAATCAATATTTTGGGTATTCCATTCAAATAAAAATATAAATGGTAAATCAGGAGCATTACCATAAATAACATCTTCAGTTTTAATTACTTCATCAAAAACTTCATCAAGATAACGTATGTCTTGAGAAAATAATAATGAAAGTAAAATAATTATAATTATTTTTATCTTCATATTTTTATAACTGATTTCATAGTCTAATTATACAATACCATTAAAGAGAATATCAACTAATTCTACTAAAATACCAAAGATAATCCAAATAGGGAAATGAATGAAACTAATAATTCCTTTCCAATGTTTATTATTAGATAGGTATCTATAGTCCCAAATTCTAATTCCTATTTTACTCGCTGGATACCCTACCAAGATTTCAATTAGCCATATCCATAGAGGATATGATAAATATCTTATAAAATCATTGGGAATAATTTGTTGGATTACATCAAAACCATAAGTTAATCCTAGTGAATAAAGGGGGAACATCCAAAGAGATGTATGACCTTTTAAATTAAAATCTCTCTTTGAAAATAAATCAACTATAGCTGTAAAAAATATTTCTATGATTAAACCAAATATTCCCCAAAATAATAATTGATTGATTTGCAAATCAGCCTCTTAATTTTCTAATTATATCAAATAAAAACTTATAAGTCAAAAGGATATGGTAATAATTCTTTAATGTAATGTGTTTTATACTTCTCTCCATTAGAATCAGATATATATATAGGTATATCACCTAAATACTCATAGATTATTTGTCTACATGACCCGCAAGGCCTAGCCCCCGTATTAGAGACAATAGCGATTGCTTTGAAATTTTTAATTCCCTGAGATAATGCTGAATAAATAGCAACTCTTTCAGCACATAATGTACTTGGATACACTGCTGATTCAATATTGCATCCATATATAATTTTATCATCATCACATAATAATGCACATCCAACAGGATAATTACTGTATTTTGATTGAGAATTCCCTTGGGCCTTAATTGCATGTTCTATTAAATCCATAGGTTCCATTTTAGTTGATGATTTATTACTCATTTTTAAAGCTCTTATTTAATGATGGTGATGATGATCTTTCAAATCAATCTTTTGTGGTTCAATATGATGGTGCCCATGATCTGTAAAAAAACCGTTTAACTGATAAATTAATAGGAATATACCCGCAATAATTAAACCCCAATTAGAAAATTTTGAAATTTTATTAAAGAATTTTCCTCTTACCATTAATAACAATGGAAATACTATTAAGAGAACTGCAATTTGGCCTAATTCTACACCCACATTAAATGACAATATTTGATATAAAGATAAATCAATATGATGTTCTAATGCTATCTCTTGTAATTTTGTCGATAAACCAAACCCATGTATCAAACCAAATACAAACACTATAGAGATTAAATTGGGCGGATTGATAGAAAACCATTTTTTGAAGCCATCTAAATTTTCAAAGCCTTTATAAATAACACTAAATGCAATAACAGCATCAATTAAATAGGCGTTAGCCGTAATACCAAAGAAGGTAGCAAAAATAAGAGTTATACAATGAGCAATTGTAAAAGCAGTAATAAATTTA
>Ga0114999_10010482_pt1 | contig 10030 bp, 8 predicted proteins | sample ArcticOcean_MG_C_3_FD_89820 | JGI IMG/M metagenome (GOLD analysis project Ga0114999, IMG submission 89820) | Marine microbial communities from western Arctic Ocean - ArcticOcean_MG_CB8_126 | ecosystem: Environmental > Aquatic > Marine > Oceanic | place: Arctic Ocean: Canada Basin | collected... | reverse complement strand
TACCACGAGGCCGGGTACGACTTCCACCAGTTCGACGATAGCGGCGCTCACGGCCACGATGGAAGTTAAAACCTTCATGCAGGAGCAGTTGTGAAAGGCTTGATGCAGGCCGTTGCCCTTATGCTGGTAGTGCTGGCCGCTATCCTGGGCTGGCGTATTGTTTCGGTGGTCAGCATCCAGCCACCGCTTTTCAGCCAGGAACCTGTTCAGCTGCGCGGAGAGTCTTTGCGGCCCGCTCCCACGGGCTCTGCAGCCACCGGCCCGGTAATAAAGGCTATACTGGACGGCAACCTGTTTGAGACCGAGAGAGGCTACCGGGAAGATATTATCGAAGTGGAGACCCAGGTCGCTCTTCCACCCCCCACGAACATCGTTTTGAACGGCGTAATTTCGATTTCAGGCCAGCCGGTGGCGATTATGAACGACACCAAGTTAGGCAATGCGCAGCTTTCTGTCAGCAAGGGTGATATGATCGGGGATTACGAGGTCGGTGAGGTCATGCCCAACGGGGTGATTCTCCTCGGAGCGGGGGGGCAGCAGTTTTCCGTGGGGTTACAGGTTCGTAAGGGTCCAGGGGTGAGAGCGCGCACGCGTGCGGCTGCGGCGCGTCCCACTACTCGCGCTACCAGCACCAGCCGGGCGACCACCGCAGCTGAACGGGCATCGACCGCTTCGGCAAGGGCGGCGAGGGCGGCGGCAACCAGGCCGCCGACCGCCGCCAGGACAGGCGTTTCAAGGTCGATACCGAGAGGAAGACCAGCCGGTGCTGGCGAGGTCGAGAAACCCGAGACGGTAACCTCGAGTGCGGCCCAGGCTCGCTTGGAGGCTCTCAAGCGCCTGCGGCAGGCAGCAACCCAGGCCAGGTAAAGAGTGATGTATACTAAATCGTCCTACTGGGTACGCTTTTCCCAAAAAACGCTGTTGGTCATTACGGCTGCTTGCCTGCTAGCGATCGTCTTTCATGCACCCGCCGCTTTTGCAGAGAAACTCCCGGGCGTGGGTGATGAGATGCCGGACGCCACGCAGAAGCGTCCTGTCCAGGTCGAGAGCGGAGACCTCAGCCACGCGGCCAAGCTCGGCCGGTTCGTGGAGTCGGAGTACAAGCGCAAGCACGAGGAGCAGGGTGGCGAGGCAGTGAAGTCGGCGCCGGTCCCGGTCCAGCCGGTCGCAGCAACGGTTCTTACCTCCGTCGGGGATTATCTCAGCGTCGGAGAAGCCGACGCCGAATCGGTGGTGCTCAACTTTGAGGGCGCAGACATACGCGAAGTCATCTTCGCCTTGGCCAGCTCGCTGGGTATCAACTACTGGATTGATCCGCGCGTGGCCGGCCAGGTAACGGTCCGTACCACGGGTCGCATTTCGCGTGACGACCTCATGCCGGTTTTTCACCAGGTGCTGCGCAACAACGGTTTTGTGGCGGTACTCGAAGGTGACATTCACTCGATAGTACCGGCCGAAGAAGGCCGCACGCGCGTGCAGGCCGGAAAGGATACCGAACAGGGCGGTTTCGTGATGGAGCTGATCAAGGTCCGCCACGTCAACGCCGAAGAGCTGGTCACAGTACTGCAGCCCTTCGTGTCGCCCGGCGGTGACGTTGTGGCCTACCCACGCAGCAACCTGGTGATAATTACAGAGTTGGCTTCGCGGGTCGACCGTTTGCTCGAGCTGCTGGGCACGTTCGACACCGACACCTTCGGCGACCTGAGCGCTCGCATATACCACGTAGAGCACGCGTCACTCGAAGAAGTAGCCGAGGAACTCTGGGCTGTGCTGGAGAGCTACCAGGTTTCGAGTACGGGTGCTGGCGTGTACATTATCCCACTGCTTCGACTCAACTCGCTGGCGGTGATCGCTTTCGATCCGTCGATCTTTGTCAACGTTGAACTGTGGCTTGGCCTGCTCGACGTCCCCGCGGAGGGCGGCTCCATCCGCCAGGTGCACGTCTACCATGTAGAGAACACCAAGGCTGTTGACCTGTCGGATATTCTCAACGACATTTTTTCCGAAGAGGGCGGTCAGGGAGGCAAGCGGCGCTCGCGTTCCGGTGAGCTGGCCGAGGCCAACGCCGGCCTCGGGGCCGGGCTCGGGTCGTCGGCCCAATCGCGGCAGGCGAGGGGCGGGGACCGGCGTGGCGCCACCCAGCGTGGTGCCTCGCGCAGGGGACAGCCCGGCGGTACGCCAAGGGCGCGAACCAACATCGCTGGTGGCTTCGGGCAGGATTCTGTCCTCGAACAACCGGGAGCACTGTTCGAGCAGGAAGTGCGCATAGTAGCCGACGAGGTCACCAACTCGCTGGTAATCATAGCTACGCCTCGCGACTACGGCACGGTGGTGGGCGTGCTGCGCCAGCTGGATGTGGTGCCCCGGCAGGTTCTCATCGAAGTTCTCATAGCCGAAATCACACTCGGCGAGGCCATGAGTTTCGGTTTCACGCAGAAGCTCAGCGGCAATAACGACGCCTCCAGCGGCGGCCCGACTGTTGACCCCGGCGGTAGTTTTTTAGACATGTTCGGCGAGGCGGTTCGGCTTACCGGCGACCTCGGCGGGTCGGGCATGACGGGCGTGTTCACCAAGTTTCGTGGCAGCCTGGCCGTGTACGAGGCCACCCTGAAAGCGCTTGCCACGCAGAACCGCCTGAAGGTGCTTTCTAGGCCCCAGATCATGACGGCTGACAACCAGGAAGCCAGTATTCTGGTTGGCAACGAAGTGCCAATAATCACCAGCCAGGTCGACTCCAACTCGGCGGTCGGTGGGTCAACCGGAACCCGCAACGAAGTCCAGTACCGCGACACCGGCATAATTGTCAGGGTGCTGCCGCAGGTAAACTCCCAGGGCCTGGTCAACCTCAATATTTCTCAGGAAGTAAGCGCTATCGACCAGCCGGCACTGCAGGTAGGGTCGGGCGACGATGCCTCGACGGTGATTAACTCGCCTACTTTTATAACCCGTGAAGCCGAGACTACCGTGGTCGTGCAGAGTGGGGAGACCGTGGTCATAGCCGGTATAATCGATGAGAAAGAGACCACTGTCGAAAGCGGCGTCCCGTTTCTCAAGGACCTGCCAGTACTCGGGCAGTTTTTCCGTGACCAGAGCTCTGAAATCAGCCGTACCGAGCTGGTGATACTGATCACCCCCTACGTTGTGCGCGATCGCGAAGAGGCGCGCCTGGTGTCCGAAGACTACAAGGACCGGGTGGAATATCTCATGGGAGAACCCAACCTTTTCGGCGCCAAGGACCTTGGCGGCAGCCACACGGTCATACTGGGCGGCTGAGTCCGGGCAGCTCGTCCACGGCTGCGATGCTCAGCTCATTGCGTGAAGCCCGGCAGCGACTGGAATTTTACCGCGGAAAAGGGCATGCTTGGCACTACGGACCCGGTCAGGGTCTGTTAAAAATAACGGGCCTGGGCCCACTCAGCGGAGGTCTGCGGCCCGATGGCCACGATAATAACTGACGATTGTATCAACTGCGCGGCCTGTGAGCCCGAGTGCCCTAACACGGCTATTTACCAGGGCGATATCGAGTACGAGCAGGACGGCGTTAAGCACGCTGCCCTGTCTGCGGATTTCTTCTACATAGTGGGTGACAAGTGCACGGAGTGCGTGGGGTTTTTCGACGAGGAAGCTTGTGCCGTGGTCTGCCCGGTGGACTGCTGCGTACCCGACCCCGAACGCCCTGAGAGCGAGCAGCTGTTGATCGAACGTGCCCGCGTCCTTCATCCGGATACCGAGTTTGCCGAGGGCTTTCCTTCTCGCTTTTCCGGGGGCGGCGGGGGTGATCTGGCTGCCGGCGATTCGGTCACTGGAGATATGGTTTCTGGTGACTCTGCGAGCGCCGATGGCGTGGCCGCGGCTCCCGTACAGACGGCGGCTCCCGTACAGGCGGCGGCTCCCGTGCAGGTGGCATCCGGGAGTTCGATTGGCCGGGTCGAAAAGGCCGTCAGGCCTGGCAACACGGTGGTGGCTTGGGGCAATCCCGGTGAGCGTTCCGAGGCCGAACTGGGCCTGGGTTATCGTGAGGTTGTCGACATGGCCGAGGAGCCCGTGGGTGGGGTCACATCCACCTTGCGCGGCCTGGGCGCGCTGTTGCTTGCTCCATTGCTGGGTGGGCTGGGACACGGACCGAAGGCGGCCATCGAAGCGGCGGTGGGCAACCGGGCGTTTTTCAACGTGCAGACTTCCACGGCTCTTAACGTGGCCAATAACTTCATCCTGTACCCCTTGCTGGCGATGGGCACAGGCCTTGCCCTGGGAGCGCGTCCTTTTACGGAGGATGACAAGGGTTGGATTTTCATAGGCGTGGTCATTGCACTGCTGGAGAGCATGGTCCGTTTGCGGCAGGGGCTGCGGGGCACGCCGGTAGCCGAGATGAAGATGGGCGCGAGCCTCTACGGATTTCCGCTGGGACTTCTGGTGCAACCGCTGCTCGAGCGGCTCACCGAGACTGGTAGCAGCGGTGCGGTTCCCGTCGAGGGCTTTCACGGCGGCGAGTTCGAAGAAAAACGTGAACGCCAGCGACGCTACGGGGACGTGTACACCATTGAAGATCTTCCGCGGGGTTACAGGATCAGGCTGGAATTGCCCAGGGTTATTCCCCCGTCGGCCATCAGAGACGAGCTGGGAATCGGCGACGAAATGCCCGACTACGACCTGTCGGTCAGCGTGCAGGGCGACTCGATCACGGTAAAGGGTTCGGTGGTAGACGAAAAGCTCAGGGCTATATTTGGCGTGTCTTCGTCCTGCCCGGCCGATTTTCAGACGCGGATTTCCCTGGACCAGCCGCTGGGCGGCTACCGGCAGCGCTACTCCGACAAACTGCTCGAGATAGTGGTCCTCAAGCAGGCCACCTGAAAGGGAACGGCGTATGGACGCGGTACAACTGCTCGGGCTAGAGTGCGAATTGCCAGGGGAGGCCGTAAGTGACGCCGAGCTGGCGGCAATACTGGATTGCAGTGAGGACGTCGTTGCCGGTTTTTCGCAGGGTAAGCTGCGGCACCACGCTCCCGACGGCACGGGGCCGTCCCACCTGGCCTGCGCGGCTGCTGAGCGCTTGCTGAAAAGGCTGGCCCTGGAGCCGGCCGATGTAGACTTAGTGGTGTTTGCAACCAACACCCCCGACTTCTTTTTTCCCGGCTCCGCCTGCCTGCTGCAGGACCAACTTGGCTGTCCCCCGGTTCCCTGTCTCGATGTCCGTTCCGGCTGCACTGATTTTCTTGCCGCTCTCGACGTGGCCAGGCGCTACGTGGCCATGGGTCACTACCAGAGAGTGTTGGTGGCAACGGCTGAGGTCAGCTCACACCAGAATCGTTTTGACGGCGTGTCTCCCGAGCTGGCCTGCCTGATGGGCGACGGTGCCGCGGTGGCCCTGTTGCAGAAAGGCGATTCGGGTCTCACGGTGGAGGCCTGTTCGCTGGTGGTAGACGGAAGTCGGATGGAAGACTACTGGTGCGAGTTTCCCTCAAGCCGCCACGTGTCGACGCTCGAGCTGCCGAGAGAGTCTCGCATGCCTGCGGAAAAAATCGCCGAGGGGGCTCACTTTCCGCTGGTGGATCTCGCAGCGATGAGAGAACTCGCGCTTCACAGGTTGCCCGAAGCTCTCGACGCGGCGCTGGCCGAAGCCGGGTTGTCCAGCGTGGACGCCACCGTGGTGGCTCATCTCGACCCCGTTACCGCCGGAGCCGTGGGAGAACAGCTGGGCGACAAGGCCGGGCGCATTATAGACCAGCGCTACGCCTACACGCTGAGCGCGGCGCTGCCCATGGCGCTAGCCGACATGCTGGCCGACGGGCAACTGCAGCCGGGGCAATCGCTTGCCCTGCTCACCGCCGGTTCGGGTGCGTCCTGGGGTGCTGCGGTGGTGAAGGTATGAGCGCTTCGGAACAGAAAAAGCCGACCAGTCGTATCCTGGGCACCGCTTTTGAGGTGCCGCGCACGGTCATAAGCAACGATGACCTCGCCCAGGTGATGGATACCAATCACGAGTGGATCGAAAAACGCACGGGTATCTGTGAGCGGCGCTACGTGGACGACGGCGAGGGCAGTCTGCCGCTGGCCGAACGGGCTGCGCTCAAGGCCCTGGAGCAAGCCGGACTTGAGGTCTCGGATATTGACCTGTTGTTGTACTCCAGCCTGAGCCCTGACGTTGATTTTCCCGGCAACTCGGCCTTGCTGCAGGAGCGGCTGGGCATGGTGGGAATACCGGCCATGGATATCCGCAACCAGTGCGCTGGTTTCGTTTACGGATTGTCGGTGGCTGACCTCTACGTCAGCAGTGGCGGTGCGAAGAACGTACTGCTGGTGGGGGCCGAGGTTCACTCCTCGGGCTTGGAGTTTAACGACCGGGGTCGCGGAGTGACATCGCTGTTTGGCGATGGCGCGGGCGCGTCGGTCATCGGGCCGGCAGACGGCGATCACGGCCTGCTCGAGATCACCCTGGGGGCAGAGGGGCGCTTTGCCGACAAGTTGTACACCGTGGGGTCCGGTCACCGCCGTAAACCCCGCATCGACATGGAGGTGGCACCGCCCGAATCCGACTACATGTTTTGCATCATGAACGGGCGCTACGTCTTCAAGCACGCTGTAGAACGCATGATTGAGAGCATAGCGGTGTTGCTCGAGCGGCGGGGCCTCACCGCAGCGGATCTTTCCATACTTATCCCCCACCAGGCTAACCTGAGGATAAACCAGTTTGTGGCCATGGAGCTCGAGCTGCGCGAAGACCAGGTAGTCAACAACATTCAGAAGTACGGCAACACTACCGCGGCAACCATCCCGATTCTGCTTACCGAGACCCTGGCCGCGGGGAGGATCGAGCCCGGCGACCTCGTGTGCATCGTGGCCTTCGGCGCCGGCTTCACCTGGGGCGGGGCGCTGTACCGCTGGTAGCTTCTTTTCGGCCTGAAAATACCCCGGCAAAGCGCTGTAAATAAAGGCAAATTTCCTTTGATTACCTACCGCGCCTGTGCTATAACTACGGGTCGCGTGAGTTTCTCACGCCAACCAGGAGGGCAACTTGGGAGCATTCAAAGTCGGTGAAAAGGTCGTTTACCCCGCACACGGTGTGGCAGTTATCGAAGAAGTAAAATCCCGAACAGTTTCGGGTACGGAGGCCAGGTTCTACAGCTTGCGCATTCTTGATTCAGATATGAAAATAATGGTGCCCACGGGTAAGGCCGAGGGAGTGGGGCTGCGTCGGGTGATAGGCAAGGACATGATCACCAAGGTTTACAGGGTACTTCGGGAAAAAAGGGTTTCCGTCGATCAGGCCACGTGGAATCGGCGTTATCGCGAGTACACCGAGAAGATCAAGACCGGCTCGGTACTCGAAATTGCCTCGGTGTTGCGGGATCTGTTCATGCTCAAGGGAGACAAGGAATTGTCCTTCGGCGAGCGTAAGATGCTCGATACCGCGCGGAACCTGCTCGTCAAGGAGCTGGCGGTGGCGAAGGCCAACAGCGAAGAGAAGATCATGGAGGAGCTGAACTCAATCTTCGGACACTGACGGCCAGCCGATTAAAGACATACACCGGGCGTGGCCGGGCCCCCCCTGGGGGGCGCAGGCCTGAGTCCCGGGTGGAAATGGATATTGTGAAAAGCCGGGTTTATGCCCGGCTTTTCTTCTTGTGGGGCAGGTGAGACAATCGACCGCAGTGAGTGTGGCATTGATCATTCCGGCGGCGGGCAGTGGACGGCGGCTTGAGCTGGCCGTTCCCAAGGCCCTGGCCCCCATAGACGGCGTGCCCATGCTGAGGATGAGCGTGGGCTGCTTCCTCGAAGCGCCTGGTCTGGTCGAGATCATCGTTACCGCTCCGCATGGCCGCTTAGAGGCCTTTGCCAAGGCCCTTGAGGGGGTTTCTACGGGCCAGGCAGGCCTGAGGGTGGTTCCAGGCGGAGCAACGCGACAGGAGTCAGTACGGCTCGCCCTGGAGGCCCTGGAAAGCGACGCTGAGATCGTGTGCGTACACGACGCGGCCCGACCAGTGGTTTCGCAGCAAACTGTCGCTGAAGTTATCGCAGCAGCGGCTGACATTGGCGCTGCCACTGCCGCTATACGCCCGGTCGACAGCGTGCGCATGAAGCGAGGAGCAGAGGGCGACGCGGGCCGGGACCCTGCTGCCGCTGCTGGCCGGGCGCTGCCCGCTACAGCTACGGTGGCCGTTGACCGCGATAAGGTGTGGTTGGTGCAGACGCCGCAGGCTTTCAGCCGCGAGCTGCTCGAGGCGGCTCACAGGGAAGCCCGCGCCACCGGCCGTTCGGCCACCGACGACGCGGCGTTGGTCGAAGCCGCCGGAACAGCCGTGACCGTGGTCGAAACCGACGGAGAAAACCCCAAGGTGACGAGGGTGTCCGACCTAGAGCTGGTCAGGTCGCTGTGTTCGGCTGGACGTTCAGGGCAAGACCGTCGTTGAGGCTGCCCGAGCGCAGCGGCTGCTTGGACAACTCCACCGCGCTGAATCCGAGTCCCAGCAACGACGAGCGAATGCTATCGCATAGCGCCTGTTCTGCGAGCTTATAGAGGTCGTCGGCGTTTACTTCCACGCGCGCGGATTCGCCGAGATGGCGGACGCGCAGGTCGCCAAATCCCATGCCGTGGAGCAGGGTTTCGGCGCGTTCCACCTGCCGAAGCCTGTCAATGCTGATGCGTGTACCGTAGGGAAAACGGCTCGACAGGCAGGGCGAGGCGGGCTGTTCGGCGGTAGCGAGACCGTAGCGACGCGACAGCGCCCTGACGTCGGCTTTGTCCAGGCCGGCCTCTACCAGGGGGTGGCGTACACCCAGCTCCTGCGCCGCCTGCAGGCCGGGACGGTAGTCGCCGAGGTCGTCCAGGTTGACGCCGTCTATGACCTGAGCGAGCTCTCTTTCTTCTGCCAGGCGCCGACACAGGGGGTAAAGAGTCTGCTTGCAGAGGTAGCAACGGTGGGCCGGGTTCTCGCTGTAGCCCGGCGTCGCGAGTTCGTTTACCTCTACGACCAGGTGATTGGCCCCCAGCAGCCGTGCCACGCTGCGGGCCTGCTCGAGCTCGGTCCGGGGGAGGGTGGGTGAGTCGGTGGTGACGGCGAGGTGCCCCAGTCCTTCAACAGAGCAGACAACCGCCAGCAACAGCGATGAATCCACGCCACCCGAACAGGCCACGAGCACCGATCCCATGTCGGCCAGGTTGTCCTTGAGCAGCTGGTGACGGGCGTCGAGCGTTGCCACTATAGTCCCCCGTGGTCGAAAAGGTCGGTCGACAGGTAGCGCTCGCCGGTGTCGCAGAACACCACGAGTACCGTGCGCCCTTCGCCCAGCTCCTCGGCCACCTGCAGGGCTGCCTTGCATGCGGCGCCAGATGATATGCCTACGAGTATGCCTTCCTGGTCGGCGAGCCGGCGGGTGGTTTCTATCGCGTCTTCGTCGCTGACCCCCAGCACCCTGTCGAGTAGATCTTCGTCGAGCACGTCGGGGACAAAGCCGGCCCCTATGCCCTGTATGCCGTGGAAGCCCGGCTCTCCGCCGGCCAGTACCGGTGAGCGCGAGGGTTCAACGGCAACGATTTCCAGTTCCGGGTTGTGTTCGCGCAGCACCGATCCCACGCCGGTGATGGTGCCGCCGGTGCCGACCGCCGACACAAAGGCGTCCAGTTGCGGGCACTGCTTGATGATCTCGGTCGCCGTGGTCTTGCGGTGGGCCTCCGGGTTGGCCGGGTTGACGAACTGCTGTGGCATGAAGTAGTCGGGGTTTTCTTCGAGAACCTCCTGGGCTTTGCGTATGGCGCCGTGCATGCCGCGGGTGTCGGGCGTGAGCAGCAGCTCGGCTCCGTAGGCCATCAGCAAGCCGCGTCGCTCTTCGCTCATGGTATCGGGCATGGCCAGGATGAGCCTGTATCCACGGGCCGCCGCGACCACAGCGAGGCCTATGCCGGTGTTGCCACTGGTGGGCTCGATGATGGTTCCGCCGGGCTTGAGGTGACCGTCGGCCTCGGCCTGCTCGATCATGGCCAGGCAGATGCGGTCCTTGACTGAGCCCCCGGGGTTGGTGGATTCCAACTTGG
>Ga0114999_10010481_pt1 | contig 10030 bp, 6 predicted proteins | sample ArcticOcean_MG_C_3_FD_89820 | JGI IMG/M metagenome (GOLD analysis project Ga0114999, IMG submission 89820) | Marine microbial communities from western Arctic Ocean - ArcticOcean_MG_CB8_126 | ecosystem: Environmental > Aquatic > Marine > Oceanic | place: Arctic Ocean: Canada Basin | collected... | reverse complement strand
TCGAGCTGATCGAGGATCCGCAACATCTCGGCTTCCACCACATCCACCTGCGCGACCCCGATCCGACAGTCTCTCTTGATTGGTACCACGAAAACTTCGGTGGCGTCCGCCGAACCGTCAAAGGCAGCCAGTTGGAAGGGATTCTCTATCCGGGTAACGTGTGGCTGTTGGTTTCCCGTGGTGAAACGTTTCCCAGCCAGGGCGCTGCGATCGATCACATCGGTTGGCGCGCCATCGAGCTCGACGCCAAAATCAACGAGTTCACGGCCAAAGGCCTGGACCTCACGACGGACCGGCGGGATATGACCCTTCCCAACGGTCAGATCGCATTTTTTTACGTAGAGGGCCCCAACGGCGCGCGAGTCGAGTTCGTCGAACGGGCGCGTGACATGCCGTAAGAGGGAGACGTTGCCGCCGGTAACATCCCGCTCACTTCGCCCGGAGAGACCGTCATGGGCGCAAATCTCGATATGAATCCAAATCGGCGTGACTTCCTCGCTCAAGCGCTAGGGTTGGGCGCGTTGCTTTCGCGCCCAGGCCGTCTCCTGGCACAGGAACGCCTCCCCACGCGCTCGATCCCGGGCACGGGGGAGACGCTTCCCGTGGTGGGATTCGGATCCTCGAAACCGGTGCTTGAGAGCCCGACCGAAGGCACGGAGCCCATCGCGAACGTCATCCGTACCCTGCTCGAATACGGGGGCCGCGTGGTCGACACCTCGCCACGCACGGAGGAGATCGATCGGGAGTTCGGCCGCGTATTGCAGGATCCCGAGGTGAGAGACCGGCTCTTTGTCACAGCCAAGATGAACACCGACGGCGAACAGAACGGCATCGATCAGTGGCGACAGACCCAGAGACTCTTCGGGCGCCGCACTGTGGACCTGCTCCAAGTCGAGAGCTTGCGAGACGTTGACCTGCACTGGCCCAACGTCCGGGCCTGGAAGGACGCCGGGGAGGCCCGCTACATCGGTGTGACGGTCTCCGCCAATGCCCGTCAGGGCCTGCTGGAAGCGTTCATGAGGGCAAACTCACCCGACTTCGTGCACGTGAATTACTCGCCTATGGAGAACGGCGCCGAGGAGCGTATTTTGCCCCTTGCCCAGGACCGCGGCATGGCGGTTCTGATCAACCGGCCATTCATGAACGGCTCGTACTTCGGAATGGTCGCCGGCAAAGAGCTCCCTGTTTGGGCCGCGGATTTCGACTGCGAGACCTGGGCACAGTTCTCGCTCAAGTTCGTGCTCGCGAATCCCGCAGTGACCTGTGTCCTGACCGAGACCACCGATCCCGCGCACATGGAGGAAAACATTCGTGCGGCGTTCGGACGTCTTCCGGACGAGGCTACGAAGCGGCGGATGCGGGATCTGATCAGAAGGTTCTGACTACATCGCGTTCCGCCGGAGCTCGGGAAAGACTTTCGCGACCTTGCCCAGGACGTAGTCCCCGTAGGTGCTCTCGAACTCGTGCACGCTGGCATGGTCCCAGCGCTCTTCCTTGTTTGTCCTCCGGCAGTTGCACGGTACTCAGATCGATCGCTTCGACGCGCGGGGCAAACGATCTAGCATGTCGCCGATGTTGCACACGAACGAGTTGGGCACGGGAGGGGCGTCGATCCACATCCACTCGGGGTGGCGGGACTTCGACGGAGACTTCGGTCGCGATGTGCTGAGGGAGCATCTGACGATGCAAGAGCACTAGGCAATCCACAATGCTGGCAAGGCCAGGCTCGATCTAGCGATACACCTTAGTGAACCCGTTCCGGCTATTCCTAACGGTGAATGAGCCATCGGCATTCCCCGATACCTTGATCCAATACGCTTCACCGTTGTGAGCCGGCCGGAGAGGGGGCTCCGCCCCTTGTGGATTGGCGAGGGGCGCAACGGGCATGGTAGCCTGCTCTTCGTCGACCGGGTTCGCGATGAACAGGCCCGGCACTGTGTATTCCTGCCCGCTCAATTGGGAGAAGTGAAGTTGCCAGAGGTCTTCCAGACCCGGGGCGGTGTGGAGCACTCGCATCGCCTCCGGCTGGCCCCCTTTGCGCGTGCCGTTGTTCATGATGGCCACGCGAGATTCGATGGCGTGAACCAGGACCTCGGCGTTCGAGGTCGGTTGCCCATGATGGGAGACAACAAATAGATCGACTGTGCCAACGGGATTGGCCGGGCACATGAGCTCGAACTCCGTGTTGACCGTCAAGTCGCCCAAATGGAGGACACGGAATTCGCCGAACCGACCAAGAATGCCAACCGACTGCGCGTTTTCACCATTGTCCTCGGCCTGCGGGACGAAATCGGCACAGTATCGATTGGGCCTGCCGCCGCCGGGTAGCGGCCGGTCGATGACCCGCTTCGCAGATGTGAGCACCGTGATGTCGACACCGGCCAGTGCGATGCGATCCCCCGGTGAAACGACGGTATGTTCGATACCCCGGTACAACACCGGATATGTCGTGTTGAGGAAGTCCGCTGCTGCGGCGCTCGACTCGACACTCGGTCCATGGTCGATGAAGTGTCGCACCGGAACCTTACTCGCCAACTCCTGCATCGCTCCGTAGTGGTCGCCGTGCCAGTGGGTTGTAATCAGGTGGTCGATGTCAGCAATGTCCGCGTCCTGCATCGCGTCCATAATGCGACTAGCATCTCGCACAGCACTCTGTCCACCATTCCCCGTGTCGATCAGCAAGGACTCCCCGGCGGGCGAAACGAATAAAGTTGCGCCTCCACCCTCGACATCGATGAAGTAGATCTCGAGGGTTTCCTGAGCCTGAGCCGTGGCTGGGAGGACACCGAAGAAAGCGGTGACCAAGACCGCGGAGAAAAAATATGAACAGGCCGACGATGTGCGGTTCGGCATTAGACGTTCCTCCCAAAAGCCCACTGACTAGTCTCTCGTCCAGACGTTGTTCGTGCGATCCGTATCGGGGAAGCGTTCCACCGGGGCGGCTTGGGCTCCGAGCATCTGAGGCATGCACAGCAATATCGCTACGCCCACCCGGCCTGCGGTCCGTCCGGGGGTCATGTCCTCAGCGCCTCGGCTCCAGCATGAGACGCGCCTCGGTGACCCCCTCAACCTTGTCCCGGCTGTAAAAGACCGGGTGGAACCGGTCCGTCGCCCAGAGCTCGAAAAGATCCTCGTAATGCGGGCCATCCGGGTCACCGCCTTGGCCCGGAGTGTTCATTCCGACCGTTCGGTCCCAGTCGCTCGTGTCGACGATGATACGGAAGGAAGCGCCGGACGTCTGGTTGTCGCCCCCGCCAGTCGCGAGGAGGGTGTAGCCGTTCCCTCCCCTGGGAAACGGTCCGACCTCCAGGCGCTCGCGCGTCGGTTCGTCAACCGCTCCGCTTAGCGGGTGCGCGAGGAGAACGTGGTGGTAACCGGTTTGGCCGTACTGCCAGTCACTCATGTCCGAACCGAAACTCGACCGCAGATCCTCGATGGCCTCCTCCAAGCTCCGAACGAGAATCGCATCACGCACCGCGATCGGGTTCACCCCGAACTCACCCGGAGGATACGTCAGCCACTCGATCTGCTTCCGCAAGCCGACAGAGAGCGTGAACGGCCGTGCAGCTTCCGGCACCATCAGGTCATAAAGATTGGTGTTGATCCTCCTCTCCCAGGCCACGTAAATACCCGCCTCGACGGACGAGGCATCCAGCACATAGTCCCAGTCGAGCAGGCGCCGTCGTGCCTCTTCGGTGCGACGGTCCGTAGCCGACAAGGCGTCGAGCATCGGAACGATAGTGCGCGCCGGAATCGAAAGCGCGTCGGTCTGGAGGCTCATCATGTCGGTCATGTTGAACCGACGGCCGCTCCCCAACACTTCGACGGCCCTGAGCCAACGGTACGGATCGGTCCAATCGAACCCGATCGCGTCCATGTAGGGATAATCGGGTGGCGTCAGATTGTTGTTGGCCGTCGCAAAGTACCCCTCGGGCGGGTTGTAGACATGCGGCTTCGCCTTGATGGGCAGGTAGCCGTCCCACTCATAACGCCCGTCCCCGGGCACCGGAACTAGACCGCTCCAATTACGACGCACTGGCGCAATGCCCACCGCCTGCCAGCCGATGTTTCCGGCCCGGTCCGCCCACACCATGTTCTCGCCGGGGATGTTGCTGTAGTTGCTGGCCTCCCGAAACTCCTCCCAGGTCTCAGATTGGTCCATGCGCAGACTGGCCAGGTAGGGAGCGCCGCCGACCTCCTGCCAGGCCGCACGCACCGCATACGCGACATTCTGAGTGGGATCCTCAAAGACAACGGGGCCGTGACGCGTGTATTTGAGTTCGACCGACTCATTGGCCTCACCCCTCACCGTGATCGTCTCGCGGATCACGTTCATGGCTTCCCAATGCCCCTGGTATCGGTACTCGTTCGGATCGCTGGGATTGGTCTCATAGACATAGAGATCCTCGCCGTCCGTGCGGAAGACGGTGAGTCCCCACGCGCCGAACTCGTTGTGGCCAATCGAGAGTCCGGGAAGCACCGGCTCACCCCCCCCGATCACGTTCCACCCCGGCCCGACGAGGTGCGCCCAATAGCGGAGAGATGGAGCAGCCTGCGCCCGGTGAGGGTCGTTCGCCATGATCGGGTAGCCGCTCGCACTTCGGCTTCCGGCGACGACCCAGTTGTTGCTCCCGATGTCCAAATCACCGTCATATGGGAAATCCAATAGTTGCTCTGCCGAAAAGGCCGGGTCGGCGGACCCGGCGTATCCCCGGGTCTCAGGCCGGGAGACAAGCCGGGCAGCGGCATCTAGCTGGTCGACCAGGCGGTCCGGCGCGTCACCCGAAGCCAACCGGTGTTCGGCCGCTATATCCTCCGGTTGAAAGCGCACCGACGCTCGAAAGGCGTTGTAGAGGCCGAGAATGTCCTCCGAGAGCAGGTCACCGTCTATGGCCGGATCCAGATCAAGCAAGGGGTCACCGGGCTCGAATATGCGAAGGCTCTTCACCACGTCCCCGCCCACTGCCGCTACTGCGCGTCCGTAGTTCAGTTCCGCAGTGATGTTGCCCAAGAGACCTTGATGTCTGGAGATCACGACCTCCGGCGTCCACTTACCGGGCACAATGCCGAGGAGCTCGAATTCGACAGTCAGTAGATCAGGATTCGCGAGCACAGCGTCCACATAGGCATTGATGCCCTGGACGAACGCGTTGATGATTTCGACACCATTCGGATGGTAGTGGGAGAGCTCTTGATCGAGGTCTCCACGAAACTTGAAGAGGCGCGTGCCGATGTCCCTCTGGATTTCCCTCGGCCCGAGGATCTCCGAGACCGTACCGGTGGCCTGGCGTCTCCACAACTCGAACTGGAAGAGCCGGTCACGCACCGCCGAGTAGCCCTGTGCGAAGAACAGATCGTGCTCCGTCTCGGCATATATGTGAGAGATTCCCCAGCGGTCCTTGAGGATCTCCACGCTCTGCTCCAGGCCCGGAACGGTAATGGTCTCGCGCGTCGCTTGAGCCTGTTGAGCGGCAACGTCACTCCAGGCGGTCGCTTGGACAAGCGCTATTCCGGCGAGAAGGGTCGCGACCGACATCCGGAGACATATGGACATCACAATACTCCTGGGTTGTGGCCTGTTCGGCCTGATAAAACTCATTTTCAGTTGAGCGTCGACTTCGACCCGGTTGGCTTTCACCGATGTCCGTGGGACAGCGAGCCGTCGAAGGCAATCAGGATCCCACTCGCTCCACCCGTTCGCAAGCCCGGCTGAGGCGATCCAGTCCTTCGGCCACCTCGGCTTCCGAAATCAAGAGCGACGGGCCGAGGCGGAGCACGTGTCCATGGAGGCCGCCGATACCAATGAGCAGGCCTTCCTCCCTGGCCGCCTCGAGAAGGGCTTTAGCCGTCTCTGGTGCGGGTTCCTTAGTGTGCTTGTCGTGTACGATTTCAAGCGCCTGCATGAGCCCCATGCCCCGAGACTCACCAATCCAGTCGTATTGATCCTCGAGCTCCTCGAGCCCCTGCGAGAGCTGAGTGCCCCTAGTCTCGGCGCGGGACGGGACGTCCTCCGTGACCATCACGTCGAGTGTCGCGCAGGCCGCCACCATGGAAACCGGATTCCCCCCGAACGTGGAGAAGGTTTTGGGCGTCCAGGAAGCCGCGATCTCCGGACGCGTGATCGTCGCTCCGACAGGCATACCATTCGCGATGCCCTTCGCCATCACCATGATGTCCGGCTCGACACCCCAGTGCTCAATCCCGAACCAACGGCTTCCAGTGCGCCCGAACCCGGACTGAACCTCGTCCGAGATGAAGAGGCCTCCGTACGATCGGATGATCTCCGCGGCACGGGCGAAGTAGCCTGGCGGCGGCACGATATAGCCGCCCACGCCCAGGACGGACTCGGCGATGAACGCCGCGGGCCGGCCGTTCGTCGTCGTGCTTATGATATCCTCTAAGTCGCGCGCGAACGCCTCGCCGCAGCTCTCATCGCATGGTTGCTTGAAGAGACAACGATACGGGTAGGGGGTCATCGCATGCTTGACGCCGGGGAACGAGGAAGAGAGCGGCCTCCATGCCTTCATCGCGTTAAGGTTCGTCGCCAAGAAGCTACGACCGTGGTAGGCCAGCCGTAGCGCGATGATCTCGCTCCGCCCCGTGTGTAGAAACGCCAGGTGAATAGCCGTCTCGATCGCCTCGGTCCCGGAGTTCGTGAAGAACGTCTGGCTCAGCCCCCCCGGAGCAATCTCCGCCAGACGCCGGGCCGCCTCGACCTGCGGTTCGGTGACGTAGAGGGGAGATGTATGGCCCAACCGTCCGATTTGAGCCCGGACGCGCTCGACGACGTTGGGATGACAGTGGCCCACGGACGTTGTGAGGATTCCGCTGAAGAGGTCCAGGTACTCCCGACCCTCTACGTCCCGCACCCGCACACCCTCGCCTTCGTCCAAAACCAGAGGCTGGTCGTAGAGCGGCCTGACCGCAGGAAACAAGAACTCCCTCTGACCAGCGAGGACATCCTCGCTCTTGGTCATCTGTCCGGTACCGTACAAGTCATACGTCCATCTCCCGGAGCCACAATGTTGCTGACGCTGGGCTCCTAAGCTGAGGCTGGAGGGGTGCCGCGTCCAGGCATGGTATACGGATCCCCCGGACCCGCCACCCGGCGGTGGCTACATGACGACGCCATGCCCCGCCTCAGGCGGTCTCGGTGGCTCGGTGCGTACCGGTTCCCACCGATCCATGACCATGGGCGATCCGCTCGGTTCTGAACCTCGGATCTAACTGCGGAGGAAGCGTTCGCGGCCGCGTTCGGCGAGCCGATCGAAACGTGGACGATGCCTTGGGCCCAAGACCGTTTGGGGGTTCAGAAGGCGACTCCGTCCACGAATGGGCTGTCTGTGCTCTTGACTCTGGTCACGCTTCTGGCATGCGTGGGGATCGCCACGGCAACCACGGCAAGAAGCCGAGTGAAAAACCCCTACTTCGGCCCCGCAGCTTTCACCTGATCCGGAACCTGCGCCTCGAACCGGCTGAAGTTCTTCCTGAACATCTCCACCAGCTTCCCGGCCGCAGCGTCGTAGTCGGCGCCGTTCGTCCAGGTGTCATACGGATTCAGAATCTCCGGAGGTACGTCCGGCACTTTCGAGGGCATGGCCAACCCGAAGATCGGGTCTGTCACCGTCTCCACCTGGTCTAGTTCGCAGGCCAAGGCTGCGCGCACCATGGCCCTCGTATAGGACAGCTTCATGCGACTGCCCACACCGTAGCCACCACCACTCCAACCAGTATTCACAAGCCACACCCGGGCCCCGTGGGTGTGAAGCCGCTCACCCAACATATTCGCGTACTCGCCCGGGCGGCGCGGCAGGAATGGTGCGCCGAAGCAAGCGCTGAACGTCGCCCGGGGCTCCGTAACGCCCCGTTCTGTTCCGGCCACCTTCGCCGTGTACCCGGACAGGAAGTGGTACATGGCCTGATCGGGGGTCAGCTTGGAGATCGGAGGTAGCACGCCGAAGGCATCCGCAGTCAGGAAAACGACGTTCTTCGGGTGGTCACCCCGGCCCGGAATCACCGCGTTCGGGATATAATGGATGGGATACGAGGCCCTCGTGTTCTCGGTGATCGTCGCGTCGTCGAAGTCGATCTCCCCGGTCCCCTCGTGAAGAACCACGTTTTCCAGGATCGTACCGAACATGTGCGTCGCACGGTAAATCTCCGGCTCGCTCTTGAGGGACAGCCGAATGGCCTTCGCGTAGCACCCTCCCTCGAAGTTGAACACCCCGCCACCGCCCCACCCGTGCTCGTCGTCTCCGATGAGCCTTCGTTCCGGATCGGCCGACAGCGTGGTCTTGCCCGTACCGGAGAGGCCAAAAAAGAGCGCCGTGTCCCCGTCCCGGCCAATGTTCGCGGAACAGTGCATCGGTAGGACACCCTGATCGGGGAGCATGTAATTCAGCACCGAGAAGATGGACTTCTTCATCTCTCCGGCGTAGCTGGACCCACCGATCAGAACTTGGCGCTCCTTGAAGTTGACCACGATGAAGGTACCGGTGGCCGTACCATGCTTGGCGGGATCGGCTTGAAACCCCGGCGCATGCAACACCGTGAATTCAGGATGAAACGCGGCCAATTCGTCGGGCGAGGGCCGGAGGAACATGTTGTAGGCGAACAGGTTGTGCCACGCGGTATGATTCACAACCCGCACGTTAAGCGCGTGATTGGGATCGGCACTAACCCGCACGTCTCGGATGAACAGCTCTTGGCCGTTCAGGAAGGCGATGACCTCCTCACGGAGCGCATAGAAGTGCTCCTCACTCAGAGGGACACCAACGGAATCCCAATCCACGGTGTCTCCGGTCAGCGACTCCCTCACGATGAACCTGTCTCCCGGAGAACGCCCGGTATGAGGGGTTGTGATGGCAACGAAGCCACCCATGTGAGCGAGGCGACCCTCGCCTCGCTCCAACGCTCTCTCATAGAGTTGAACGGGCGATAAATTCCAGTGCACCGCCTCACGGGGCTCGAGCCCGTGCATATCCGATTCAGCCACACCAACGGTGCCGGTCCCGATCACCTCCGCTTCACCCTCCGTCTTCATCGCCGTATGTACCCCCTTGACGATCCTGCGCGTCCACCGCGGCGATGGTCACCAGGTTGATGATATCGGAGACAGAGCAACCCCTCTGTAGAAAATGTACCGGATGTCTCATCCCCAGGAGGACGGGTCCGACCACCTCCGCTCCCCCCAACTCCGCCAATAACTTATAGGCCGTGTTGGCCGCTGCGAGGCACGGGAAGATGAGCACATTAGCGGCTCCCTTCAGGTCGCTAATGGGGTAACGCGACTTCAGCGTCTCCGTATTCAGGGCCGTATCGGCCTGCATTTCTCCGTCGATCTCAAGATCCGGCCGAACCTCCTTCAGGCCTTTCACGGCTTGTCGCACCTTCTCCGTCTCGGGATGACGCACGGATCCGAAGTTCGAAAACGAGAGCATCGCGATGCGCGGGAGGATCCCCAGTCTCTCCACGAAGGCGGCGGTGAGCACCGCTATCTCGATTAGGGTATCCGCATCCGGAGAAATATTCACGGCAGTATCGCCAAAGAAGAGCAACTCTCGATTCTTGAGTGCCACGACGTAAATCGTGGCCACTTTGCGTACTCCCTCGGCCCGTCCGATGACCTCCAGCGCCGGCCGTATGAGTTCCGGATAGTGTGACTCGACCCCCCCCACTACGGCGTCGGCATCGCCCTCGCTAACCATCATGCAGGCGAAATCGCGTAGCTGGTACATCCTCGCGCGTGCCTCAGCTCGCGTAAGACCCTTCCTTCCCCGGGATCTGTATAGCGCCTCGGCATATCGGTGCCGTACTTTATCGTTCAGGGTCGGGTGGCGGATCTCCACACCCTCCAGGTTGAGGCCGTGTAATGCGGCAATCCTCCCGATCTTCTCCTCACGTCCGACGAGGAAGGGCACGGCAATGCCCTCTTCCACGATCGCCTCGGCGGCCCGTATCACTCGTTCGTTGTAACCATCGGTCAGGACTACTCTCATCGGACGCTTGCGAGCCTGATTGATCAAGCCCC
>Ga0114999_10010480_pt1 | contig 10031 bp, 7 predicted proteins | sample ArcticOcean_MG_C_3_FD_89820 | JGI IMG/M metagenome (GOLD analysis project Ga0114999, IMG submission 89820) | Marine microbial communities from western Arctic Ocean - ArcticOcean_MG_CB8_126 | ecosystem: Environmental > Aquatic > Marine > Oceanic | place: Arctic Ocean: Canada Basin | collected... | reverse complement strand
GATCCGCCTGCCCACGACCGCGGCCCTCTCCCAGATCCCCTCCGGCGCGACATGGCGCACGCGGTCCCTGCCCTATCTTCCCGCCCTGCGCCTTGTTGGCATGGTCCTCATCGTCGTTGCCCTGGCACGACCGCAAGACGCCGCGGCCGACTCCTCCATCCCCGCCGAAGGCATCGACATTGTCCTCACAATCGATGTCTCCCGCAGCATGATTCAGCAGAACATCGGACTGGAGACCCGCCTCGATGCTGCCCGCACGGTCGCCCGCGACTTCGTGAATCGGCGCGGCAACGACCGGGTCGGCGTCGTGGCCTTCCAGGCGGAGAGCATCGTCCTCAGCCCGCTCACCCTCGACCTCGAAGCGGTGGATCAGCTCCTCGCCCTCACACTCCGCAACGGGCTGTTGCGCGAAGGCACCGCCCTCGGTCTCGCCCTCGCGGAATCCATCGACCTCCTGCGCGAATCCGAGGCGCCGAGCCGCGCCATCGTCGCCCTGACCGACGGGCAGGACAGCATCCGCATCGTCCGTCCCGTGGAAGCGGCCGCGATCGCCCGCGCTCTCGGCATCCGCATCTACACGATCGGCATCGCCCGACCCAACGAATCTTCAGCGACCGTCGACGAACTGGCCCTCCGCTTCGTCGCCGAAGAGACCGCAGGCGTCTTCTTCCGCGCCTCAAACCTCAGCGACCTCGATCAGGCCTATGCTCAGATCGATGCCCTGGAGAAGTCGCGCGTCGGCGCCGAAACCTTCACCCGGTTTAACGACCTCGCATCCTGGCTCCTCGTCCCCGGCATCGTGCTCATCCTTCTGGAACTGATCGCACAGGCCACATGGTGGCGGAGGGTGCCCTAGTGCAACTCGGCGCGCCAATCCTCCTCTTCTTCATGGCGAGCGCGCTCTGCGCCATCGCGATTGGCATCTGGACCCTGCGCTGGCGCCGTCACCGGACCAGCCTCCTCATCCGCCAGGGTGGCGGCCAGATCCTCATCGGTCAGGATGTTCCCCGTCAGCTCGCCCGGCTCCTGCTGGTCTCCGCCGCCCTGGCGCTGCTCGGCTTCGCCGCCGCCCGGCCTCAAATCGGTCATCACGAAACGGACGTGCAGCAACGCGGCATCGCCGTCGTGCTTGCGCTCGATGTCTCGCTCAGCATGGGTGCCCAGGATCAGCCACCCAATCGCCTCGCCGCCGCGAAGACGGAGATCGGCGGATTGCTCGACCGCCTCCAGGGCAACCGGGTCGGTCTCGTCCTCTTCGGTGGCGATGCCTTCGTGCGCTTCCCGCTCACCCGCGATCTCAACGCGGCACGAGAGATCGTCGACGCGCTCGAACCCGGTGAAGGCTTCGTCTCCGCCGGGACCGATGTCAGCGCCGCCATCGTCACGGCCCAATCCCTCTTGGCCTCTAGCGACGCCGCCACCCGTGCCATCCTCGTGGTCAGCGATGGCGAGAGCTTCCGCGGCGACGCCCTCCTAGCTGCCCGCGACGCCGCTTCCCAGGGCATCCGCGTCTTCGCCGCCGGGGCCGGCACGCCCGATGGTGCAACCATCCCGGTCCTCGATCGCGCAACCAGCCGTCTCACGGCCCAACTCGACAGCGCCACCGGCCAGCCGATCATCTCCCGCGCCGACTTCAGCTCACTCCGCCGCCTCGCCGATGCGGGGCGCGGCCGCTTCGTGCTGCTCACTCAGCCCAGCGCGCTCAGTAACTTTACGATCGACTTCAGCTCCCTTGAATCGACGACGTTCCGAGTCGAAATGCAACGCCTGCCCATCGAGCGTTTCCAGATCTTCGCCGGGCTCGCGCTGCTCCTGCTCGTTCTCGATCTCGCCCTGCCGCTGCTACGGCGCAGCGTCCACTTGCGCACCACCCGCCCCCGCGCCGCCGCCATCGTGGCCCTCCTCCTCATCACCGGGGTGCTCACGGCGGCCTGTGCCAGCGCCGCCTACTCCCGCAACGAAGACGGCAACCTGCTCTATGACGTGGGCGACTACCCAGAGGCCCTGCGCGCCTACCGTGACGCCCAGACCGACAACCCCACGGATCGGCGCCTCAACGTCAACGCCGGGCGTGCTCTACACGCCCTCGGGGAGTTCGAGCCCGCCGTCGCCGAGACCAGCCGCGCCACCAACACGGACGACTCCCTCCTTGCTGCGCGGGCGTTCTACAACATCGGCAACCATCGCTTCGCCCAAGACGATCTCGTCGGCGCGCGCGGCGCCTACATCGAGGCATTGATCCTTGACCCCGGGGATTTCGACGCCAAGTTCAACCTGGAACTTATCAATGCACTCCTCTTCGTCCCGCCTCCACCGGGGCCAACTCCGGGCCAGGGTGGCGAACCAAACGACGATCAATCCGACTCCACACCGTCCGAGGGCGATCCGGAGGGTGCACCGCAAGATCCCAGCAACACCGAGGAAGACATGGGGACACCACTCGACTCAGACACCAACGACGCCCAAGGTCTCCCCTCGGCCAACGGCGCCTCCGGCGCCGACCAAGGCGCGGGCTCCGCGAATCCCAGCGATGATCTCATCCAGCCCGGCCCGGACACCTCCAGCGTCGACCGGCGTGCCGCGGAAGCGGCCCTGGCCGAAGCGCTCCAAGCCCTCAACCGCGAGAATCCCAGCCGCGATCAAGCCCTCGCCATTCTGGACGCGCTCCGCAACCGCCAACCCCGTGAGGCGCTGACCGTAGGTCCCCAAGCCCCGATCTCTATCCCGGGTGAGGAACGGTAGCGCAGATGCCGGACCAATCAGGCCCGCGGAATGAGAGTCACCCCAGCGGCAAATGGATTATCGTGGCGCATGAGCCCGACCAACTCAGCGCCGAAATCCTGGTCAACTTCTTACGACAATCCGCCATCCCCGCCCGCACCGACGCTGGCGACACCATGTCGTTCCTTGGGCTGTCCATCCTCCCCACGCGCGTCCTGGTTCCGATCGAATGGGAGCGAGATGCCCAGACTGCCATCGATCGGCGCGGCTGGGATGAGGAGCTCCCGCCTGGCGTTCGCCTCTAGTCTCAACGTCGCCAACGCATGCGCCGCAGCCAGGAACCCTCGTTCAGGGGTTCAAGCTCCACGGGATCCGGCTGCCGCACCCGCAGACGCAACACCTTGCGCAGCAGCTTCCCTCGCATCGTACGCCAGGCCTGATCCGCCTCCAGCGCCTCCGACTCGCTCTGCTCCTTGCGGCCGAAACGGACCCGGCCATAGAGGTGCGCCAGCTGCGTCGCCGCTTCTGGCTCATAGATCGCTTGCCCCAGCCCGCCGGCGTACTCCACCGGCGTCTCCGACTCGCCGGGCCGGATCCCCGCCCACCCCCCCAGTCGTTGCGTCGCCTTCCAAGACCGCTCGGCTGGCGTCAATCCCCGCAATCCCCAGCGCCATGCCAGCGTCCCACCACCGCCCACCATCCCCACCGCGGCGATGCCGATCAACGGTCCCAAGATCAGCCAGAGGTTCGACCCCGTCTCGCGGTCCGTTCCGAGATCCACATTCGATAGGTCCCTTAAGTCGAGGGCTGCCAACAACACTTCCAGGGAGTTAAAGTCCACGAGCGCCGTGTCAACATCGAACACGTCCGACGTGAAGGGCCGGAAGCGCTGCGCCGCCGACCGCTGCCCGGCGATCCCCTCAAACTCAAGATTGGTGTTCACGGGTGTCGGATCGAAGTCGACCCATCCATACTCCGGGAAAAACACCTCGACCCAAGAGAAGGCATTGCGTCCCCGTACGATATATGTCCGCGTCCGCGTATCGAAGTTCTCTTCGCCCAGGACGTAGCCCGTGCTGACGCGTGCGGGAATTCCCACCGATCGCAGCAACACGGCCATGGAACTTGCGTAGTAATCGAAGTACCCGCCCACCGGGTATCCATCCTCATCGACGTTATCCAGCAGGAACCAGGTCACCGCGTCCGCCCCGATCGGCACGGGCTCGATATCCGTCCGGAACGGGTAGCGCAGCCGCACATTTCCCTCGTCGTCAAAGACTGGGTTTCCCGCCGCATCGAGCAGCGGACTTGCCGCCAGGAACGTCTCCACGGCAACCGCCACGTCGTATGCCGTCTCTGCCTGGAAGCGCCCCACCACGGCCCCCGCCAGATCCTGGATTCGGGACAGATCGTCTCCTTGAAGATCGTTGGGTAGCTGCAGGAAGCGGTCTCGCACCCAGAGGGGATAGTCCTGCCCCGCGCCCTCCAATGCCCCCGCCGACGCACTTGAGACGGTCCCCGTCACTTGATAGGTGAACCCGGCCCGAACCTTCTCCGGCGACCGCACCGACACCACATCCGCCTCCGGCGGCCGACTCTCCACCATCACCGCCGCCAGTTCCGCGGTGTCCGGATCGTTCTCCAATCCCACGACGTGGTAGCGCTCAGGAATCAGACTCAACACCTCTGCTTCGGTCAGCTCGCCTTCCGCCGATCGTTCGAGGAACGTATCGATCGTCTCTTGCAAATCAGGGACGCCGGCAACCTCCTGGCCCGCCAGTTCCAGGCGGGCCACCGTGGGCGCCGTTTGTTGCACATCAACATCGCGATCGACTGATGTCGGCACCCCAAACGAGAACAACGCTCGCGGCGAGCTCTCCACGGAGAACCGAGCCGTCACCTCACGCCGATCCAGGTAGGGGACGCCCCCCCCGCTCGGCACGTCAATGCGCTCACCGCCCGACACCGGCGCCGTCACGGTCTGCGACTGCTGCCAGCCGCGCGTGGTATAACGATCGTAGGTCGCGCCCCGCAGGAGGCCGGGCTCCGGCGAGTCCACCCGCAGCACGATCTGGTCCCCTGGATTGATGTCACCTTGGAGGACGAAGACATCACCGAAGGCGTGAATGGGCGCGCCGCGAGCGGAGTCGATCCCGCTAAACAGGCGCGCGAATTCGTCGCTGAGATCGCCGAAGGGCGAGGTCACCTCGCTCCAGATACTGTTCAGATCACCCGACTGATCGGGACGTGGCAGCAGCCGCGTCACCAACAGCAGACTTGCCACCGCGAACACCGTCGCCACCAGGAACGTCAGACTGATGAAGTCTGGGAACTGCGCCCCATCCGCTCGCCAGCGCTCCATCCGTCCCAGCAGACTGCTCCGCATCACTAGGAGCACGGCCCCCGCCGCGTAGAACGCGAAGTTCGCGTCCCACTGTTTTCCATCCAGATAGCTCACATTGATCGCGAGCATCACGCCCATTGTCACCAACAGCAGCCAGGGACTTCGGCCGCGCATCATCGCGAACGACCCGGAGAAGACCAACAGCCACGCCGCCACCACCAAGAACAGCACGAACGGCAGATTGTCCGTCGTGATTCCGGCGTTGAACGCTTGCGTGAACCAGTCTTCAAGTCGGAACCAGAGATCCTCAAATCGGTCGAAGAAGAACGGCTGTCCTTGGACCGACTGCGTGGTCAACACCTGCCAGAACACGACCAGCGCCCCCACGGGCAAACCGAGCAAAGCGCCCAGACTCCAAGGCAATGGCGATGCAGCCAATAGTGCCGCCGCCAGCAACGCCAAGAACCCAACCAACCGCAGATCCGGCGTATCGGCCACCCAGCCCGCTTCCGTGATGCTGTTCATCACCGGGAACGTCACGAGCAGCACGGTCAACGTCGTGATCGACCATTCCATTCCGCGCCACCAGGTTGATCCCTGTGTCGACCCCAGCGGCCCAGACACGGCGGGCCTCGATCGAATCAGCGCCGCGGGATCAATACTGGCCGGATCGAAGGAGGGCAGCGCTTCGCGTGTCGTCATGGCCGCGCCCAGCCTCTCGCGGAACTGCGCACCGCCTCGGCCGCTTCCAAACCCACGGGGGTCTCATCCCCATCAGCGTCCAGCGCATCGTTGAGACCGGCGGCGCCGCTCGCCCGAGGCAACCCCACCATCGCGCCGCCCTCACCAATCCCGCGGCCACCCCCACCCGACACCAGGACCGCCGCGAGCGAGTCCCCCTGCCGGACCCGATTCACTTGCACGCCCGCCCCGCGAATCTGCCCCTCGATCACGTCAGCCCCAGTCCCTCCGCCAAACGACTCCAAGTCCAATTGCACGACCGCCGCCTTCACTCCCCGCTGGCTCAACGACCGTAAGGCTGAGACCCAACGCTCGTCCGTCGCCGCCGTGATCACGACCAATGTCGTGTGCCGGCCCCAACGACGCGCCTGTTGAAAGAGCAGCGTGGACAGCGGCACGTCGCCCTCCGCTTTCGCCAGCGCCAAGAGCTCCAGCATCCGTCCCAACTGCTGCGTGCCCCGTTCCGGCTCCACCGCATGAAATCCCTGACCGAACATCATGAGCCCCACTGAGCGGCTCTGCGCCAAGAAGTGCCGCGCCACCGAAGCCGCCGCGGTCACGCCATACTCCAGCGTCGACTCATCGCCCTCGCCGGCGTGGTCGGCCGCATGCAGGTCCAGCACCACCCACATGTGGGAAGCGGGATCCAATTCGAACGTCTTGACCAGCAATTTTCCCGTCCGCAGAGTGCTGGGCCAATGGATGCGGTTCACACTGTCGCCGTGTTCGTAGTCGCGCAGACCGGAGGCGTTCGGCGTCACATAGTGCGTCCGTCGGCGGAACCGTCCCTCGCCTGGCAGGTTCGCCGGCGGCACGGCGTATCCCGGCAACTCCAACGGCCGGGGGTAGACCAAGACTTGGCTTGCCCGGCCAAAGATCCGCTCCACATGGAACAGATCGAAGGGGTCCCCGGTCCGCACGATCATCGGCCCTAAGGTGAACAACCCCCGCCGACGGCAGACTGTCTCCACCCGCCAATCCCGCCGACCTCCACCACCCAGCGTCACCACATGCTTCGATTCATGATCCGGCAGATCGGAGAACTCCTCGATCTCCAGCCACAGTTTGGGGACGGGAAAGTCGTTCGTAATCTCAAGACGTTCGACGATGCTCTGGCCCATCTGCACGCGATCCGCGTCCCGCGCCATCCGGATCCGCAGGCCGCGGCCGCTCAGCCACGTCCAGCCCGCCGCCAGCAGGAGCCCAAACAGCAGCAAGTACCCCAGCCGTAGCGGCAGCCAGAAACTGGTAGAGAACCCAATCGCGAACACGACGAACAGCAAGATCATGACGAGCGTCAGAACGCGGCGCTCGCCAAACGTAGCCCGGTAGATCCGCCGCGGCCCCATAGCGTCTCAGCTCACCCCAACCCGGGAACCGGGCACAGGTATCTGTTCCAGGACGTCCTCCACCACTTGCCGAGCGTCCACGCTCCGTACCTGCGCCGAGGGACTGATGATGATCCGATGCCCGAGCGTGGAGTACGCCAGCGCCTTCACGTCGTCCGGCGTCACGTAGTCGCGCCCAGCCAGCAGCGCGTGCGCCTGCGAGGCGCGGAACAGCGCCAGAGACCCGCGAGGCGAGGCCCCCAGGTAGACGGCATCATGTCCCCGTGTCGAGGAAGCGATCTGCACGATGTATTGCTTGATCAGGGCATCCACCCAAATCCCCCGCACCACGGCTTGCAAATCCCGCACCGTTTCGTTCGTCACCACCGCCTGCAAATCATGGATCGGGTGCCCGCCCTGTTGCCCTTCTAACACCGCCACCTCATCCGTGAGATTCGGATAGCCCAGATGAATCCGCATCAAGAACCGGTCCAACTGCGCCTCGGGCAAGGGGAACGTGCCCTCGTACTCAATAGGATTCTGCGTAGCCATCACCATGAAGGGCTTCGGCAAGAGCCGCGACACCCCATCCACGGTGACCTGCCGCTCCTCCATCGCTTCCAGCAGCGCCGACTGCGTCTTCGGCGTGGCGCGGTTGATCTCGTCCGCCAGTACGATCTCGGCCTCGATCGGGCCCGGCCGAAACTCGAAGTCCCCACTCTTCTGATTGTAGATGGAGACACCCGTCACATCCGACGGCAGCAGATCTGGCGTGAACTGAATCCGGCTGAAGCGGCACCCGGTGGAGATGGCCAGCGCCCGCGCCAGCATCGTCTTTCCGGTCCCGGGCACATCCTCCACCAAGAGATGACCGTCACCGATTAGCGCAATCACGGCCTGGCGCACTTCCAGACGCTTGCCCAGAATCACCTTCTCCACGTTCCCAATCAGCGTCTGGATCGTGCCGGCTGGGTCGTCCACCTGAGTCGTCAAAGCAACATCCTCATTCCCGCACGCGCTGCACACGCGTGCATAATCCGGCTCTGTGGCCGGACACGCAGCCACCCTGCGAACCTCCGAATGTCCCCCAGAGGACCGCCCGAGCATAACATCCGCGCTCTCCACCAGCGGCCTCGGAGTCCAAGCGGAGTCCCTCCTCAACGGCCTGGGCGCAGGATCTGGTCAGCCTCAAGATCAGGACGATGCTAGAGTCGTCCTCGTAGACGGTACGGGGCGGCATCAGGTTTCGATCACACCGTGCACCAATCGACCCACACGCACCTCTGGCGATCACCAACTTCGCGCGCCCGGACTCTGCTGATTCTCAGCGTGGTGGGCATTTTCCTCTTGGCGGCCTGCACTCCCACCACGGCCCCCCCTCCGGAGTCGGAGCCCCGGCGCAACCAACTCACCGTCGACGAGATTCTCGCCCTGGAGGAAGAGGAGGCCGCACCCGCGGCACTTCCTGCCGGCGCCCAGTCCGCCGCTACCGCGGAATCGGAAATGCCCCCGACCCCAGAGAACTCGCCCTCCAGCGACGCGGTGCCCAGGTCCGACACGCCCGCTTCCAACACGCCGGCTTCCAACACGGAGACGAACGACTCTCCCTCCATCGCCGACGCCCTCATCTACGTTGAACCGCAACAGGTCCGCCAGGGATCCAGCTTCCTCGTCGCCGTCGATTCCGCCGCCGCGGGCGCCGCTTCCGTCGCCTTCGGAGGGCAGTTCTTTTCCTTCGTGCGCGAAGGCGACCGCCTCTTCACCATCCTCCCGATCGAGGCCAACACCGCGCCGGGTCCCCTCTCCTTCGTCATCGCCATCACCGATCGGCAAGGCCGTCCCGCGATCCAACATGAGGCCACCATTGAGGTGCTCCCCGTAGACTGGATCATTGAAGTTGTGGAGATCGATGCGAACAACGCTCGCCTGCTGGACCCCGAGGTCATCGCCGAAGATCTCGCCGTGCGCACGGAGGTGCAGCAGTCCAAGACGCCCGAACGTCTCTGGCGCGGCTTCTTTCGGACGCCTACCGCGGGGGTCATCACTTCCAGCTTCGGATTCCAGCGCTCCTATAACAACGCTGCGCCCAGCGACTATCACACGGGCATGGACCAGGCTGGCGCTCTCGGCGTAGTCGTCGTCGCCCCCAACGATGGCATCGTCGCCTGGGTCGGCGAAACGGAGCGGCGCGGGCGCGGCGTGATCATCGATCACGGAGGCGGCATCTTCACCACCTATTGGCATCTCTCCTCCTTCAGCGTTGAACCCGGCGCCCCCATTGCCCGCGGCGCGCCCCTTGGCCGAGTCGGCAATACCGGGCTCAGCACCGGCCCGCATCTGCATTGGGAAATCGTCATCCACGGCGTTCCGGTCGATCCCCTGGCTTGGATTCGCGAGATCGAAGTACCCAATCCCGAAGCCATCTTCAACCCGGCCACCGCGATTAACGCCACGGTGCTTCCGATCGGCGTAGATCCCAACGACTCGGGTACGACCGAAAGTGAGCAGTCGCCCACAACGTCCACCACGACGACGGGCTAAGATCGATCGGGCGGAAGGATCGATAGGCCGGTTGATGCCGAAACATGCGCGTGAGTTGCCTGCCGGGCGCCCCCATCGCACAGCCCGCTTTCCGCGGCGCTGGCTGCTCCTCGTAGCGATCCCGCTCGCGGCCTTCGCGTTTGCCGCCTGTAGCAGCGGGAACGCGGGCGACGCCGAATCGCCCATCGAGGCCGCCGTCGATCCGGACACGGGCCAAGCCGTCGAGGAGACGCCCGAGGCAGATCCGGCCGGTCAGATCGGTCCACCCAGCGAAGACGCCACTCTGGCGGCGGATCCGCTCATCTTCATCAGCCCCCATACCATCCGGCAAGGGGAGGCCTTCGTCGTTGCCGTCG